>OCTX012095522.1_pt1 | contig 30548 bp, 21 predicted proteins | sample 1539691 | NCBI WGS metagenome assembly OCTX01 (sample SAMN02144231, study PRJEB22623) | gut metagenome | biome: sheep rumen | host: Ovis aries | place: New Zealand
GGCGGGCTTTTCTGCGGCAGGTTCGGCCTCGGTCTCGGGCTCCGGCTGCGGCGCTTCCTGCACCGAAGGAGTCTCCACGGGGACCTGCTGCTCCTGCCCGGTCTCCTCTTCCTGAAGATCTTCGGGCTCTTCGTCACCGGGTTTTACAAGCGGCTCCACAAAACGTACGCCCTTGACTTCGCCCCTGTCGACGACTTTCTTTCCCTTGGCGGCATATCCCTTCTTGCCTATCCATTCCTCTGCATCCACGAGCTCCGGGCTCTTGTCTTCCAGCTTCCAGGTAACCTCGTACTGGGGATGGCGGTCGTCACTGAGCTCGACGAGCCTTGATTTCGCGCCCTCGGAGATGAACAGGAGCGGAGTATTGTCGCTTGTAACGAAGGAGAACCGCTTGACATAGAACGACTTGACGACGGCGTCCCAGTATAGGGCGGTGAAGGTCTTGTCGGGGTCGAACTTCTCTATGCGCAACACGTCGCCCTGATAGCGGTTGGACAGGTCGAAGGAGGTGGTGTAGAAGGTTCCGTTCCGGAATACTGCAAGCACTTTGTCGCCGTCGGTGAACTCTCCGAGGTACAGGCCGTGGCCTTCGTCGTTGAGCTTCTGGATGTCGGTGTCGTACCAGATCTGTTTCCCGGCAATTGTGCTTATGCCCTTGCTGCGCAGGGTGATTGTACGTATCGCATTCTTGCTCACGAGGTTGCCACGCGCGGTCTTGCTCTTGATGGCAAGCGTCGAGAAGTCGTAGTCGAACGAGGTCTTCTTGAGTTTTGCCTTGGGACGCAGGAGGATGCGCACCGTCTCGGCCTCGCCGTTGTGGTTGGCCGAGAACCAGACTATCTGGCTGTCGGCCTCGCCGGTTGTGATGTCGTATTCCTTGTCGCGGGTGACGGACGTCACGGCAAAGCGCTTCGCGTAGTACACGCCGGTCTTGCCCACCTGGTAGATGACGTTGTAGATGGTGCGGGTGTCGCCTCTGTTGAACACGCCCACGTATTGCAGGTTCTTGCCGAAGAAGGCCTTGTCGCTCACCTTGGTGACGATGTACTTGCCGTCGCGACGTATCACTATGATTTCCGACATGTCGGAGCACTCGCTTACGAATTCGCCGCCGTCGTCCTTCTTGAGGCCTATGCCCACGAAGCCCTCGGCGAGGTTGGCGCTGAGCTTGGCGTTGTTGTTCACCACCTTGGTGGCGGCGATGGTCTCGAAGCCGGTGAGCTCCGTGCGGCGCGGGAAGTCCTTGCCGTACTTCTTCTTGAGCCCCTTGAACCAGTCAATCGTGTATCGGTTGATGTGTTCGATGTTGTCGCGCACCTGCTGCATCTCGGCCTCTATGCCCTTGATGCGCTCGTCCACGGCCTTCACGTCGAACTTGGAAATCTTGCGCACCGGCTTGTCCACGAGGCGCTCGATGTCTTCCATCGTAACCTCGTGCCGCAGCTGCCCCTCGTAGGTCTTCATCGTGGCGAGGGTCTCTTCTTTCTGCTCCTCCCAGCTTGCCTGGTCCTTCTCGAGTATCTTGTAAACGCGGTTCTCGAAGTAGATGCGCTCCAGGGAGCTGTAGTGCCAGTCCCTTTCCAGCTCTTCGAGGCGGATTCCGAGCTGGCGGAGCAGGATGTCGCGGGTGTGGAAGGTGCTGTATTCGAGTATCTCGTTGACTGTTAGGAACTTGGGCTTGTCGTCCATAATCACGCAGGCGTTGGGCGCGATGTTGCACTCGCAGTCGGTGAAGGCGTACAGGGCGTCGATGGTCTTGTCCGGAGACACGTCGCCTGGCAGGTGAATCAGGATTTCCACCTTGTCGGTGGTCATGTCCTCAATCTTCTTTATTTTGATCTTGCCCTTGTCCTTGGCCCTCAGGATGGATTCGATGAGGTCCTTGGTGTACTTGCCGTAGGGGATTTCAGTGATGGCGATGGTGCTCTTGTCGAGCTTCTCAATGCGGGCGCGGACCTTGACGCGGCCTCCGCGCTTGCCCTGCATGTATTTGGAACAGTCGGCGAATCCTCCGGTGGGGAAGTCGGGATAGAGCTCGTATGGCTTGCCCTCCAGGATTGCTACGGAAGCATCCAGCAGTTCGTTGAAGTTGTGGGGGAGAATCTTGGACGCAAGGCCCACGCCGATGCCGTCGGTGCCCTGTGCGAGCAGCAGCGGGAAACGGACGGGAAGTTCCGTAGGCTCGTCGTTGCGGCCGTCGTAGGACTTCATGGTGGGGGTGACCTTCGGGTCGAACAGCACCTCCTTGGCGAACTTCGACAGGCGCGCCTCGATGTATCGGGGAGCCGCGTTGGAGTCGCCCGTGAGGATATTGCCCCAGTTACCCTGACAGTCTACCGTGAAGCCCTTCTGGCCCAGCGTGACGAGGGCGCCGAGGATGGACTGGTCGCCGTGGGGGTGGAACTGCATTGCCTGTCCCACTATGTTGGCCACCTTGGTGTAGGATCCGTCGTCGATTCTGGACATGGCGTGCAGCACGCGCCTCTGCACGGGCTTGAGACCGTCTGCAATGTGCGGTACGGCGCGGTGCAGGATGACGTATGATGCGTAATCCAGATACCAGTCTTTGAACATCCCCGAGAGCTTGAACTTGCGTGCGTCGCCCTCGAGGAGCCTGGTGTACTTGCCGCTCGCCTGGGCGTCTTCCGAGAGCTCGAGGTCGTCGTCTTCGATGATTTCTTCTGTCCGGATGTTCTCTTCTTCCATAATTTTAGTCTTCGTAGCCGAAACGGCGCAGTTCACGTTTGTTCTCCCTCCAGTCGGGGTCTACCTTGACGAATATGCTCAGAAAGACCTTCTTCTGGAAGAAGTCTTCCATGTCGATGCGTGCCTGGGTGCCGGTCTTCTTGAGGGCGGCTCCCTTCTTGCCTATGATGATGCCTTTCTGCGACTCGCGGGACACGTAGATGACGGCCTGTATGTCGTAGCGCTCGGCGCCTTCCTTGAAACTCTCTATCCCGACTTCGCAGCAGTAGGGAATTTCTTCCTTGTAGTTCAGGAAAATCTTTTCCCGTATGATTTCCGAAGCGAAGAAACGGAGGTTCTTGTCGGTGAAGGCGTCCTTGTCGAACCATGGCGGGCACTCCGGGAGCCGGGACACTATGGCGTCCAGTATGGCCTCGAGGCCGAAGCGCTCCTGGGCGCTGGCGGGTATGACCACGGCCTGCGGGAGCTGCCTGCGCCACCACTGTGTCAGTTCGAGCACACGCTCCTGGGTGCTTATGTCTATCTTGTTGAGCACCACGAGCACAGGGCACTCCAGACGGCCGAGCTTGGAGACGTATTCGGCATTCTTGTCGGGGGTCTCCACGGTGTCTGTGACATACAGGATGATGTCGGCGTCGCCGATGGCGCCGTCGACGAAGTTCATCATGTTCTGCTGCAGACGGTAAGCCGGTTTGAGTATGCCGGGAGTGTCGGAGTACACGATCTGCCAGTCGTCACCGTTCACTATGCCCATGATGCGGTGGCGCGTGGTCTGGGCCTTTGAGGTGACGATTGACAGCTTTTCCCCGACGAGGGCGTTCATCAGCGTGGACTTGCCGACGTTGGGGTTGCCTATGATGTTTACGAATCCTGAACGGTGAGCCATTATACGTACGCCCCCATCTTGAGCATGTTGACTTCTTTCTCGGAGAGGTAGCGCCAGCCGCCCTTCTTGAGGCCCTTCTTGGTGAGGCCTGCGAAGTAGACGCGGTCGAGTGCTTTCACGGTGTAGCCAAGGGACTCGAAAATCCTGCGGACTATGCGGTTCTTGCCGGAGTGAATCTCGATTCCGAGCTTGGTGTGGTCGTTCTCGTCCACGTACTCCAGGGCGTCTGCCTGCACGGGGCCGTCGCCGAGGGTGATGCCGGAGAGTATCTTGTCGAAGTCCTCCTGCGAGAGGCTGTGGTCGAGGGCCACCTGGTAAATCTTCTTCTTGTCGTATGACGGATGGGTGAGGCGTTCGGCAATTTCTCCGTCATTGGTGAACATCAGCACGCCGGTGGTGGCCTTGTCCAGGCGTCCTACGGGATAAACCCTTGTAGGGCAGTCCTTTATGAGGTCCATGACGGTCTTGTCGGCGTGGGGGTCGGAAGCCGAGGTCACGAAGCCCTTGGGCTTGTTCATCACCAGGTACACCTTGTTCTCGCCCTTGAGGCGTTCGCCGTTGAAGCGCACGTCGTCGTTGAAGATGTTGACCTTGGTGCCGAGCTCGGTCACCACTTCTCCGTTGACGGTGACGCAGCCGGCCTGGATGAAGGTGTCGGCCTCGCGGCGTGAGCAGACTCCCGAATTGGCCATGAAGCGGTTGAGCCTCATTTCGTTCTTGGCCATGGGCTCGTATGCAGGGCCGTCATAATTGGAGTTTACCTGAGGCCTGCGGCTTATCATGCGGTCGATGCCCTCGTTGGAACTTTTGGAGAACGGGGATTTGCCGCCCGGACGCTTGCCGCCCTTTCCGGGCTTGCGGCCTTTGGCGGGCCCGCCGAAATGCGAGGCTCCCTGATGCTCTCCCCACTGCTTCTCGAGGTTGGCGTGGGATTCGCCGTAGCGGGGCTTCTGCGGCCTGTCGCCGTGGGGACGCTCGCCGTAGGGGCGCTCTCCGTAAGGACGTTCGCTGTGAGGGCGCTCGCCATGAGGCCTCTCTCCGAAGGAACGTTCCCCGTAGGGGCGCTCGCTGCGGGAGCGGTCGCCATAGGGGCGGTCGCCGCCGTATCTGTTGTTGTTCTGATTGTACGAATGAGGTCTGTCCCCGAAGGAACGTCTTTCGCCCCAGGGCTTGCTGCCCTCGGACTGGATGTCTACCTTTTCTGTGCGGTTTACACTACTGTTTTTCCTTGGTCTGAGTTTACGGCCGTCTTTTGAATAACCTTCCATAGATCTTGAATTTGATGATGACTCACGTCATCATTTTAAATTGAAAATATAAGTGATTGTGCCCTCTTGAAGCGCCGGAGCACTGGCGCTCATTGTGAAGCCCGTTTCCAGGGCGGCGTTGCGCGCCGCGGTCCAGAGGGCCTTGTCTGTTACGGTGGTGCCGTCCGCACCGGGGACGGCCTTCTGCACTTTCCCGTACTGGTCCACCCAGATTTTCACGACGACCTTGCCGCTCTCCTGGGATGTGTATACGGGTTTCTTGAGGCCTGCCTTGTCGACCTCGCGGCCTTCCAGGTGGGCGTTGGGCTTGCCGTCGGTGTTGCCTTTGTTGACGTTGCCTGTGGGCTGTCCGGGCTTGAAGGTCGTGGAACCCTCGGTGGCGCCGTGGGCGGCGGTAAGCGTGGTGTCTTTCTTCGCCATGCCGGGGAAGGTGGCCCTGGGGTCCAGGACGGGTTCTTCCTCGCGCGGAGGCTCGGGGACTTCTACGTCTCCGTGTGTGTCAGGCTTGGTGGCGGGAGTGATGTTGGGTTTGGTGGAAATCACGGGGGATTCACTCCTCTGCACCAGTTCGATGCGCTCCTCGGGGTTTACGTCTTCGCCCTTCGGGTCGCGGCCCGTCTTCTGTACCACGGGCTCCATTTCCTCTTCGAAATCAAGGAGGAAGGTGTTCTCCGCGGGTGGCGGGTAGAGGTATTTTATGCCGCTGAACGAAACGAGAAGCGCTGCGCAGACGTGGACCGTCAGCGTCAGCACTATTCCGGTGAGCACTGCATTGCGCTCTCTCTCGTGGCGTTCTCGGAGGTATTGTTTCATTCGGGTTGCGTGGCCAGTATGACCTTATAGTGATTGCGTTTGGCGATGTTCATCACCTGCACTATCTCCTTGATGGGGACGGACTCGTCGGAGTAAATTGAGAAAGTGGGGTCTTCTTCCGTCTGCAGGAGCCCTACGAGCTCGTCTTCCACCTGCTCCAGGGAAACGGGGGTCTCGTTGCCGTTCACGTGGAACGTGTACTGCTCGTCGCCCCAGTCCTTGATGGACACGGTTGCAACCGCCTTGGCGCCCACCTGCCCGGTGCTCTTGGGAAGGAGCAGCTTGAGGGCGTTGGGATTAACCAGCGTGGAGGTCACCAGGAAGAAGATCAGCAGGAGGAACACGATGTCGGTCATGCTCGACATCGCGATGGAAGGATCTGCCTTTGTGGTGCGCTTGAGTGCCATTATTCGTCCTCTTCTTTTTTGGCTGCCTGCCCGGCTGCGGGGGCCTGGGGCTCGTCCAGCAGGTCCATGAATTCTATGGTGCTGCTCTCCATCTGGAACACCACGTTGGATACCTTGGAGGTGAGGTAGTTGTAGCCGAAGTAGGCTATGATGCCCACGATAAGGCCTCCGACCGTGGTGATCATTGCGGTGTAGATACCGCTGGACAGCAGAGTGATGTCGATGTTGTTGCCTGCCTGGCTCATGTTGAAGAAAGCCTGGACCATACCGATGACGGTGCCGAGGAATCCTATCATGGGGGCGCCGCCGGCAATCATTGCCAGGTAGGGGAGTCCTTTCTCGAGGCGGGCGACCTCTACGTTGCCCACGTTCTCGACAGCGCTCTGGATGTCGCCCAGAGGCTTGCCGTAGCGGTCCAGACCGGTTTCAACCATGCGGGCGACGGGGGTGTCGTACTTGGAGCAGAGGGTCTTGGCGGACTTGAGCTTGCCGTCGTGGATGTAGTCGCGTATGTCCATCATGAAGTCTTTGTCGACCTTGGAGGCCTGGTGAATCATCCAGAGCTTCTTGCCGAAGATGTAGATGGCGATGACGGAGAGGATGAGCAGGACAATCATGAGGGGACCGCCCTTGACAGCCATGTCGATGAGCGAGTAGGACATTTCCTGCTGCACCGGTGCGGCCGGTACCGCCTGAGCGGCCTGTACGGCCTCGACGGGGTCTGCCTGAAGCAAATAATTGAGCATATCTTAAAAGTTATATTTTTCCAATTCTGCAAATATAGTCAAAATTCCCGACCTATCATATCCTTTCTGCACAATCCGTTTGCAACCAGCCCTGACGGCCGTCGGAGAGCTCTACGTTGTTCCAGCCTCCGACCTCTTCAAGCACCTTCACTTTGGTGCCTTCGTGGAGTACGAAAAGGTTCACTCCGCTGCCTGGAGAACTCTTCACCTCGGCCACCGGAACGGTTATTACCGCATGGTCTGAGGTTCGGGCGTCGCTGCGCTGCCAAAAGGCGAAGCCGAGACTCAGCAACGAGCTGAGCAGCAGCACGATGCCGACGAAGAATCCGACCTTGCGGGACCTCCCTTCGGAGAGCAGGAAAAGCAGCAGCATGGCCAGCGTGCCGGCCAGGAAGACCAGGAACAGCACCGCCCATACGCCCGACGGCAGCAGCCAGCAAGCCTTGCGGCCCCATGCCTCCAGGAAGAATTCCGGCACCTCCTCGATGCGGTCCTGCAGCTGCGAACGTACGAACTCCAGATTGACGCGGGCGTCTTTGTTGGAAGGGTCGGACTTCAGTGCGCGTTCGTACCAGAGCACCGCGTGGGCGACGTCACCCCCCTTGTAGCAGGCTCCGCCTATGTTGTAGTAAAGTTCGCTGCTCTGCAGTCCGCCCTCGGCGATAGCCTGCCAGCTGGCGGCGGCCTCTTCCCATTGTTGGGCGGAATAGGCTTCCACGCCCCTGCGCCACAGAGAATCCGTATCCTGGGCTCCGGCCGGCAGAGAGACGGCGAGCAGCAGTGCCAGGACGGCGGCTCCTGCCGCGCCCGCAGTCTTGCGATGTACTTTTCCCATACTTGATTCGATTTCTGAAATCACCGCCACGGCGCCCTCGTAGTGGGCGTTCATGGCCTCATGGCCCTCGGAAGGGGCGTAACGTGCGAATTCGCAGGCATCCAGCAGCGCCGTGAAACGGTCTGCGAGCTCCTGTGCGGCTCCGGCCTCCACCAGCTTTTCGCTGATGTTCTCCTTGCTGAGGTCGGCCGCCTGGATGTTCAGCTTGTCGGAAACGAATCCCAGCAGGGCCTTGTGAAGTTCCTCGTAGAAAGCTGTATAGAGGTCTTTGTGCAGGAAGTCCCCTGCGAGCGACAGGCGCTTGCGGGCCATCTTGGCGGCTCCGCTGCGTCGGGTCAGGGCTACGTCGGCCCTTCTTGCCGCGTTCCTGCGGATTATGAAATACAAGGCCGCGGCGATTGCGCACAGGGCAGCCGCAATCAGCCAGAACAGGCCGGAACCTGCGAAGAAGTATCCCTTGCGCGAGAAGGCGGGCTTGCCGGTGACGATGTACCGTATGTCGCTGCCGAGGTCCTTTACGTCCTTGCGGGAAGGATTGACGATAAGCTGACCGCCGCTGGATGCCTGCTGGGTTTCGGCGCCCTTGGAGACCTTGAGCGGCATGCTTTCGCTGCGGAGCGTTACGAACTTGCCGCCGCTGGCGTCGTAGTAGCTGTACTCCACGGGCCCGAGCACGAAGTCGCCGTGGCTGCGCGGGATGAACGGATACTCGAAGGTCTTGCTGCCGCCGTCGCTGCTTGTCTTGATGTCGTAAACCTCGAAATCGGGAGGGAAATCGACCTTGGGAGCCTCCAGGAGCGATATGTTGCCCTTGCCGGAGATGGTGATGCGCAGAGTCCCCGCGTCGTGGGCGGCGAGGGAGTCACGCGACAGCGAAGCGTTCATGCGGAAGGAGCCGACTCCGCCTCCGAACGATGCGGGAGCGCCTGCCGGAATGCGCGAGACATGCACTTTGACTGCCGGGGTGCTGACCCGTTTGCGCACGGTGCGGTATTCGTCCTGGAAGAAACTGTCGAAGATACTGCCCGACGAAGCCCTGCGGTCGCGTACGTTGACGAGGCACACGAGCTCTGCGGGGTCGATGGTGAGCTCTCCCGACTGCTGCGGGATGAGCGTCCAGCTGCGGAGCACGGCGGCGTTGTAGATGCGGTCGCCGACGCTCTCGCGGCGGAATTCGATATTGGTGGGAGCCTGCACTTCCTGGCTCCAGAAGCCGTTGAAACTGGGGAAGCGGGCATCTTCGAAGCCGGCGATGTTCACCCGCTGGTACAGCTTGAGCGTGGCGCTGATGGTCTCTCCCACCACTGCCTTGTTCTTGCTCAGGTACAGGCGCATGAAGAGGTCTTCGCCCGACGGGGTGACGCTGCCTGCGCGTTCTTCCGCTCCGCCGTCCTGCTCCCTGCCGGAGCCGCCCTGGCTGCCGGACCCCTGGGAGCCCTGAGCGGCCCCGTTGGATACCACCTGGACGCTTACGCTCCGGGAACTGATGCGCTCGCCCTTCACCGTAGCCGTAGCCGCCGGCAGCTGGAAAGTGCCGGTGCTCTTCGGCATGAGCACGTATGTGTAAGTGGTCTGGGAAGTCTGAGTCTTCTTCCCGTTTACAATGCTGATTGAGGTCGAGGTGCCCTTCTGAGGCCCCCAGACCATCTGGAAGTCACCCGACGGTTCCCACTCGAACGACGACGGGCGGTGCTCCCCCTCGATGGTGAAAGTGATGTTGAACTGTTCGTCGAGCGCCACGAGGTTCTGTACGTTCACTCCGATGGAGCTTTGTCCCAGAGCCTGCACGGCAAAGGCGGACAGGGATGCGAGTATAAGTAGTATGCGTCTCATTACCAATTCTTTTCTTTCTGACGGGATTTCAGGGCGGCGGCCTTTTCCTTGTTTACCTTGTCCTGGGTTTCCTTCTCCTTGGCCTGTATGGCCTGGAGCATCTGCTGGGCCTGCTGGGGAGATATCTTCTGCTCCTGCTGACCTTGCTGCTGCCGGGAATCCTGGTCCTGCGGCTGGTTCTGCTGATTATCCTGCTGCCGGTCCTGGTTGTCCTGCTGGTTGTTCTGGTCCTGCTGATTGTCCTGGTTCTGCTGATTGTCCTTGTTCTGCTGGTCCTGATTCTGCTGGTTGTCCTGATTGTCCTGGTCGTCCTGATTGTCGCCTCCGCCTCCGTTCTGTTGGTTCTGCAGCATCAGTTTGGCGTATATGTAGTTTTCCTTGGCGTCCAGGTCGTCCGGCGTCAACAGTAGAGCTTCGCGGAAAGCCTTCACGGCGGCTGCGTAGTCTTTCTTCTGCAGGGCCACGTCGCCGCTGTTGAAATGCCAGCTGGCTGCGTCAGGGCTCTGAGGCGCCACGTCCTTCACAGCCTGCAGCGCCTTCTGGGCGCCTTCCCAGTCCTGCTGGCGGTACAGGCTCGAAGCGAGGTCGTACTGACCGGCCACCGACAGGGAATCCTTCAGGACGGCCTTGCGGTAGTCGATTTCAGCCTCCTTGTATTCCTGTTTAGCGAACTTGCGGTTGCCCGAGCGCACCTCGCGCCTGTCGGTCTGGGCGTGCAACGCCGCCGGAGCGCTCAGCAGCGCGGCAGCGGCAATCAGGCATATTATCGATATCCTTTTCATTTGAACAGGCTCTTTCTGTGTTTCCTCTCGCCTATGAGCATCTCCAGCACGAGCAGCGCTGCAGCGGCTCCGAGGAAATACATGAACAATTCGTCATATTCTTCGAACACGATGGAGCTGTAGCGTTCCGCCTCCATCTTCTTTATGTCGTCCACGATGGGGGAGAGGCCGAACTCCTCGTTGCCGGCGTGTACGTAGGCCCCGCCGCCCTCCTGGGCCATCTTGCGGAGCGTGCCCTCGTCGAGCCGGGTGACCACTATGTTGCCGTCGCTGTCTTTCAGCAGGCCTCCTTCCATGGGGATGGGCTGACCCTGCTGGGAGCCGACGCCGATGGTGTATACCTTGATGCCCAGCTCTGCAGCCTGGCGGGCGGCGTCCACGGCATCGTCCTCGTGGTTCTCGCCGTCGGTTATCACTATGATTGCACGGCTCTTCTCGCTCTGGGCGCTGAAGCTCTTCATGGCGGTGCGTACGGCATCTCCGATTGCCGTGCCCTGCACCGGTACCGAACCGGTGTCGATGTTGCCGAGGAACATCTTTGCCGACACGTAGTCGGTTGTGATGGGGAGCTGCACGAACGAAGTTCCGGCGAAGATTATCAGGCCGATGCGGTCTCCTGCCAGACGGTCCACGACGCGCGAGATTGCCAGTTTGGCCCTGTCGAGCCTGGAAGGGGAGTAGTCCTGGGCGAGCATCGAATTGGAGACGTCCAGGCAAATCATGATTTCCGCGCCCTTGGCTTCGTGTTCCTTGAGCTTGGCGCCCATCTGCGGACGGGCGATGCCGATGGTGAACAACAGCCATGCGAGGGAGAATACGACTGTGCGCACCCAGCCCTTTGCGCCCGACCAGGACGGCATGAGGGAGCGTACGAGAGTCTCGTCGCCGAATCGGCGTATTCTTTTGGTCCTCAGCGCTCTGAGTATCCCGTATGCGATGGGGAATACGGGTACGAGCAGCAGCAGCCAAAGGTATGCGGGAGAGGCAAAGTACAACATTACGGCATCCTCCTTATAAGCAGTCCGGCAAGCAGTTCAAGCAGCAGGCAGATGAGCGCTGCAAGCGCATACCGGCCGAACAGTTCTTTGTACACGGGGAAGCTGTCCACGGTGGTGCGGGCCTTCTCCATCTTGTTGATTTCGGAATAGATTTCCGACAGCTTGGTGTTGTCGGTGGCGCGGAAATAGCGGCCTCCGGTGGCCTCGGCGATACCCTTGAGCAGGTCTTCGTCTATTTCCACCTTCATCTGCTGCATCTCTACGCCCCAGGGTGTCACGACGGGGTACGGAGCCATTCCGTTGGCTCCCACGCCGATGGTGTAAACCCGTACGCCGTAAGTCTTTGCGATTTCTGCAGCGGTCTGCGGGGCAATCTCTCCGGAGTTGTTCACGCCGTCGGTGAGCAGTATCACCACGCGGCTCTTGGCGTCGGAATCTTTCATGCGGGCCACGGCGGTGGCGAGCCCGTTTCCAATGGCGGTGCCGTCTTCAATCAGCCCTGTCTGCACCTCCTTCATGAGGTTGATGAGGGTGGCGCGGTCGGTCGTAAGCGGGCACTGGGTGTAGCTCTCGCCGGCAAATACCACTATCGCCATGCGGTCCGAGGGCCTCTGGGCAATGAATTCTATTGCGATGTCCTTGGCGGCGCTGATGCGGTCGGGCTTGAAGTCCCGGGCCAGCATACTGGTCGAAACGTCCATGGCGAACGCGATGTCGATGCCCTCGGTGTCGATGTGCTCGACCTCCGAACTCGAACGGGGCCTTGCGATCGCGAGCACGATCAGTACGAGCGCTGCCGTGCGGAGTACGAACGGCAGATGCCTGAGCACGGCAAGGACGCCTGAGCCTCCGCTCGTCCAGGGAGACGAGGAGGAGACGCGCAGATGGGGCCTCCGGTCCGTCAGTTCCATCCACAGGTAGTGGACGACGAGAAGCGCCGGAACGGCCAGCAGCCACAGCAGGGCGGGATATTCGAAGTACATTATTCGTCACCGGCCTCCTCTCCGGAGACCTCCTTTTCGAGGTCGGTCTGATAGGTGGTTGTAACGAAACTCACCGCCAGCGGCAGTGCCTTTGCGTTGTCGGCGTCTGAAACTATGTGCTTGGCGAATTTCACGAAGTCGGCAGTCTCGAAGAGCTCCTTGAGCGACAGGTACATTTCCGGCGTGATGTCCTCCTCGCCCTTGAGCGCTGCGAAGAGCTCGGCCGTGGTCATTTCGGGAGCGTCCACTCCCCAGCGGTCGTCTATGTAGAACTTCAGGGCGTCGGTGATGCCGGAGTAGAAGGCCTTCTGCTTTTCGGGAGCCCAGTATTTGTCGGAACGATACTTGTCCAGCTCGCGCAGGGCCACAATGTAGGCGGGGTCCTTGGGCTTGCCGGCCTCCTCCCTGCGCTTGCGCGCTCGCACAATCAGCCATATCGCCAGTGCGACCAGGGCCGCGGCAGCGAGACCTCCGAGCAGCCAGGGGAGCACCTCCGCGAAAGTGACGGGGTAGCCTATCTGTCCCTTGATGTCGTGTATCTCGAAAGTGGCCGTATCCACCGGCATGGTCTTGACTTCCATTTCTATCCCTTTGAATATCAGGGTGTCCGTCTTGCCGTCGGAGGTGCGGAGTACGGGGATGTCGGGCAGCAGGTATTTACCTTCCTCGAAGGGCGCGACAATTATGGAGGCGTTCAGGTCGAAGCCGCGGCCGGCAGCCTTGCGGGCGGCTTTGGCATTGCGGGAATGAATGGTGCGGCCTCCAACCAGGGTGTCGAGCTGCCAGTCTCCGATAATGGCGAGGGTGTCGCCGGAGAACTGCTGGATCTGCGGCAGGGCGAAGGTGTCACCGTCCCGCAGGCCCTCCAGGGTGACGCCGTAGCGCAGCTGGTCTGCGATGAGTATCGAATCGCGTTTCTGAATCTGCGTAAGCGCGGCATTTCCTGCCGGAACGACGTCCAGAAGCGCAGCGAGTATGATTGCAAGAAGTTTCATTTGTGGGCGAACAGGGTCATCAGGCCCTTGACATAGTCTGAATCGGTGGCTATTTCCACGCTGTCTATCTGATACTTGTTGAGAAGTTTCTCCTCCTTCGCGCCGAGATTCTCGAACCACTGCGAGTAGCTGCGGCGTACGCGTGCCGAATCGGTGTTAATCCACGCTCCCCGGCCGGTTTCCGCATCCTTGATGTGTACCAGGCCTACGGGCACGAGCGTCCTTTCGCGGGGGTCGCGGACTTTGATGACGGAGATGTCATGCCTGCCTGCCGCCACCTTGAGGGCCTCTTCGTAGCGGGGCGCACCGCTGCTGTCAGCGTCAATCATGTCGCTGAGTATGAATGCGGTACACTTCTTCTTGATGGCGTTGGTGAGGAACCTGACTGCTCCGCTGATGTCGGTGCCGTCGCTGCTCGGCTCCAGCTGCAGCATTTCCCTAATAATATGAAGGAGGTGGCTGCGGCCCTTCCCCGGCGGGATGAATTTTTCTATCCTGTCGCTGAAGAACAGGGCGCCGACCTTGTCGTTGTTGAGGATTGCGCTGAAACTCAGCACCGCCGCTATTTCGGCTATCCTTTCGCGCTTGGTCTGGCCCTGCGTTCCGAACAGTCCCGAACGGCTTACGTCCACGAGCAGGACGACGGTGAGCTCGCGCTCCTCTTCGAAGACCTTGACGTAAGGGGCTCTCAGGCGCGCAGTGACGTTCCAGTCCATGCTGCGTACGTCGTCGCCCCACTGGTACTCGCGCACTTCGCTGAACGCCATTCCGCGGCCCTTGAAGGCCGAATGGTATTCGCCCGCGAATATCTGGTGCGAGAGCGCCTTGGTCTTTATCTCAATCTTGCGGACCTTCTTTATCAGTTCTTCCGTTGTCATGGCATCCCATCGTTACGGTACGATAACGGCGTTGATGACTTTCTCGATAATCTGTTCTGTCGTGACGTTTTCGGCCTCGGCCTCGTAGGAAAGGCCGATGCGGTGCCTGAGCACCTCGTAGCACACGGCGCGCACGTCTTCCGGAATCACGTAGCCCCTGCGCTTGATGAAGGCGTAGGCCTTTGCCGCAAGGCTAAGGGAAATGCTCGCACGCGGAGAGGCTCCGTAGGAAATGAGGTCGGAGAGCTCTCCCAGACCGTATTCCTTGGGGGTGCGGGTAGCATATACTATGTCCACTATGTAGCGCTCAATCTTCTCGTCCATATACACTTCGCGGACAATCTTGCGGGCGCGGACTATATCCTCGGGGCTTACGACCTGGTTGGGGGAGGGGAACTGCCCGCTGTTGTTCATGCGGACGATGAGTTTCTCTTCCTCCTTGCCGGGGTAGTTCACCAGGACCTTGAGCATGAAACGGTCCACCTGGGCCTCGGGCAGGGGATAGGTGCCCTCCTGCTCCACGGGGTTCTGGGTGGCCATCACGAGGAACGGCTGCGGCAGGCCGTAGGTCTGGTCGCCGAGGGTTACCTGACGCTCCTGCATGGCCTCGAGCAGCGCCGACTGCACCTTTGCGGGGGCGCGGTTTATTTCGTCCGCCAGTACGAAATTGGCGAAGACGGGGCCCTTGTGGACCTCGAACTCCTCCTTCTTCTGGGAGTAGATGAGTGTGCCGGTGACGTCTGCAGGGAGCAGGTCGGGGGTGAACTGTATACGGCTGAACTTGCCGCCGACGGCCTTTGCAAGTGTGCTGATTGCCAGGGTTTTGGCGAGGCCTGGCATACCTTCGAGGAGTATGTGGCCGTCTGCCAGGAGGGCTATCATGAGATTCTCGACCAGATGTTTCTGTCCCACTATGACCTTGCCCATTTCCAGGCTCAGGATGTCAACGAAGCCGCTTTCGTGCTGTATGCGATCGTTGAGCTCTTTGATGTTTACGCTTTCCATATAGTGTTTTGTTTCGTGTGCATTATGTGCGCAGCAGATTATGCAAAAAATGTGCCCGCCGCCGACAAAATAAATTCTGATTATTCCGGCCGATTGCTTATCTTTGCAGATTCAGTAAGCTGTATGATTAACCAAGACCAGATAAAAGAGCTGTCGGCCCGCGTGCAGGCGCTCGGCAAATACCTCAAGATAGACGAAAAACGCTCGGATGTCGCTTCCCGCGAGGCCCGGACCCTCGCCCCCGGCTTCTGGGACGACCCCAAGGCGGCCGAGGCCTTTCTCAAGGAGGTGAATTCCGTCAAGTTCTGGCTCACCGCCTACGACGCCCTCTGCTCGAAGCTCGATGACCTGGAAGTCCTTGCCGAACTCGACCCTGAGGGGCCCGATACCGACGCTGCGTACGCCGATGCCCTCAGGGCCTTGGAAGACCTGGAATTCAAGAACATGCTCGGCGCGGAAGGCGACAATCTCGGCGCCGTGCTCACGATAAACTCCGGCGCCGGCGGCACCGAGGCCAACGACTGGAGCGCCATGCTCATGCGCATGTACCTCCGCTGGGGCGAGCGCAACGGTTACAAGATGACCACCACCGAGCTCATCGAGGGCGACGAGGCCGGCATCAAGTCCTGCACCATACAGTTCGAGGGCGATTTCGCATACGGCTACCTCAAGGCCGAATCCGGCGTCCACCGCCTCGTGCGCCTTTCTCCCTTCAACGCCCAGGGCAAGCGTCAGACCACGTTCAGCAGCGTCTTCGTGTATCCGCTTGTGGACGACAGCATCAACATAGAAATCAATCCTTCCGACATAGAGTGGGACACCTTCCGCAGCGGCGGCCACGGCGGCCAGAACGTCAACAAGGTGGAGACCGGAGTGCGCGTACGCCACATTCCTACCGGCATCACCGTCGAGAACACGGAAACCCGCTCCCAGCAGGACAACAGGCAGCGGGCCTTGCTGATTCTCAAGTCGCGTCTGTACGACATAGAGCTCAAGAAACGCCAGGAAAAGCAGGCCGAGCTCGAAGGCCAGAAGAAACGCATCGAATGGGGCAGCCAGATCCGCTCCTACGTGCTGCACCCTTATCGCATGGTCAAGGACCTGCGCACCGGCCTCGAGACCGCCGACACCCAGGGAGTCCTGGACGGCGACCTTAACGCCTTCATGAAAGAATTCCTAATGCAACAATAAAATATGGCTGAATTCAAATACGCGCCCATGTTCCAACTGGGCCCCGACACTACTGAGTATTACAAGATTCCCGGCTCCGAAAAACTTGTCAAGACGGTTAAACTCGGAGGTCATTGCGGCTGCGGCGGCAAAACGCTTCTGGAGGTCAGCCCCGAGGCTCTCACCCTGGTCGCCCAGCAGTCTTTCCACGACTGTCAGTTCATGCTGCGCCGCGCTCACAACGAGCAGGTGGCTGCAATCCTGAGGGACCCTGAGGCCAGCGACAACGACAAATATGTGGCCCTGCAGTTCCTCCGCAATGCCGAAACCGCCGTCAAGGGCGTGCTTCCCTTCTGCCAGGACACCGGCACGGCCATCATCCACGGAGAAAAGGGCCAGAGGGTATGGACCGACTTCGAGGACGAAGAGGCCCTGAGCCGCGGCGTCTTCAACACCTATACCCAGGAGAACCTGCGTTACAGCCAGAACGCTCCGCTCGACATGTACAACGAGGTCAATACCAAGTGCAACCTGCCTGCGCAAATCGACATCGAGGCGGTGCAGGGAGACGAATACCGCTTCATCATGGTTGCAAAGGGCGGCGGCAGCGCCAACAAGACATATTTCTATCCCATGACCAAGGCCACTATCCAGAACGAGGGCACGCTGCTTCCGTTCCTGGTGGAAAAGATGAAGAGCCTCGGCACCGCGGCATGCCCGCCCTACCATATCGCATTCGTAATCGGCGGCACCAGTGCGGAGAAGAACCTCCTCACCGTCAAGCTTGCCAGCATCAAGTTCTATGACTCCCTGCCCACAACCGGCGACGAGACCGGCCGCGCCTTCCGCGATGTCGACCTCGAACGGAAATTGCTCAAGGAGGCTGCAAAGATTGGCCTCGGAGCCCAGTTCGGCGGCAAGTATCTGGCCCACGACATCCGTGTGGTACGCCTTCCCCGCCACGGCGCAAGCTGCCCCATCGGAATGGGCGTGAGCTGCAGCGCCGACCGCAATGTCAAGAGTAAGATCAATGCCGACGGCGTGTGGATTGAGAAGCTGGACACCAACCCCTCAGAGCTTATTCCCGAGGAATTCCGCCGTCCCGGCGAGGGCCCGAAGGGGATAGAAATCGACCTTGACAAGGGAATCGACGCCGTCCGCGCCGAACTTTCCAAATATGATGTAGGTACGCGCGTGAATCTCAAGGGCACGATTATCGTGGCCCGCGACATCGCCCACGCAAAGCTCAAGGCCCGTCTGGACGCTGGCGAGGAGATGCCCGCTTATTTCAAGGACCATCCCATCCTGTACGCCGGTCCGGCCAAGACCCCCGAAGGCTACCCCTGCGGTTCCATGGGGCCTACCACTGCCAATCGCATGGATCCGTATGTCGATGAGTTCCAGGAGCGCGGCGCGTCTCTGGTGATGATTGCCAAGGGCAACCGCTCCAAGCTTGTGACTGACGCCTGCCAGAGGCACGGAGGTTTCTATCTCGGTACCATAGGTGGCGTGGCGGCGGTGCTTTCCCAGAGTTGCATTCGCAGCATCGAGTGCGTGGAGTATCCCGAGCTCGGCATGGAGGCCATCTGGAAGATTACCGTTGAAGATTTCCCCGCCTTCATACTCGTCGACGACAAGGGCAACGACTTCTTCAAAAAAATAGGACTGTAAAGAAAAATACCTATATTTGCGGCCGTTTGCGGGCGTGTTGAAATGGTAGACAAGCAAGACTTAGGATCTTGTGCCTTGCGCGTGTGGGTTCGAGTCCCACCGCCCGCACTTTTTTGTGGCTCGCTTTTTGAGAGAGTGCCATCCGATGAAAAGATTCATGTACATACTTGCCGTCCTTTCCACCCTCGTCGTGGGGAGCGGATCCGTCACGGAGCTTAATGCCGCGGAGGCTTCCGAGGCTGCAGCCCGCCGCAGGAACAAGGCCGACGAGCCTGTGATTGATTTCACCCACCGCTACGCGGACATTCATCTCACCATGAAGCTTTCCCGCCTCAAGACTCTCAACAAGTTCCTTCCCAACTCGCTTCGCCGCGAGATAGGGGATGAGTACTATCCCGAGATCCGCCGCTGTCTGACTGCCGGCGACAGCATGAGCTTCAAGGAGGGCAAGGCGAGCATAGAGCGCTTCGAGGGCGGAAAGGTCAAGCTTACGCTGACCTTCCCCAACTTCATCATGGTCATCCGTGAGGCTACCTGGGAGCAGATTGACGAGGTATTTGAGGAATATTTCTAGTATTCCGGCACATTTTCGCTCACTTTCGTATACCTATATATTATAGGAGTGGCCTGAAGGCCCGCGAAAGTGAATTTTTTATGGAAAATGTTGCAGAAAAGAATTTTTCTATATAAATTTGCGCGTTAATAAGTTTATTGGCGTAAAGGGTATTGTGCCCATACGCCGGCAAACAATGGCAAGGTTACTAAACCCTAGAACAAAAATATTTTTAATAATTTTAACTTTTAATTACTTAATGTATGAGAAAAATCTTTAGAATGGCAATCGTGAGCATCTTCGCAGGTGCTGCACTTTTGACCGGATGTACCAAAGATTACAGCCAGGAGATTGACGAGCTCACGAACAACGTCTCCAGCCTGGATTCTCAGGTCAAGGAGCTCAAGGCTCTCATCGACAAGGGCTATGTAATCACGGACGTTAAGGAAAACAGCGATGGTTTCCTGATTTCTTTCTCCAACGGCACCTCCAAGCAGGTCTATAACGGCAAGCAGGGAGAGAAGGGCGCTACCGGCGCTCAGGGCGAGAAAGGTGACAAAGGTGACAAAGGTGACAAAGGCGACAAGGGCGACAAGGGCGACAAGGGTGACACCGGTGCCACTGGCGCAGACGGCCACTCTCCCGTAATCACCATCGAGACCGGCGCTGACGGCGAGCTCTACTGGGCTATCGACGGCACCCTTACCACCTACAAGGCTCAGGGCCCTCAGGGCGTAGCCGGCAAGGATGGCAAGGACGGCGTTGACGGCAAGGACGGCAAAGACGGCGTTGACGGCAAAGACGGCAAGGACGGCAAAGACGGCAAGGACGGCAACTACTGGAAGCTCGACACCGCAACCTACAAGTGGGTTGAGTACAGTGGTGAGACCGCTACCGGCACCACCGCAGACGTCTTCCCCAACGGCGTACGCCCCCTCACCGCAGTCTGGGATGATGTGAACGGTACCCTTACCTTCGCAAACGTCCTCAGCGGCGACAAGTACGTTGAGTATACTCTCGACCTCAAGGCCACCCTCAGCAGCATCGTTGCTGTTCCCCAGCTCTACTACGGCGGTATCGAGGCTTTCGAGTACAACTACATGAACTACCTCGCCGGTTACGTTGCACAGGGCAACGCCGAGGTTGACGACGACGATGCACAGCACGCTGTCATCCCCAACCTCAACGCAGCCAATGCACGTGCCGTTCAGGCTTACTATCTCGGTTCCATCGGAACTGCACAGTACTGGGTCAACCCTGCTGCTTACGATGCAGAGAAGGACGCTTCCTTCGAGATGTTCGGCAAGGACTACAAGTACATGGATGTCCCTACCCGTGCAACCGGTTGGAAGCCCGTTATCTACAAGGGTTATGCAGATTTCCCTACCGGTGTTGAGAATGTCAATGCCAACCTCTACAACGTATTCTACACCATCGAGAACGCTGACAAGCTCGAGCCTGTCGCAGTTGCTCCCGGTACCACTCCTACCGGCCGGAAGAGCGATGTTTCCGTAGTCCGTCTTGAGGGCTTCGACACCACTGCCGGTCTCCAGGAAGGCGCAGAGGAAGTCTCTTCCGACTATGCTGCCATCGTTCCCATGGAGGAAGGCCTTGCAGCTCTCTCCTTCAACGTTTCTCCTCAGTCCAGGAACTACGATACCGACGCAGCTGTCGAGACCTGGTACAATTCTGACGCGCAGTGCCCCGATATTGCTACCATCTATCACCTCTACACCACTGCAGAGGCTGCTGCAACGGGTAACGGTATCCCCGTTTACTACAATGGTGGCGCTGTAGAAATCAACTGGGTCAACGTCCACATGTTCGAGGCTGACAAGACTCAGCCCCGCACCGTCGGCACCACTCACAAGGCCGTCTCCCTCAAGGAGCTCATGGACAAGTATCCCGGATTCTCCATCAGCTATCAGCTCGTTCCCTACACCCTCGGTACCAACGTCACTCCCGAGAATGCATTCGGTAAGCTTGATTCCAAGGATGGCAAGTGGTTCTTCACTCCTATGTATGCTGACCGTCAGCCTGACGGCACCTATAAGTCCATCTCTATCGCAGAGGCTGGTGCAGAAGGTCCTTCCGCAGTCGGTCGTCGTCCTATCGTCCTCGCTCAGCTCAAGGACAAGGCAGGTCGCGTAGCTCTCATGGGTTACTTCAAGATTCAGATTGTCAAGGAGAAGATTGTCGATCCCGGTACCGACACCTACGACGGTGTTCTTATCAAGGACTTCAGCTCCAACAAGTTCGCTTACACCTGCGCTACCGACAGTGTCAAGACCAACTGGCTCGACATGTCCTCCACAATCCTCGAGAACTACTTCAAGATCCCTTACGAGGAGTTCCGCAGCAACTTCACTCCTGTCTGGAAGGATGGTGCTACCACTCCTAACGCTGAATGGGAAGTCGAGACTTATGTCAAGGTCGGCGGTGACGGCACCAAGGCTGAAGACTACAAGGCTCTCCACATCGACAACGATCCTGCTAAGGACTTCACCTACGGTACCATCTCCTACCGTCCTGAGTACGGTACTACCTTCACCGGTGGTGGTGTCAACGATATCTTCAAGATCACTCTGAACAAGGCCCAGAAGGACAACCTCCGTGCAATCACTGGCAAGACCCAGACTCTCTATGTCCAGTTCTACAACGGTCGTGACCACTACTTCCTTGGCTTCAAGATCTACATGGACAAGGATGCATCTGCCAAGTTCATCGAGCACAACCCTTCATACTGGTTCAACGATGTAGACGCTTCCAAGTTCAACACCGTACGTCGTAACGTTCCCGTCCCTGACAAGTGGGTACGCGGCGGAGCCGGCAACACCGATGTTACCGATTATCGCAAGCTTCTCACCGACGACTGGAATGAGAACAGGGTTCAGGTTCTCAATGAAGCTACCGGTGCAGCTCTTGCAGCTGGTGCCTATGAGCTCGAGTGGAACTTCGTTCCTCAGGCCAGCCAGCCTTCTATCGCAGATCCCGACGGCGCAGCTGCTGCCAAGTGGATTGTTGACAACAGCGTTGATCCTGCAGTTATCTACTACAAGGACAACACCAAGCCCGTTGTCACTCTCGACAAGACTACCGGTGAGATTACCTATGTCTACGATCCTGATCCCGACTACATCTCCAAGAAGCTCCTCAACATGTTCGCTCCCAACGACACTGATCCTGCCAAGATGCTCTACTGCATCGTAAGGCTCACCGCTTACAGTGTCGACGCAGCAGCCACTTGCCGCATCGAGCTCGGACATGAGGATATCAACGTCAGGTTCCTCCGTCCTCTGACTCTCAAGCTTGGCGATGGCGCATACCTCCGCGACGCTATCCCTCAGGGTGACGACTTCCCTATCGGTGACCTCATCACTGCCTATGACTGGAACGCCTCTATCTACAGCACTGGCTTCCCTATCTTCCGCAAGGATGCTGCAACCGGTACCTTCGTATCCTGCTACTATCCTAGCGATGCAGATCCTCAGGTTGAGTGGTATGGCTACTATGGATTCCAGAACCTCAGCGTCGACCTTGACAACGTTCTCACCGACCAGCTTGGTGCAGACCGTATCGGCAAGCTCAGCGTCATCAACAATCAGGCCCGTGTTTGGATTGCAAAGAAGACCGACCGTCTGACTGCTATCCCTCCGACCGCAATCGTTATCGACACTGTTGACAAGCTTGGTGACTACATCTTCGTGTACGCTAACAACCTCGGTGTTGTCCACGACTTCAACCTCTATGTTCCTATTACTATCGAGTATGCATGGGGTAAGTACACCGACACTGTGAAGGTTCCTGTACGCAAGACCATCATCGTTGACTAATCATCTTAACAGATTCTCTTAAATATGGCGCGTCTCAGTGAGGCGCGCCATTTTTACCTTAAAAAAATGAAAAAATTTGCTTTTGTACTTCTTGCATTAGCCGTTCTTGCTTCTTGCAAGAATGAGCAGAAGTTCCGTACCTACGAGATGGCGGAAACTGAATTCCGTCAGTCTCTCACCTTCAAGGATACTCTTGCGGTGCTGGTCCTCGGTCAAAATTTCATGGATGCCATGAAGGCTGGTACGCTTGACCTTGAGCTTTCTAATCTTTGCGTCGTTTATAACGACACCCTCTATAAGGTTTCCGACCGTTCGCTGCTCCAACTTCGCCAGCGTTTCGGCAGCGCCGCCATTTCCGATTATGCTCTTGCGAGTTATAACTTTTCCACTCCTGGAATCAACGATTTGAGCTATCGTTATACCATGGATGGCAAGGTTGGTTCTTCTCCTGCCTTCAAGATTACTTTCAATCCTGTCAAGGTTGGCGACGCCTGGTTCCTCACCCTTAAGGACGGAGATATGTCCAGCATAGCCAAGGACCCTGCCGCGCAGGTTCATCCCCTGTCCCCGGCCCCTAATCCGATAGTTCTTAATACCAGATAAATTGACCTTGCTTCTCTCCATACTTTCTGCTTTCCTGCTTGCTGCTTCCGGGGATTTGCTTTCGTTCGACAGCGTTTCCCATGATTTTGGCAGCCAGCCTAAGACGGTAAGTTCCCTTGTACACGAGTTTCGTTTTACGAATAACTCGCAGCGCAGCCTGTCTGTCTCTTATGCCGTCTCCACCTGTTCCTGTACCAAACTTAGCTGGACTACCGGTAAAGTCGGCCCCGGGCAGGAAGGGTTTGTGCGTGCGGAATATTTCCGCGAGCGCAGTGCAGATTCTTTTGAGAAGTTTATTTCCGTGTTCGTGGAAGGAGTGCCCAAGCCCTATGTACTTAGGATTGCCGGCTCTTTCCACGAGACGGAGTCGGGCCTCGCAAAAGAATTTCCGTATCGCCTCTCCGACATCGGCTTCGCGTCTTCAGTGCTCAATGCAGGTGAAGCTTATGCCGGTACCCGGGCTTCGGATTCTTTCTGGGTGGCCAATTTTTCGAACGAGCCCCTCACCGTGTCTTTCTCGGAGTTGTCTGACGGCCTTGCCGTTTCTCCGGATTATCTCCGGATTGATCCCCAGTCGCGGGTCCGTTTCACTTATTTTGTAGATGTTGATTCTCTTGTCTGGGGCCGCAGGCTTTATGCCTTCACCCCTGTCGCTGACGGTAAGCCCCTCGACAAGGTCTCCCTTGCTCTTACCGTAACCCAGGATTTCTCTGCCCTCAGCGACGCAGAGAAGAATGCAGGCCCGCTCCCTCTGGTGCTTGACAGGTCCTGCACATTCGGCACCGTCCGTTCCGGGCGTGCTGCCAAAGCCGCATTCAAGATACAGAATGCATCCGATGCCCCGTTGCGTGTGCTCGCGGCATTTTCAGATTATGACGGCATAAAAGTTGATGCTCCGTCTGTCATTCCACCGCGCGAGACCGCCTCTTTTTCGGTAAGTCTTGCGCCCTCCGTCCTTGCAAAAGGAGAGAACAGTTTCAAGATTCAGGTCCTGAGCAATTCTCCCCTTATGCAGATTGTAGAGGTTTACGTGAAAGGAAATGTTGAATAATATTATAGAATAGCGATATGAATCAAAAGTTGATTTACCGTGTTCCCCAGGCAGACTGGAGCACCTTTGCGGTCGACGCCATCATCTGCGACAGCTTTGAAGCACAGCTCGACCCTTATGATTTTGAAGAATTCGAGTGGTAACCACCTTAAACTATGTTTGTCATGAAAGAATTTCCCAGACTTTTTCTGCCTGCGGCTCTCGTAGTGCTCGCCGCAGCCTGTACGAGGGACATTGAAACAGAAGTCCCTGTAGCTCCCGACGGTCCGGTTCGCTATTATCTGTCCATGGACTCCGCTACCAAGACGGAAATCAGCGGCGAGGGTTCAACGCGCGCCGTCAGCTGGAAGGCCGGAGACAAGATTTATTACTATACCCAGGCAAATCAGGAAGAACCCAAAGAGGCCGTGGTTGCGACCGACGGAACCGGTTCTTATATAGAAATTGACAAGCTTGGCCGCCAGGATACTTTTATAAATGCCGTTTACGGTGTTTTAAGTGCTGATTATTTGTATTCGGACGAGAGTAGCAAGACTGAGATTTCGGTTGCAAGCACTGCGGCCTGCATTCAGGATTACAATACATTTGCCAGTGCTCATTTCTGTGTCGCACACCAGCCGGACAAAACGGTAAAGTCGCTTGCGTTTCATAATCTTACGAGCCTCATAGTCTTCGATTCCGACACTTCGGTAGATAAAGTCGTATTTACCGGCAACGGCGGCGAATCAACTTTGAACGGCGGTCAGTATGGTGACGTCCTTGTCACTTTTGCCAACGGCGGTTATACGGTTGTTCCGAATCCCGTTGCCGATGCTGCCGTGGACATGGACAAAATAACCGTGAACACCAAAGGCTCGGACGGCCTTTTCTACATCTCCGTCCTTCCCACCCTCTTCCAGAGCGGCTTCACCGTGAAGTGCTATGACACTGCGGGTGAGCTTCTGTGCACCAAGTTGACGTATAAGAGCGTGGACCTCACTACCCCGAGGATTCTCAGCATAGGCAGCGCTACCGACTGGCTTGCCAGTCCCGACCCCATCGACCCGGTGATTCCCGTTGCCAGCGTATCTCTTAACCTGCAGGCAAAGAGCGTTGTGGTCGGAACTCCCTTCCAGCTCACTGCGACAGTGGAGCCTGCGCAGGCAGACACCACAACCGTCACCTGGACCAGCAGCAATCCTGAGGTGGCTGCCGTAAGCGCCAACGGCTATGTTACCACGCTTGCCGTGGGTACTGCCGAAATTACCGCTACCGCGGACATGAAGACCACCGTTGACGGGCTGCCCAAGTCTGCTTCCTGCATTGTGACCGTTACCGAGCCTGACGCTCCCGATCTCAGCGCTCACGGAACTGCAAACTGCTACATCGCGCCCCTTGCTGGCGGCACCCGCTATCGCTTCAATGCAAGCGTGAAGGGCAACAGCACCGAGGCCATAACCGGAGCCGCATACGCAGATGTGCTCTGGGAATGCATTCCCGAGCCGTCTTACAGCAATGTCACCATAAGCAGCGGCGATGTGGTTTCAGCCGTCAGCCTGCGTGAGGACGGTTACATCAATTTTACTTCCGTAGGTGCGGGCAATGCCCTTATCGCCGTTCGTGACAATGCTGGCAACATCCTCTGGAGCTGGCATATATGGGTCTGGCCCGGCTACAACGAGTCTACCGCCTCACAGACCTACCGCAACAACACTGGTGTCGCCATGGACCGCGACCTGGGTGCGATTTCGAATTACTCCGACAGCGACGGAGACTATCATCCCTTCGGACTCCTGTATCAGTGGGGCCGCAAAGACCCGTTCTTCGCTAACGATTCACATAAATATGCCCTCGGTCCCAACGTCACTATAGTGCCTGAGCCGGTAGCCTCCGACTCCGAGAAGGGTACCATAGCTTATACCGTGGCGCACCCGATGCAGTATCTCCTGTACCCTGCGAACAACATGAGCGACTGGCTCTTCCTCAATCACGACGACACTCTCTGGGGTACGGAGAAGACCATGTATGACCCCTGCCCTCCCGGTTGGGTGGTCCCGGGTGCGCAGTTCTGGTACAAGACCCTTAATGTAAGTTCTACGAAATATCTCGTGATTGATACCCGCTTGACCCCCGGTATTGACTTTGCCGGATATATGGCTGACGGTTACGAGCACGTGTTCTATCCCGCCGCGGGCGGCTGGACCGGAAATACCGACCATTGTTTCACTTCCCTGTTGGAGGGCAAGACTTATTACGGTTACAAATGGACCAGCGGAGTTTCCAGCGGTGCCGGAGTTCTTCTTGCCATCAACCGCCAGCTCAGGCAGGTTACGACGATGGACAAAACTGCCAAGGCTTGCGGATTCAATGTACGTTGCGTCAAGGACAACACAGCTGTTGTGATACCCGACGAGCCCGTTGTGGTGACCAACCTTACCCTTGACCAGGAGACCCTGAGCCTCCGCGTAGGGAGGAGCGCGCTGCTTACCGCAACCGTCACGCCTTCCAATGCCGACAATACAGCCGTAGAGTGGAGTTCCGACAACGAGTCCGTAGCCACCGTAAGTGCCGATGGCCGCGTGACAGCCGTCGCTGTCGGCACCGCCGTCATCACCGCGACATCCGCCATGGTCTCCGGAATCATGGCCACATGTAACGTTACGGTTACCGAGGCACAGGAAACCGACCTCAGCGCCGACGGTTCTGCCAACAGCTACATAGTCAACGCTCCGGGAGAGTACAGTTTTGCCGCCGTGAAGGGCAATTCCTCCACCGCAGTCACTCCGTTCAGGGTGGCCATTCTTTGGCAGAGCTACGGCACCGCCGAGTCGGTAAGCATGTACGCACCTGTAATCACGCTTCCTCAGGAGCCTTATTCCGGCGGCAGAATCAACTTTGTCGTCCCCCAGGCCATGCACGACGGCAACGCCGTCATAGCCGCTTTCGACGCGAGCGGAACCATCCTTTGGAGCTGGCATGTCTGGGCCTGCAAGGACTACGAACCCGAGAAGTCTGCCCAGGTGTACGAGTATAAGACCGACAAGGCTTCGACTTACGTCGCGACTGTGATGGACCGCAATGTGGGCGCAATCAGCGCTACACCCGGAAACGTCGGTGCGCTCGGCCTCCTGTATCAGTGGGGCCGCAAGGATCCTTTCCTCGGCTCCAGCGCCATCCATAATGTTTCCGCTCAGACCGTAGCCGCTTCCTACACCGAATCCGTAACCTGGCGTACGGTAGAGTCCACCGCTTCTACCGGTACCGTACAGTACTCCATAGCTAACCCTATGACCTTCATTTCCACTACTACCGGCAACTGGATGGCAGTCAATGATGAAACTCTCTGGAGCAGCAGTTCCAAGACCGTCTACGACCCTTGTCCTCCGGGATGGATGATGCCTCAGGGCGGGACCGAAGGCCTGTGGGCAAAGGCTGCCGGGACTACTTCCAGCGTGCAGCATGCGTTCAGTTTCAATAGCTACGGGGCCAATTTCAACGGCCTCTTCGGCACCGGCACCATCTGGTATCCGGCGGCTGGCAGCCGCACTTCCGACGGTGGAGTGCTCTCCACCAACGGTTCCATACGCGTGTGGTCGGCTCAGCAATACAAATACCAGGTGAACCAGGCATACGCACTCAAAGTTGACGGAAACAGCAGTTCGAGTACGAGTACGGTGGAAGTACGTGCCAACCTCGCCAAGGGCTACGCCCTTTCCGTCCGCTGCGTGAAAGAAGAATAGGCGCAGCAGCTCCCTATTTTTGGAATATTGCAGAAAAATGCGTAATATTGTGCGTTTTTTTACAGCAAGTATATAATCAGTTAAATAGTATGAAAAAATTTTTCTTAGTAATTGCTTCCGTGCTCGCACTTTCCGCAGGTGCATTTGCACAGGATACCTTCTATCCCGGCTTTACCCTGGGCCTTAAGGGCGGTGCATCCCACACCGTAGGTGAGTCCAATGATTTCCTCAAGCTCGTCTCTCCTTCCGCAGCCCTCGACCTCGGATACCAGATCAGCCCGGTCTTCGGTCTCCGCGCCGACATCTCCGGCTGGCAGGGCAAGGGTGCCTATACCTCACCCATCGACTTCTACAAGTTCAACTACGGTCAGGTAGCCCTCGACGCCACTATCGACATCTGCAGCATCTTCGGCGGCTATGCAGCACGCCTGTTCAACCCTTACGTGTTCCTCGGAGTAGGCGGCACCGGCTATTTCAACAATGGCGTTGACGTCACCAAGCTCCCCGCTGTCAATACCCATTGGGACGGCTTCAAATTCAGCACTGCAGCCCGTGCAGGTGCCGGTATCGACATCCGCCTGAGCGACCTTCTCGCCATCGAGCTCGAGTATGCCGGCAATGCTGAGAGCGACGCTTTCAACTCCAAGAAGGGTAACAGCCCCATCCTCGGCGCCGACATCGACTGGCAGCACACCGCCCTCCTCGGTCTCAAGTTCAACTTCGGTCAGGCAGCAGGCGCCAAGAAGGCAGCTGAGGCCGCTTCTGCAGCCGCAGCCGCAGCAGCAGCACAGGCAGCAGCAGCACAGGCAGCAGCCGACAAGGCTCTCGCCGACGCTATCGCAGCAGCCCAGAAGGCTATCGAGAATGCCCAGAAGGCTCTCGCAGAGAATGACTTCCTCCCTGAGGATGTAGCAGCAATCAACGACGCTATCAACGCCCTCAAGAAGGCTATCGCCGACAAGGATATCGACGCCATCAAGGCCGGCACCAAGGCTCTCAACGACGCAGTCGATGCAGCCCGCAAGAACCTCGCCGACAAGATCGCAGCAGACCAGAAGGCCAAGGAAGAGGCTGAGGCAGCAGCAAAGGCAGCATACGATGCAGCCCGTGCAGCAGCTCTCGAGGCCGCCAAGGCCGCCAAGGCCAAGGATATCGTCTACTTCCAGATCGGTAAGTATGACATCCGCAACGGCGAGCGCTACAAGATCAACAACCTCCTCAAGAAGCTCAACAAGGATCCTGAGCTCAAGGCTGTCCTCTGCGGTTTCGCAGACAAGGAGACCGGTACCACCGACGGCAACTGGGTACTCTCCGAGAACCGTTCCAACATCGTCTCCGAGGCTCTCCAGGCTGCAGGTATTCCTGCCGAGCGCATCGAGACCTACTGGTTCGGCGACACCGAGCGCATCTCCAAGATTGCAGAGAAGAACCGTGCTACCGTTCTGCTTACCAAGTAAGTTTTGATTCCTTATTCAATAAAAAGCTTGGCCCCATTCCAGGACCAAGCTTTTTTTAAGACCGATGCAAGATATTCGTAACATAGCCATCATCGCCCACGTCGACCACGGCAAGACCACCCTGGTGGACAGGATGATATACCAGGCCAACCTCGTGCGTCAGCCCGAGAATCTGGGCCAGCTCATCCTGGACTCCAACGACCTGGAGCGTGAGAGGGGTATAACCATCCTCGCCAAGAACGTCTCCGTTATTTACAAGGGCGTCAAGATTAATATTATCGACACTCCGGGCCATAGTGATTTCGGCGGCGAGGTTGAGCGAGTTCTCAACATGGCCGACGGTGTGCTGCTGCTGGTCGATGCGTTCGAGGGCTGCATGCCCCAGACCCGCTTCGTGCTCCAGAAGGCCATCAGCATGGGCAAGAAGCCCATCGTCGTCATAAACAAGGTTGACAAGCCCAACTGCCGTCCAGACGAGGTGCAGGAGGAAGTTTTCGACCTCATGTTCAATTTGGGCGCTTCTGAGGAGCAGCTCGACTTCACCACGGTCTACGGTTCCGCCAAACAGGGCTGGATGTCCATGGACTGGCGCAAACCCACCGACAACATCACCCCTCTGCTTGATACCATCCTCGAGGTCATCCCGGCTCCGGACGTCGTGGAGGGCACGCCCCAGATGCTCATTTCTTCCCTTGAGTATTCTCCCTATGTGGGCCGTATAGCCGTCGGCCGCATCACAAGGGGTGAGCTTCATTCCGGGAGCCCTATCAGCCTGTGCAAGCGCTACGACGTTGTGCAGAAGCAGAAAATCAAGCAGCTTATGGTATTCGAAGGCCTTGGCAAGACGGCAGTCGAAAGCGTCGGATGCGGCGACATATGTGCCGTAGTGGGCATAGACGGTTTCGAAATCGGCGACACCATCGCGGACGCCGAGAACCCCGAGGCCCTTCCGCCCATCGCAATCGACGAGCCCACCATGAGCATGCTCTTCTCGATCAACAATTCCCCTTTCTTCGGGAAAGATGGCAAGTTTGTGACTTCCAGGCATATAAAGGAGCGTCTCGACAAGGAGCTCGAGAAGAATCTCGCGCTTCGCGTAAAGCCGGGCGTGAGCGCAGACACCTTCGTCGTGTACGGCCGTGGTGTGCTGCACCTTTCCGTGCTCATCGAGACCATGCGCCGCGAAGGCTTCGAGTTGCAGGTAGGCCAGCCCAAGGTGCTCGACAAGACTATCGGCGGCCAGAGGTGCGAACCCGTCGAGGACCTCAGCATCGAGGTGCCTGAGCAGTTCGTCGGCGCCGCGATAGAGATTTCCACCCGCCGCAAGGGCGCCCTCGTGAGGATGGAACCCCGCGG
>OCTX012106326.1_pt1 | contig 30532 bp, 22 predicted proteins | sample 1539691 | NCBI WGS metagenome assembly OCTX01 (sample SAMN02144231, study PRJEB22623) | gut metagenome | biome: sheep rumen | host: Ovis aries | place: New Zealand
TGCTCTGTTGGATAGTGGACGCTATCTTTCTCAATATTCCAGCACCCTAATACCATATTGTCATTCTCGCTTGGCAGCAGTTCTTTCATTCTTTCGTTGACATCATCCAGTGTGGTAGAAGTTACAATTTGCTTATTGATAGCCACATAGTCTTCAACAGAAGACATGTCAGTTCCATAGAGATAATTATTGTAATACTCATGTGCCAGCGTTTCACTTTCCCGTTTGTCTGCAGTCGCCAAGAGATTGTCAAGCAGAGAAATCCGTTCTGCTTGATAGCGTTTATACTCTTCCTCTGTAAAACCATACTCAGCTGCCCTTCGGCATTCCGTCAGAATATCAGTCAGTGCTTTTGTCTGCATTCCGTCTTTGGTTTCACACGAAATCTGAAAAGCCGCTTTTGTACTTGACAAGAAATAGTCATCATCATCCACTGAAGCGGAAATGTAAGAGCAATCAGGCTTCAGTACTTCATCAGAAAGCCTCACATTTAGCATGCCGAGAGCAGCACTTGTCTTATTAAGATCTCTCCAGTAACTCACGTATTTACGCTGTTCTGGCGTATAGGCTCTATGCTTGAAAATCAAAAAAACAGAATTCTCCTGTAACTCCTTATCTTTGTCAATAGAGTAGATAATACCGCTATGGTTCTCTACTTCTTCCTTAACGACCTTCCCAGACTGTCCTTTAGGGGTGATGCTCCCAAACAAGTGCTTGACTTTAGTCTCTATATCATTTATATCGATATCTCCAACAATGACGACACATTGGTTTTCAGGATTATACCATTTTTCATAATAATCCCTTAGTTCTTGGTGCTTGAAATTATCTACGATGTCCATTAAACCTATAGGATACCGATGCCCATATTTGCTATTTGGATATAGAAGTGGCAACTGGCGTTCATAGATCCTGGAACTTGCACTTCGCCTTGATCTCCATTCCTCATGGATGACTCCACGTTCTTTTTCTATCTCTATGGAGTCGAGTGTCAGACCGTTTGCCCAATCATATAGTACCAGCAGACAGCTGTCGAGTTTTTCTTGTCCTATATTGGTAGGTATATTGTCGATGTTATAAACCGTCTGTTCGATGCTTGTATAGGCATTCACTCCATCGTTAGCCCCAATACTTTCAAAGAACCTGTCAACTCCATTGCCTGAGAAGTGTTCACTACCATTAAAACACATGTGTTCCAGAAAATGAGCCAAGCCACGCTGATTGTCTTCTTCTTGCAAACTACCCACGCGTTGAGCCAAATAGAAACACGCTCTGTTCTCTGGCCAGTTATTGCGCTTGATATAGTATGTCAGGCCATTAGGCAGAACTCCTACTTTAACTGTTGAATCAATCGGTATCAGTAAAGAATCGCATAAGGGCGATATAGCAAATAATCTAGTTACAAAACAGAGAGATAGAAGTATTAATAATGCTCTTTTTCGTTTCATTTCAGAATGAGAATTAATTTATCACTTTAATGACTATTATTCAACTTACTTTGCAAAAATACAAAAAAAGAGTGGCAAAATTGACTTAGTAATCTTTTTTTTGAGGAAAAGAACGTTATTTTTTAATTTATTCATTGAATTTTGCATGAAAAATGCTATCTTTGCCGTATAAAAATTGTATTTGATATGGTAACTAAAGATCTGAACCGTTTGAAAGTTGTGTTAGCTGACAAGAAGCGCACGAATAAATGGCTTGCCGAGCAATTAGGCAAGGACCCCGCCACAATCTCTAAGTGGTGCACAAATAACGCACAACCCAATTTAGAAAATTTGGTAGGAATCTCAAAAGTGCTTGAGGTTGATATTAATGAACTAATTCGGAAGTGAGTATAATTCAACCCAGGAACTATAATGAATACAAACACGTAATTGTCATGAATAAGAATCGTAACTATCTAATTGATTATATCAACAAGAAAACCGGTATTCCAAAGAGCAAGGCGAAACGTGCTCTTCATGCCTTTTTGGAAACTGTTCAAGCAGAACTGGTAAAACAAAATAAACTGTCTATTGCTGGGTTTGGCGTTTTTGATACAAAAATAAACCAACCAAGGAAATACAAAAACATTCGTACGGGAGCAACTTGTCTAACACATCCCAAAAGAGTACCAGTCTTTAGACCCAGTTCGTCTTTAAAAAACGTGTTGAACAAGCAGGAGGATAATTCAAAAGGTCAGACAAGAAATAGAAAAAAATACTATATCGAAGATGACACTAATTGCAAGGTTTTTATTTCAAAGCCTAATCCAGATCAGACAGAAGACCTTAGAATCGGATTCACTCCAATTGAGACTTTAGTCAATAAAAATGAGTTTCCTGTTGTTTTGATGCCGCAAAAGAATTCTTTTCTTAAATTGCCCCGTTATGGTCGGTCTGATGTTAGAGGTTACAAAGAAGCAGAGTTTTTAGAGTTACTAAAAGATGCAGATTTACCACTAGACATAAGCATTGATAGGCATTTGTCAATTCCTGGAAGAACGTATCCTTATGAGCCAGACTTTGTGTTGTACAAGCATGAATTAGGATTGTATATTGATCTTGAAATAGATGAGCCTTATGACGGATTTTCCCGTATTCTTACCCATGTCAAAGATGGAGCTGATGACATAAGAGACCGATTCTTTGTCGAAAGTGGATGGACTGTTGTCCGATTTACTGAGCACCAGATCCATACCAATCCAGATGGTTGTATTCGCTTCATTAGGCATATTATCAATGCTATTTTTGAAAATCAATTGAATGCAAAAATATTGGATTGTGTAGATCCTGAATCCAAATGGACGGCCAATCAAGCTATTATATGGGAAAGAAATCTGTATAGAGAAAAATATCTTGGAATACAGTCATTTACAAGAACTACACGCAGTATAAAAGTTATCTGTCGTGATGTAAGCGAAAAGATAGATGTCAATATTCCAAGAACATCTATTCATTCTGTTCCCAAAGCCGAAGTGGGTAAAACACTGACAAAAAGTTCGAAAATCTCATCACAGAAGAGTCTACCTGTTCTGTTTGATGAGAAGACGCATATATATTATCCTTCAGATGACACAACAGGCAATTCGGATTATATTTCTGTAACAACATTAATTGATCAGTTCTTTCCATTCTTTGATATTGATGCATATATTCAAAAGAAAATACTCGAGACAGGCCAAACCGAGGAAGAAATACGCAAAGAGCTTAGTGAACCTGCAGACCGAGGTACTCGCATGCATAAAGACATCGAGAATTTTCTTAAAGGAATCCCATTCCAAGAAGAGTATAAGGAGCTTTCGATGTTTATGAGGTTTTATAACGAATGCATCATACCACAGGCTTTGAAATTTTATGATGCTGAAAAGATTATAGAACTGAAGCAACACAATATTGCAGGAACTGTAGATGCATTGTTTCAAAAGGCAAATGGTGACTTCGTAATGGTTGATTGGAAAAGGAGTAAGCATTTGATTTTGGACGGTTATCCGAAAAAGTACGGCTTTGGAAGGGGGCTGTCAGTCCTTTCACATCTTGACAATTCGAGCTATTACAAATACGAGATGCAGCAAAGCTTTTACAAATATATATTAGAAAAAGACTATAAGATGCGGATTTCCTCAATGATATTGGTGGTTTTGCATCCCGATTATGATACCTACTATCCTATAAGACTATCAACATATAGAGAAAAAGAGGTTAAAGAGTTAATAGATATTCATGATAGCATAATCAAATAGAACAAAGCTTATGGAATTATTACAGAACTTATCACAAGCAATTGATATCCAACAGGAACGACAAGACAAGGATTTCAAGGAAACGATGGCCAAACCGCTTGCAGAACGAGTGGCAAAAGGACACACTTTAACTAATCTGACAATAGACAAGATTGATTTTTACGATGGCATGCCAAATAGTTTCTGTCCATACATAGGAGAAGGAAATAGATTTATTGAACGTATTTATTTCCATTGTGAGAATAATTGTTCAAAATTTAGGGAAGGAAGTGCTGTCGTTTTAACCAATGGGAATATCAGTTTCAAGATGGAAATTGAATCTGATGGTGTAGATGACTTCGTTTTACACTCAAACGATTTTGACGTTAAAGACAACTATATTAGTATCAACAATTGGCCAAAGAGTGGTTGGGAACTCAATGGCGTCAATCTGAATATTACCCAACGATTATTGAGAGCATCATGGCAACGGTTGAACGACAATCCTGCATTGAGGAAATATTTGGAAGATATGTTGAATGGTCAATTGCAAAATCACTATGATAGCGTTGACTATTCACCTTCATCAGATGATTCCCAGAATTATGCCATACAGAAAGCTATAGGATGTTCATCTTTTTGTCTTATTCAAGGCCCTCCAGGAACAGGTAAGACATATACTATTGCAAAACTTTGCAAGAAATTGGTTGAAAGTGGTAATAAAATCTTTATTACGGGCCCCACGCATACTGCAATCAATAACTGTTTGATAGCATTGTCACATGAATTGGAAGATAAGTCTAAGGTTGTCAAGATTGGCGAGAAGTATCAAGCCGCAGAAATACTGGATAATGCGAATATCACTAGGAAAACTCGTTTGAAGTATGTTAGCTATGTTGCTGATTCCAACTTTAGCCAGTCTGGATTTGCTATAGGGGCAACCCCTTTTGCATTGTGCTACCCTGCATCAAAGAAAATGGAAGGTTGGAAATTTGATTATATAATTATGGATGAAGCCGCTCAATTGAGTATGCCATTAGCTCTTGCGGCAATGATGTATGGTCAAAAGTTGGTTTTTGTTGGCGACCACATGCAACTGGATCCTATTATTCCCAAAAACACCAATAACTGGTTATTTGGTTGCAGCGTATTTAAAAGAATGGTTGATTTATATTCTAATCACGTAGCTTTACTTAATCAATCGTATAGATTAAATGAAGAGCTAATACGAATTCCAAACCAATTATTCTATTCTGGCAAAATTAGTTCCAAATGCTCTACGAACAAAGAGTATAAGTACTTTAATTGCAAATTATATCCTAATATAATTAACCATCCTTCGAACGAGATTCTAATTATTCACCATAATTTTGATGGCCTTAGCCGCTCTCCCTACGAAGCTGATATGATTGCCGATATAGTTAAAGATTTAGCAAGTAATGGCGTTAAAATAGAGGATATTGGAATTATGAGTCCATACAGGGCGCAGATCCGTGAAATTAAGAGGTCTTTGATTGAACGGAATGTACTGGTAACTGAACAGCTTGCAAATTTGTTTATTGATACTGTGGATCGGATGCAAGGTCAGGAAAAGGACTATATCCTATTTAGCTTGGCTAATTGCAATCCTTTGGAATCTGTTGACAGGCTTGATTTCTTCTATAGTCCCAACAGATTAAATGTAGCTATAACTCGTGCACAAGTTAAATGTATAACTATTGCCAATGAAAAGATATTCAGTATCTGTAAAGAATCTATAGGGAAGTCTGGTATAGCCCAAGAATTGGAAGAAGGAATGCGTACTTTTGACAATTTTTATCGGCTTTCAACCATTATAGAAATGACAGAAGACGACTCTCAATGGTGATAGTCCAGACAGTCTTACCAGAGAAGCCTGAGGCACTTATGATCAATTTAAGGCAAAATTGAGGTAATACACCAATATATTTATAGAATAATATCAATTATTTCACTAAAATACTTATATTTTAAAAAATAAATTGTATCTTTGCACCATAATAAATAACTAAAAGCATATAATAGTGAAGGATATAAAAGATATCAATAGAATTAAAGTAGCTCTAGCTGAGCGAAAGCGTACAGGCAAATGGTTGGCAGAACAATTAGGTAAAGATCCTGCCACTGTTTCAAAATGGTGTACTAACTCTGCACAGCCTGGTCTTGAGACACTTTTGGAAATTGCCCAAGTACTCGAATGTGATATTAAAGACTTATTGAATTCGACTCAAGAAGAAGTTAAATACATAAGAGTTTTATAAATATGGATTTTCCCAAAGTAATCAATAATATTTCAGAGCTTGTTATTGATGACCTAAAAAGTAGGTTGTCAAAGAATTCCGTTGTGTCTATTGCGGCTGCATCATTCTCAATTTATGCATTTGAAGCTCTTAAAAAAGAATTAGAGCAAATTGACGAGCTTAGGTTCATATTTACCTCACCGACCTTTATTAAGGAAAAAGTAAAGAAAGAGAAAAGGGAGTTCTTTATTCCAAAGCTTCAAAGAGAAAGGAACTTATATGGTTCCGATTACGAAGTGCGTCTTAGGAACAAACTTGAGCAGAAAGCCATTGCAAAAGAGTGTGCAGAGTGGATAAAAAGCAAGGCTAGATTTAAGTCTAACTCTTCACAAGAAGCAATGGGAGGTTTCCTACATGTTAAATCAGAGAGCCCTAATGTATATGTTCCGTTTAATGAATTTACAACAACAGAACTGGGATGTGAGCGTGGCAACACAGTATACACTATTACGAATGTGATGCCTTCTCCCTTTGCTGAAGAATATCTTAAAATATTTAATGAGCAATGGAACAACAAAGAAAAGTTTCAGGAAGTAACTTCACAGGTTTTGGAGTATATAGAGACTGTATATAATGAGAATTCCCCCGAGTTTATATACTTTCTTACCCTCTATAATATATTTAATGAGTTCCTGGATGATATCTCCGAGGATGTTTTGCCCAACGAGAAAACAGGTTTCAAGACAAGTCAGATTTGGAATAAATTATATAATTTCCAGAAAGATGCTGTTTTGGCCATCATTAACAAACTTGAAAAGTACAATGGGTGTATACTTGCCGACAGTGTTGGTCTTGGAAAGACGTTCACAGCATTAGCGGTCATCAAGTATTACGAAAACCGTAATAAGTCCGTTCTTGTCCTTTGTCCCAAGAAACTTAACGAGAACTGGATTACGTTCAGGTCTAACTACAAGAACAATCCTGTTGCTGGAGATCGGTTGCGGTATGACATTCTTTTCCATAGTGATCTTTCAAGGGACCGAGGTGTCAGTAATGGCATGAACCTTGAAAATATCAATTGGGGTAATTATGATCTGATTGTAATAGATGAAAGTCACAACTTTAGGAATGGTGGTAATATTGATGAAGATGACGATGTTGACATTTGGGATGAAGAAGCACCAAAGAAAAAGGAGAATCGTTATCAACGATTGATGAAGCGCGTTATTCGTGCAGGCGTAAAGACAAAAGTTTTAATGCTAAGTGCTACCCCCGTTAATAATCGTTTTAATGACTTAAAGAATCAGCTCCAACTGGCTTATGAGGGTAAAGATGAGATAATAAATGAGGCATTGGAACTTGACAAAGGCATTGATGTCGTATTTGCAAATGCCCAGAGAGCATATACTACTTGGTCAAAATTGCCATCTGATGAACGAACAACAGAGGAGTTACTTAACAGATTGAATTTTGATTTCTTCCAACTCCTTGATGCAGTTACTATAGCAAGATCTCGTAGCCATATCGTCAAATATTACGATACAAAGGATATCGGTAAGTTTCCAACACGTCTTACTCCAATTGCGCGTCGTCCAATTTTGACAGATTTGAGTAGCGCAATTAATTTTACGGAAATAGCTGAGCTGCTAAATCATCTCAATTTGAGTATTTATACTCCTTCTCTCTATCTGCTGGAAAGTGCCAGGGATGACTATGAGATAAACTTTGACGGAAGTGGCATTTCTATTGACGGACGTGAGAAAGGACTACGAAAGCTCATGGCAACTAACATGTTAAAGCGCCTGGAAAGTTCCGTTAATTCCTTTAGACTGACAATCTCAAGAATAGATAATTATATTGGCGAAACTATTCAGTTAATTAATGAGTTTGAGAAAAACCGAGTTAATAAGGCTGTTGATGTTACCGACTTTCTCGATGACTTTGACAGTTATGATGCAGAAGATGATGCCCTTGTAGGCAGAAAGTCGAAGGTTAATCTCAATGACATGGATTACCTCAGTTGGCGCAATGACTTGTCAAAAGACAAAGAAAAGCTTGATTTGCTTCTTGTAATGCTTCAGGATATAACCCCAGAGCATGATAGTAAATTACAGATGTTGTACGATGATTTGCGATACAAATTTAATAATCCAATTAATGAAGGAAATAAGAAAGTCCTTGTTTTCACGGCTTTTGCCGATACTGCAGATTATCTATATAGAGAGCTCTCTGGACGTATTAAGTCTGAATGTGGATTAAATGTTGCTCTTATAACAGGTACAACAGATGGGAAATGCACCATTTCTAAGTTCCCTTTGAGCTTTAACAATGTACTTACCTATTTCTCTCCTAAATCTAAGGATCGAGCTACTATCTATCCAAAGGCTACTGAAGAAATAGATGTACTAATAGCCACCGACTGTATATCTGAAGGACAGAACCTACAGGATTGTGACTATCTTATAAACTACGATATTCACTGGAATCCAGTGCGCATTATCCAGCGTTTTGGGCGAATCGATCGTATTGGTAGCGAGAATGATGTTATTCAGCTAGTGAACTATTGGCCTGACATGGAACTTGATGATTATATCAAACTGAAGGGACGTGTTGAGAGCAGGATGAAGGCTACTGTATTAACAAGTACAGGAGATGACAATCTTCTCTCTGATAACGAGAAAGGCGATCTAGAATATCGCAAGAATCAGCTTAAACGACTTCAAGAGCAGGTGGTTGATATTGAGGATATGGATACTGGTATAAATATTATGGACTTAGGACTAAATGAATTCCGTCTTGATCTTCTTGCATATATTAAAGAAAACCAAGATGTAGAGCATGCTCCATTTGGAATGAGTGCTGTTGTCCGTGGTAATAATAATGTGAAACCAGGCGTAATATATATTCTTAGGAATAAAAACAAAGATATCAACACCGATAAGAAAAATCTCTTGCATCCATTCTACATGGTTTATTTGTCAGATACAGGGGAAGTCATTTGTGACTACTTGCATCCCAAAAAACTATTAGATAGTATGCGACATATTTGTAAAGGGCAAGACAAGCCCGACATGGATCTATGTCGAACATTTAACAAAACTACGTCAGATGGCCGAAATATGGGGCACTATAGTGATCTCCTTCACGCTGCCATAGATAGTATCATCAGTGTAAAAGAAGAATCTGATCTCGACAGCCTTTTCTCTGTAGGAGAGACAACAGCATTGCTGGGAGACATCAAAGGGCTTGACGATTTTGAGTTAATTACATTCTTAGTTATCAAGTAATATGATAAAGTTTCCAGATACAACACGAGTAGGCAAAAACGTTCCAAAGAATGTCTTTTACAAGCATTTGGAGGTAAGCACAAAGATGAAACGCATCTTTGTCAATGACGTAGAGCGCATCAATTGGGCTTATAAGTTCGCACCATCTACTCTAAACGTCTCAGACGGGAAGTTTGTTCATGAAATAACCGTCTTCGAAGTAGGCATGAAAGTAATGGAATGTCCAACGGAAATGTTTGTCTTCATAGACAAGAATCTTCCTCGGCATACAATATTCATATTAAGCAATGAGGACAGAAGATGTGCAGTGATTAACTATAAAGAGGCCGTGCAAGGTAATTCAGCTCAACCTTATAAGGTGACTAAGACTTATCAGAGTGCCTGGCAGACTTCTGACGAATTTACTCTTCAACTAAATGGTACTTCCATGGATGCCATCTATGAAAATTTAGTTCGTCAAGTGGCTGGCGAGCATATATCTGAAACAAGCGGGTCTCTTAAAGATGATATAGCAATAAGCCAGGAACAAGAAGCCTTGCGCAAAGAAATAGAAACTCTCAAGAAACGCGTAGCTGCTGAACGACAACCTCAAAAGAAGTTTATGCTTCACAAGCAACTAAAGGAATTAGAAAACAAATTAAAATAAAAGAAGTATGAAACAAAAGTTTATGATCAAATTTGCATGGATATGTGACCATGAGGATTATGGTGAGATTCTATCTTTTATTGTCTCTCCGAAAATTAACACGTATGGAAATACGTATGGTTACAATTTAAGTAAAGACCTCGATGAAGTTGTACGTTTCCCATCTTCACATCCCCAGGCAACAGCAATAATTAGTCGATTAGCAAGAGTGAACTCAACACAATGGTCAGAACCAACATTTGGTGATGTTATCGAAGAAGAATTTGATTTAGATGATTTCTTTGAAGAGTATTATTATCAAGATAATTATGGTAGGGAGGTAACATTCCACACTCATGACGATTGTATGTAATTCGATAAGTATATGGAAAAGTTGAATATGATAGTCAACAATGGTGTTATAGACAACACCCAAAAGATAGCTGCCATTTTCCCAAACTGCGTAACAGAAACGACTGACGCAGAAGGAAAAAGTAAGTATATTATTGACTTTGACAAACTACGTCAGGAACTTAGTAATGAAATAGTAGAAGGCAAAAATGAGCGATATGAGTTTGTATGGCCAGAGAAGAAGAAGGCAATATTACTAGCTAATTCGCCTATCTCGGCTACGTTACGTCCTTATAAAAAGGAAAGTGTGGATTTTGCCAACACTCAGAACCTTTATATTGAGGGCGATAATCTGGATGTGCTTAAGTGTCTTAAAGAAACTTATCTTGGTAAGGTGAAGATGATATACATTGATCCACCATATAATACCGGTAATGACTTTGTTTATAATGACAATTTTGCGGAGAATAGCGAAGAGTTCCTTGGAAAATCTGGTCAGTATGACGAGCAGGGTAATCAATTAACGTTAAATCCTGATAGTAATGGACGATTCCATACTAATTGGCTGAATATGATATATCCCCGTCTAAAGGTTGCTAAAGAATTATTAAGCAAAGACGGCGCCATTTTCATATCCATTAGTGAAGAAGAAATAGAGCGTATGAAAATGGTCTGCAATGAGATATTTGGTGAGTCTAATTTCGCCAACTCATTCATTGTAAGGCGCTATGACAAGAACCTCAATAGGCAATTCATGGATAACGGTCTGAAATCCTTTAATATTGGATTTGAATATATCTTATGTTATACGAAAGGTAATTTCCTTTTCAAGCCGGTTTTCAAAGAAGCCTCGGAGGAACGTCAAAGTCAAGGTTATTGGAAGGGTTTCTGGAATGATGCAGACAGGCCAACTATGCGTTATGACATTTTAGGCTTCACTCCAGAAACAGGACAATGGAAATGGAGTAAGCCGATGGCTGATGAAGCGGTCAACAATTACAAAGTATATGAAGAACAATATAGTGACAAGATGACTCTTGAAGAATATTGGGCTTCGACAGGTAAAACTAAGAAGTTTATTCGCCGTAATCCCAATGGACGGGGTAAAAATGCTGGTGTAGAGAACTGGATTGCACCAGCTGACGGAATCTTGCGCAATACGAACTGGCTGGATTTCTTAGCTTCTAAAAATGATCCATCGTCACAAGGCTTATTTGATTTCCCCAAAAATGTGGATGTCATAAGAGAATTACTTCTTACAGCGACAAACGAAGACTCGCTCGTTCTTGATTTCTTCAGTGGTTCAGCGACAACAGCCCATGCCGTAATGCAGCTTAACGCTGAAGATGGTGGTCATCGGAAATACATTATGGTGCAGATTCCAGAAAAGACCGATAATGAGCAGTATCCAACCATCTGTGAAATAGGCAAAGAGCGGATTCGTAGAGCAGCCACCACAATTAAGCAGGCAACCAATGCTGATATAGATTATGGTTTTCGTGTACTTAAGTTGAGTGACAGCAACATGCTTGATGTTTATTATACACCTTCAGAAATTACTCAAACGGAACTTAAACTGTTTGCTGACAATGTAAAACCAGGACGCAATAGTGAGGATTTGCTCTTCCAGTCCATGCTCGAACTTGGTGCAACATTAGACAGTAAGATAGAACAGACGGTAGTTAGTGGCAAGGATGTTTATAACGTAGCTGATGGTTATTTGGTAGCTTGTTTCGATACAGAAGTCTCCGATGATGTCGTTAAAGCCATTGCCAAGATGCAGCCACAATATGCTGTTTTGCGTGATAGCTCGTTGGTGGATGATAGTACCGCAACAAACTTCGATCAGATTTTCAAGACGTATTCACCTTCAACAACGACAAAAATACTTTAAGTTATGGCAGAATTGCAGGTTAGTAAAAAGAAGATATCATCACTTCTAAGCTTGGCTGATGACACGAACGTCGATAAGCTATATGTGATACCTGAGTACCAGCGACCGTATCGTTGGGGACTGAATGAATGCGATACTCTTTGGACTGACATCAAGAATTTCTTCATGGATAAGAAAAAAAGCGAAGATGCGCCTAAAGAATACTTTATCGGCACTATTGTTACGTGTAAAGACGAAGGAAACAAGAATGAGATTAACGTCATTGATGGCCAACAACGCATGACTTCACTTCTTTTGCTTCTTCGTGCTTTCTATTCCAAGTTGGAGAGAATGGCGCAAGATTATCCTGATGATAGGAATATTAAAGGCTTAATGAAGCAAATTGAACCTTGTATATGGAAAATCGATAAGATGTCGCTCGAAGTTGAAGATCGGACGCAGCTCAAAATAGACAGCCGTGTTGCATTAGACGATGATAACGAAGATTTTAAGCACATACTCTGCACAGGTGATAAGCGGGATGGTAAATCCGCATACGCAAAGAACTATACCTATTTCTATGATGAATGTGAAAAGTTTGCTGCCGAGAATTCAATGATGTGGAAAGAGTTGTGCTTGACAATTCTCAATGACTGCATTGTTTTCCCTATTGAATGTGAAGACCTCAATTCTGCACTAACCATTTTTAGTACTCTCAACAATAGAGGACTACCTCTTTCCGACTCCGATATCTTTAAGGCAGAGCTTTATAAGAAACTGAAGACGAAGGAGGATAAATCAGCATTTACTGACGAATGGAAAAGCCTTGAAGAACTTGTTGATGATAGCGGACTGTCAATTAACGACTTGTTCCGTTTCTATATGCATGTTATTAGAGCAAGAGATAATGTAACCGATAATGAAAAAGGACTTCGTAAATTCTATGCTGGTGACAATTACAAATACGAGGAACTACATAAAGCTAATTTCTTTGAAGACATTAAGGATTTGGCAAAGTTCTGGGTTAACACCTATGACAATGTAGGTGAATTTGACCAAGAAAATGCCTACTACACAAAAGAATCCATTAAGTATGTTCATTGTCTGGTAAACTATCCTAACGACTATTGGCGTTGTGTGGTCAGTGTGTTTTATATCAAAAACCGTGGTATTGAAGGTTTCAAAGACCACATAGAGAAATTCTTACGTGGCTTGCTTTCATTTATGATGGTACAGTTTATCATCAAGCCACAGGTAAATGCAATCAAACTACCAACTTATAAGTTCTGCATTGATATTTATCACACAGGCGATACTGTTTTCCAAAACATTATGCCAGTGGACTTTGAAAACCTGATAGAGAAATCATCAAGAACCAGTTCTAAGGTAGTTAAAAGCTGCATCCTTCTCAATTCATACCTCTATGATCCTGAAAGTAAATTACTGACAGGTAAGTTAGAGATAGAGCATATATTGCCCAAACGATGGAAGCAGGCCAATTATTTCGGTTGGACTAAAGACAGCGCCGCAGAGCATTTGGAGAGTATTGGCAATAAGATTCCTTTTGAGAAACGGCTTAACATCAGAGCCGGGAACGGTTACTTTGGTGAAAAGAAACGTAATTATATAGGCTCCCATATCAAAGAAGTACAAGAGCTTGCAACCATTCATGCATCAGATGATTGGCTGCCTGAGGACATTGAACATAGAAGGGATGAAGTTTGTTCTCGTTTGATGACATTCTTCAAACAAAACCTTGTAAGCACTGTAACAGATGTTGAACAAGAAGAAAAATTGCTATTTGCAAGAAATAATAGAGAGAGTCTTGCTCTTAAAAAAGTTGTTGGGAACGGAATTACTCGTTACAGGCTCACTATTACGAGGAATATACCTAACCCAACAGCAATGCAAGCACTCTCGGGCAGTATTCCTGTAACAACTACTGAACAAGAGTTCACAGAAATATTGGAAGCCAAGAATGCTATAGATTTTGGATTCTTCGCATCATTACAAGAAGAAAAATTTATTAGCGATGAGTTTAAGACAATATTAGAAAATGAATAAAAACAAGGATAAATATGACTGATTATCAAGAAGCACGTAACTTTTTTGATGCGTTCATTGGGCGCACATGGAACTATCCTACAGATGTTAGGATGGGTGTAACTGGTACGGCTCATGAAGAATGGGCGTTTGCCAATGAAAATTCTGAGCCATCAAGATTAAAAAAAGAGTTTGCCTCCGGGCTAAACGCTAGTGCTGACCTACTTGAAAAGGAAGGTGGATATGCTGGAAAGAAAACAGCTCAAGCAATCAGAGAAATATTGGAAGAGCTGACTCCTAACTATTTGGATAATAATGCTGATTAAAAGACAAAGAGTAATATGACAGATAAAATGAAAATGCAGACACGGGATGGTGTTGCTGACAACATTAGTTGGATAGCAGAGAAGTTTCCAAACTGTGTTACAGAAAAGATAGACGCTACCACTGGTGAAGTGAAGTTGGCGGTGGACTTTGACATGCTTCGTCAGGAATTGTCGAGCGAAGTGGTAGAGGGCAAAGATGAGCGATATGAGTTTGTTTGGCCTGATAAGAAGAAAGCCATATTACTAGCTAATTCGCCTATCTCGGCAACATTACGCCCTTGTGAAAAAGATAGTGTGGATTTTGCCAATACCCAGAATCTCTATATTGAGGGTGATAACCTTGACGTGTTGAAATGTCTTAAAGAAACTTATCTTGGTAAGGTGAAAATGATATACATTGATCCACCATATAATACCGGTAATGATTTCGTATATAATGACGACTTTGCAGAGAGTGTGCAAGAATATCAAGCAAAGAGTGGGCAATACGACGATATGGGAAATAGATTAGTACCAAATAATGAAAGTTCTGGACGATTCCATACAGATTGGCTAAATATGATTTATCCAAGACTCAAAATTGCACGTGATTTTTTGTCTGACGATGGTGCCATATTTATATCAATAGGTGATGATGAGGAAGCAAATCTTATTAAGATGTGCGATGAAATATTTGGAGAGATCAATTTTGTAGCAAGTATCTGTCATAAGCACAGAGCCTCGGTTTCTAATGATAGAATTATTTCTGAAAATCACAATCATCTTGTATTTTATGCTAAAAACATAAACACTCTTTTCGCTAATCATAAAAGGATAGGAGATGATCCGATTCTTGAAGGATTCAATTTTTCAGATGAAAGAGGTGAGTATCGACTAACGCCAGTAGATGGCCCTGGTGGGGCTAAAAAAGGGAATCCTCATTACGAGTTCCTAGGAGTTGAAGGCTTTTGGAGATATTCTAAAGAAACAATGCAAAAAAAATATGATGAAGGTTTAATAGTTAGGACTCCGACTGGTCTTCAGCAGAAATATTATAAAGAACAAGCAAAAGAATCTCGAAGAACGGTTACTACTTGGTGGGATGAAGATTTCCTTACCTCTTCTGCCACAAAGCAACTTAACGACTTAATGGATGGGAAATGTTTTGATAATCCAAAGAACATCAATCTAGTTCTACGTTGCTTGAAAATGATAACCCATTTTGACAAAGAGGCAATTGTTATGGATTTCTTTAGTGGTTCTGCGACAACAGCCCATGCAGTTATGCAATATAATTCTTACAATGGTGGGAAAAGGAAGTTTATTCTAGTACAGTTACCTGAAAAGCCTTTGGAGAACAGTGTAGCACATTTAGCTGGTTTTAGTACTATCTGTGAAGTTGGAAAAGAACGTATTCGACGTGCAGCAAAGAAAATAAAGGAAGAGACCGGAGCCGATATAGACTATGGTTTCCGTGTACTGAAGCTTGATAGTTCCAATATGGAGGATGTGTATTATGCTCCAGCTGAAATTAAGCAAGAACAACTAAGTTTGTTTGCAGACAATGTAAAACCAGGACGTAATAGTGAGGATCTACTTTTCCAATCTATGCTTGAACTAGGCGCAACATTAGACAGCAAAATTGAAATTAAAGAAGTGAACGGAAAGACTGTGTACATTGTTGCAGAAGGCTATTTGGTAGCTTGTTTCGATACAGAAGTCTCCGATGATGTCGTTAAAGCCATTGCTCAGATGCAACCTCAATATGCTGTTTTGCGTGATAGTTCGTTGGCAGATGACAGCACCGCCACGAACTTCGAACAAATCTTCAAGACTTTCAGTCCCACAACAACATGTAAAATTTTGTAAGTTATGAAGCTAAAATTCAAAGAACAACAATATCAGTTAGACGCTGTAGAGAATACAATCCGTGTATTCAATGGCCAGCCCAATCATGGCTTGGCAGAATATGTTATTGACAAAGGCAAAACATACGTTATCCAGAATGGCAAGAAAATACCTGTTCCCCATCTTGAATTTGATTCCGCAGGATTCAAAAACAGTGACATTGTATTGACACGAGAAGAGATTCTTGACAACATACACAAGGTACAGACAGATAGTAATATCAAGCTGTCAAATGATCTGGTTGACAGATTGGGACATTGCCAACTTGATATAGAAATGGAAACGGGTACCGGTAAGACCTATGTTTATACCCGTACAATCTTTGAGCTTAATAGAAATTATGGCTGGTCTAAATTTATCATCGTTGTACCAAGTATTGCTATCCGTGAAGGTGTAAGTCAGAGCTTAAGTTTCACAGAAGATCACTTCATGCAGATTTATAGCAAGAAGATTCGCCATTTTATCTATGACAGTAATAATCTGAGTGTGATTGACACGGAGTTTTCTCAGTCAAATGAGATTAGTGTAATGATAATCAATACCCAAGCGTTTAATACTATACGCGAGGGTGCTAATAATAAAGCTGCCCGTATCATCAATGACCGTCGTGAGGAGTTCGGCTATCGAAAGCCGATCGATGTGATTGCAGCCAACCGTCCTATTGTTATCCTCGATGAACCTCAGAAAATGGGTGGTGCAGCTACACAAGCATCTCTGGCTCGATTCAATCCCCTCTTTACACTTAACTATTCTGCAACGCATAAGGAAGCACACAATCCAGTATATGTGCTTGATGCCCTTGATGCGTATAACAAGAAACTTGTGAAGAAAATCGAGGTGGTTGGTTTTGAATTGAAAAATCTGCATGGTACCGACAAGTATGTATATCTTGAAGATATCATTCTTTCTCACAGTGAGGCTCCAAAAGCACGTCTTGGATTTGAGTACCAGGCAAAATCTGGTAAAATAAGTCGAATATTCAAGAAGCTTGGCGAAGGTGACAGTCTTTATTACGAAAGTAATGAACTGGAACAATACCGGGACTTTACCATAAGCGATATTCATGTAGATGTGAATAATTCAGCATTCAGTTTCGTAGAGTTCTCCAATGGAAGAAAACTATATGTGAAGGACATAATAGGTGATGTAACAGCTGAACATAAGGCAAGAATTCAGATACGAGAGACTATTAAAGCACATTTCCGCAAGGAAAGTACCTTGTTCCACAAAGGTATCAAGACCTTGTCGCTTTTCTTCCTTGACGAAGTTGCAAACTATCGTAAGTACAATGATGATGGTGAGCAAATACTAGGACGTTATGGTGAGATATTCGAGGAGGAATACATGTTGGCACTCAATGAGGCACAAAATATGTTTGATCCGGAATACATGTCTTACCTTGGTTCTATAGATGTGCATCACACTCATACTGGCTATTTCAGTATTGATAAGAAAAACCGGGCTGTCAACAGTGAAGTGAAGCGTGGAACAGACATCAGTGATGACATCTCTGCTTATGAATTGATTTTGAAAAATAAAGAAGCATTACTTGACATAAATCGTCCTGAGCGTTTCATCTTCTCACATTCTGCTCTCCGTGAGGGTTGGGATAATCCTAATGTTTTCCAGATATGCGCATTACGTCAGAGTAATAGTGTGTCCCAAAAACGCCAGGAAGTTGGACGCGGCTTGCGTATTTGTGTTAATGGTAAAGGTGAACGCCAGGATGCCGAAGCACTGGGCGAAGATGTTCACAAAATCAACAAGCTTACAGTCATTGCCTCAGAAGGATATGCCTCATTTGTCAGTGATCTCCAGAGTAAGATCAAGGAAGATCTCTATGACCGTCCTACAAAAGCAGACATTAATCTGTTTAAAGATACGTTCCTTTTCACAGAATCAGGTGAGAAAGTACAAATTACAGAAGCCGATGCCCAGGAGATTATTGTTCAACTTCGTATGAATGAATATATCACCAAGAAGGGAGAGGTCACGGACAAGTTCCGCGCGGACTTAAAAGCTGGTACATTGCCATTGTTTGATGACAATTTGGCACCTATTTCTAAGGCTATTTATACTAGAGTTCAGACTATCTTCGATGATAGTGTGATTGAGAGGATGATTGAGAATGGTGGAAAACCACAGACTCCAGAAAACAAGTTGAACGACAATAAAGAGAAAAAGGAGTTCAAGGAGTTGTGGAAGCGTATCAATCACAAATATGCATACACATGTGAATTTAGTTCTGAAGAGTTAATTCAGAAGTGTGTGGAAGCTATCAATGAAGAGTTGGAAGTAACCAAACTTGCCTATACAACCACCAGAGGTGAGCAGAAAGATGCTTTGCGTAAAGTTGATTTCACTGGTGGCGAGATTATGGGGAAGGGCAAGTCAAATACAGAAGTGCTGCAGACTGCTATTGTATCGAATATAAAATACGACGTAATTGGAAAGATAGCGCAGGGAGCTGTTTTGACAAGACGTACTGTGGCCACTATACTCTCGAAGATACGCCCTATAAAGTTCGATTATTACAAGGCCAATCCCGAAGAGTTTATTTCGAAAGTAACTCATATCATTCGGGAACAGAAATCTACAATAATAGTGGAACATATTGAGTATAATCAAATAGAAGGTTCTTACGATATGGACATCTTTACAGCTGAGAAACATACATCTATGGATAAAGCTTTCAAGGCGAAAAAGAGCATCATGGATTATGTGTTTACCGATGGTAATGCAGAGAATAGCATTGAACGTCAGTTCGTGGAGAAATTAGAAGAAGCAAACGAAGTCGTTGTATATGCAAAATTGCCCAAAGGATTTCATATTCCAACACCTATGGGCAACTATTCTCCAGACTGGGCGATAGCTTTTGAAGAAGGGAAAGTTAAACATATCTATTTCATTGCAGAGACAAAAGGTAGTATGTCTTCTTTACAGTTGCGTGATATAGAGAAAAATAAAATAAAGTGTGCTGAAAAGCTATATAAAAAATTAGCACAAGATGATATTTTGTTCAGCTTTGGCAAAGTTGATAGTTTTGAGGAATTATTAAATAAAGTAAGATAAATTATCGATTATGTATTACAAAATTCAGAAATCATTAGGAAGAGTATCTGCCATATTAACAGATACAATTATAGAAGACGGAATCTGTGTAGAGTTCAAAAACTATGGTAAGTATTCCGGAACAACTATTGTTATTTACCAGAATGGGAAACCAGAGGATCTAAGTATCAATGGATGGTCATTTCCATGTGTTTATAACTATATAGATTATTGTCCTTGCTCTGACATTTATGGAGGAAATAGTGTACATGCTGTAAGCTTTGAATGTATAGATCCGACAGGAACTGTCCAGAAAATTGAAAAGAAGAGTATCTATGGTGATAACCAGTCTATCGCAGTAGAATACTTTTATTCCCTCCTTTATAATATCTCTTGTTGCCAAAGCTTTGAACAGTACCAACAGCTGTACAAATACATTATAGATAACGAATGGTTTTATAAAGATAAAGTACGAAAAACAGCAGTTGAGGTACTTTCCTTTGTGGAAAGTTTTGCATCTCAACTTGAACTTGTTAAAGATACGGAGTTCCTAGCTGGATTAAAGCAAAAAGTTAATATTAAGTTCAAAGAAGCTAAGGATATAATTGCCACGTCTAATAGTCCATTGTAAGAGTTTGTATGTCACTGGGACTTCAGAAAAGAAGTTTTGCAAAACATGTTTCCTGTATTGGATTAGACAAGGTCTGTTTATAATAGTGAGTTAAATATATGAAATACTGGCATGATGAGATAGTTTGTCAGGAGGAATTCCAAAAGACAAAGAGAAAGACCCCTTTCTGTATTATAGGGTATCAGTTTGACTATACAGATGTCGAAGATAAAATACTTTTAGATGATATTCTGGAATGCAGTAGGATGCTGTCAGAGAAGGTCAACTCTGGTGCGGCAAACGATTCGACTAGTTTTCGGTCAAGAGACAGGCTTCTTGCTAACTGTATAGCTGGTATTACATCTGAGTATTGTTGGCGGCATTTTTTAAATTTCAAGAAGAAGTATGTAAGTACGACGGTATTTGAATCTGCTGCGAATCAAATTGACCTAGAGATAGTGGCAAATTCAAAAAGGATTGAAGTGCGTTCCTCATTCCCGAGAAATGGGATTAATTTTTCGATTTGTCATCCTGAGAAAGAATTTGATGTTTTAGGTCCATATAGCAATGCTTACAAACCAGGTGAAGTCCATAAGGATTATTATGTGCGTACCTTGTTCCATCTTGACAGGCCAACTGACATAATTAGCAAAATTAAGTCACAGGAGTTTACTGTGTTTTTAACCGGTGGCGCAACTCATAATATGATGTTTAACCCAAGTTTATCAAAAGATAAAGATCTCATTCCTGAGGATTCTTTGGGGGTACGGGAAAAAACGACATATAGGGTTGTTCCATTTCATAATGCGCTTGATTGTAGAGATATATATAGGCTTATAACTAATGAGAAGTAAATTTTGAAACTAAAGACATATTAGGTTATGGAGCAAGATAAAGATTTCAAATTGTCTGACGACAGGAAAGAACTCATAAAGTATGAAGGAGAATGCGCCAATGTCATTATTCCAGAAGGAGTAGAGGTCGTTAAATGGAGGGCATTTGAAAAGAATGACTGCATAAAGAAAGTCGTTTTGCCATCGACCATCAACAAATTGTGTGATAAGGCATTCATGGAATGTCCAGAATTGGAAGATGTTGAATTTCATGTAATTCCTGAAGATTTTAGGGGCTGTTCTTTCTGCAATTGTAAAAAACTGAATAAGACAATTATTCATAATAGTTCTTTAATCCGTGTCCCAATATCTACTAATGGTAAGTATATTATTCCTGAAGAAATTGAAAAGGTATCTAAAGGTGCATTCTGTGATTGTGTTAATATTACAGAAATAGTTATACCACAGGGTGTAAAATATATAGAAGAACTAGCTTTTAATGGATTGTTAAACCTAAAATCAATAACGATTTCTGCGTCGGTAGAATCTATCGCAGAGAGGGCTTTTATTGATTGTGGTAAAGTAGAGAACATCATTGTTGACAAATCTAATCCTAAATTTGATAGTAGGGATAATTGTAATGCAATTGTTGATACGGAATCAAATAGAATCATTTTTGGTTGTTCTAAAACTGTATTTGTCAATACTATCACTTCAATTGGAGAATACGCTTTCGCTTATTGTACAGATCTTAAAGAACTGATTCTCCCCAATACAATTACGGAAATTCAAAGCGCGGCTTTTGAAAAATGTAATAATCTAAAGGTTGTCGAACTGCCATCTTCTTTAAAATCCATTGAATCTTATGTTTTTTCTGGTTGCAAAAAGCTTGAAAAGATTATTCTAAATGAAGGTATCGAAAATATTGACTACTCGGCTTTTGAAGAATGTGATAATGTGACTACAATAAACATTCCCAACACATTTGTTCCTAACGAGGATTATGGTTGGATCGGATTTAATGAAGTATTTAAGTCAGTGAAAACTCCTCTTTACAACAAGGATTTATTTATTTCATTGCCTCAATCATATTCAGGCGGTTATGTTATTCCTGATGGCATTACAAAAATTATTGGATGTGCCTTCTATGAATGCAAAGAACTTACTGAGGTAACATTTCCTGATACTCTTACTGAGGTTTCTGCATTCGCTTTTTCTGGTTGTTCAAAGCTTAACACTATTATTGGGAGTAAAGCCGTGTCGGTTATACGTGAAAATGCATTTGAAGAATGTACAGAATTATCCTCAATAGAACTATTAAACACAGAAAGCATCGAGAACAAAGCGTTTTATCGTTGTACAAAATTAAGTGATGTGGCTTTGAACGATGAAGTCACTATAATAGGTAATCCATTTAGAGGATGTCCTGATATTAATATTCACACGTTTAAAAATACTATTTATAGTCCTATTGTTCCTGAAGATGGGAACTTAATATTACCTTCTACTTTAAAGAAATTGGCACCTGGTGCTTTTGAAAGTTGTACAGTTCTAAAATCTATAATTATACCACATGAAATTGAAATAGGTGCAGAAGCTTTTAAAGACTGTATCAATTTGCAGAGTGTTATACTCTCAGATGAACAAACCATATTACCAATGGGGATATTCCAAGGTTGTAAATCTTTGAAGCAGGTAGATTTGCCACAAAAATTGGAAATTATAGAGAGTTCCGCATTTAAAAACTGCGAGTCACTTGAAAATATAAAATTACCTAATGGGGTATCCAAATTGGAAGAAGAATCTTTTTCTGGTTGTATAAGTTTATCTCAGGTTAACTGGGAAGATATAGACTCTTCGGAATTAGTTGAGATTGGCCATGGCGCTTTTGAACGTTGTCAATCGCTTACGGGAATAGCTATTCCTTATAAAGTTTTAGAGATAAAAGATCGTGCCTTTTCTGGCTGTCAAGCCCTGCACGAGATTGATTTCTTTGGAGACTCTTTATCTGAATTAGGATATTCCGTGTTTGAAGGCTGTTCTTCTCTTGAATCAATAGTCATCCCCTATGGACTCAAAAGGATAAAAGCAGATACATTTAAAGATTGCAAATCTTTACGATATGTCAAAGTACCGCATTCGGTAAATAAAATAAACAATTCCGCATTTGAAGGCTGTAATAACATAGAAACGGCAGACATGTCAGATGGGTGGAATAGCAAACGAGAAGCAATGGGGTTACCTCCAGCCCATCCTTCTAGAAGGGATTATTTTGATGACGATGATGATGAACCCTTGACAGGTTTAGGTGCAACAGAGGATGGTCCAATGATTTGTACAGAAGGACGGATGTGGCCATGTCCTTATTGTGGAAGCAATGATGTACAAACATACATAGATGGGACGGCACAATGTCATGATTGCCGTCGTTGGTACAAATATACACAAAGTTGGTTCTAAATAATTAATACAATGAATGTAAAAATTGACATACAAGATTTAAAATACATGCTGGACAATACGCCAGCAAGTCAAAATATAATGCTCACTGGTCGGCATGGTATTGGTAAATCTGAAATACTGACTAAGTATTTCTCGGAAAAAGGAATGAAGGTTGTAGCGCTATTCCTTGGTCAAATGAGTGATCCTGGAGACCTTATTGGTCTACCTGACAAATCTGGTGAGAAAACTGTTTTTCGTCCTCCATATTGGTTCCCCGTTGATGGTAAGCCAATTGTTTTGTTTTTGGACGAACTTAATCGTGCAAGACCGGAAGTTCTTCAAACTATTATGGATCTTGCATTAAATCGTAAGCTTGCAGGACGTGATTTGCCAGCAGGAAGCCGAGTAATTGCAGCAGTTAATGAAGGTGATGAATATCAATTAACAGATTTGGATCCTGCATTAGTTTCTCGATTTAATGTTTTCAGGTTCGAACCTTCTGTTCAGGAATGGCTTCTTTGGGCAAAAGAAAATGATTTAGACCAAAGAGTAGTTGGTTTTATTTCCGAGAATGGAAGTTGGCTTGATAAGGATCCGAATGCAGAAGAAGGTGCAGATACAGGTCTTGACAAAACACCAGATAGACGTGCTTGGAAGCGAGTTTCTGATATAATTAAAAACAAGCAAAGGCTTGACAATAAAGACATAAAGCTTATATCTGGTATTATTGGAGTAAAAGCTACAAATGTCTTTGTTACTAAAATGGGAAAAATCAAGCAAGTTGATGTCAAGGACTTCCTTCATGATTTCGAGAAATATGTACCAGAATTGGGTTCATACAAACCTCACGATTTTACAACAATCAATGAGGATATTTTCCAATTGCTTGAAGTTAACAAGTTTGATGAAATAAAGCAAAAAGAAATAGTCAATAATTTGAAAAAATATATTGAATATCTTGAAGTTCAGAACAAACGTGAGGTCATTGCTAGTTTTGCAAATTTGTTTTTGCAAGATAGATATGCTAATGCACAAGAGTTTATTACACAAAAGTGTTTCTCTATTGCGAAAAAATTATTTCAATATACAAATAGCATAAGATAAGGTGCACCCAAGAATACAACATGTTGCGGAGATGTGGTATCTGTCAGAGCCTGCTCTCTTTCAGATATTCGGCACTCATGACATTGAAGAGAACCCTTCGATGCGATGTCCTTTTCGCTGTGGAAGAGGAAAAATCGAGTTCAATCCATCTATTATCGGTGGATTAAATGACGAGAATCTGGAATTATATCTAAAAGCGGAAGTTATAAGGATATTGTTGAAGCATCCATATGAGCGTCAACCTGATGGTTGCAGGAGGACATCTATGAGTTTGGGGAGTAATTTGGTATTAGCAGACAACTATGATTTTGAGAAAATCGATTTGCCAAAACCAGAAACTTACAATCTGCCTAAAGAAGAAAGTTATGAATGGTATTCTTTTCAAATAGAACAACAAGAAAAGGCTAAAGAAGGGGAAAAAGACCAGCAAAAGCAAGGTGTCGATAGTCAAGGAGAGAAAGAAACAATTGGGAATTCTTCAGAAAAAGGAGACAAAACGGATAGTGATAACGACAATTCGGATAATGATGGATCGAATACATCTGATGATGAAGAAGGACATGGGGGTACATTGGGTAGTAATGCAGAAGGAATTGATTCTTCTGACATAGATGAAATTCAGCTGCCAGATGGGACTATTATGAAACTTCCAAAAACAAATGGTTCTGACAAGTCTCCAAATAACTCAAACACCGAAAGGGAAGAAGAGAAAAGAGATTTTACGAATCAGCCTAAGAGTGAGGACTTATCTCAATTATGGGAAGAAGATGTACTCCGTTCCTGTGAAATTGATGTTGCAATAGACGAAATATCAGCATCTAATTCATGGGGCAGTTTAGCCGGTAATATTTCTGGTATGATTTTGGCAAATACAAAGGCTAAAATCGATTATAGAAAGGTCTTGTCAGGATTTCGTGCTTCTGTATTGTCCACTAAACGTCATTTAACAAGAATGCGTCCTAATAGACGTTCTGGATTCGATAATATGGGTAGCATAAGAAGGTTTGATACAAATCTACTTGTAGCTGTAGATGTCAGCGGTTCTGTTGATGATAAGTCTTTAAGTCATTTTTTCTCAATCGTTAATAGAGCGTTTAAATATGGGATTGACAATATTGACGTTATTCAATTTGATACTGAGCTTAAAGAAGTAGAGCATTTTGAAAAAGCCAAGAAGGAAGTTCACGTCCTTGGTCGAGGGGGTACTTCTTTCCAGCCAATAATCGACTTTGTATCTAAACATCCAGAATATGACGGGCTTCTGATATTTACTGATGGTGAGGCACCTGTTCCTAAGATCCCCAAGAATATGAGATGTAGAATAGCGTGGATTTGCAACTCAATAAAGAGTTTTAATAACAACAAAGAATGGATGCAGAAAATTGGTAGATGCTGCTCTATTCAAATATAAAATTCATCAATATGAAAGATTTTGATAAACAGCAAAAAGAGGTCATAAGATTTAGTGGCGGTCATGGTTTAGTTTTGGCAGCTCCAGGCTGTGGTAAGACTGAAATACTAAGCCAACGCATATTAAAGGCGCATGAGGATTATCATGTCTCATACGATGATATGTTGTGCGTGACCTTTACTAATAGAGCCTCACGAGACATGAGGGAGCGTGTTCAAAAGGTTGTTGGTGATAATGTTGGTGGACTTTTTGTTGGAAATTTGCATCGCTTATGTATAAATTTTCTCTATGAAAATGAAATTATTGGTTTAAATGTAGGTATCATTGACGATACGGATCAAGCAGAGATTATTGCGGAATTAGCTAATAGGCCCGAAGTTCCTCAGTATTTCATTAAAGGAGTCCTAGATTTTGCTGGAAAAGCTTTTGAAGAAGAAAATAACTTCCCAGAAGAAGTTAGACGAACTATAAGTCCAAAGACGATGGGATGGGAATGGCAATATTCGCCATTAGCTAAAACTTATACCGATTATAAAAAGGAAAATCAGGTTATAGACTTCGATGATATCATCCTGTTGGCTTACAAAGCAATGATGAATCCTGATTTTAAGAAAGAATATTCTCAATTTTCTAATTATAAGTGGATTCAGGTTGATGAGGTTCAAGATTTAACTCCGTTACAATTAGCTATTATTGAAAAACTTAAAGCTCCAGAAGATTATACACTTTTGTATTTGGGTGATGAGAGACAGGCCATTTACGCTTTCCTCGGTGCTGGGCATAATAGTATTGTTAATATAGGAAAGGCTTGTGGTGGTAATGTATTTAATCTATCTAATAATTATCGTTCGCCGATGTATCTTTTAGATATGTTAAATGACTATGCTACAACAGTACTGAAGATAGATGTTGATAAATTACCAACAACCACAAATAAAGACCATGTTGATGATGCTTTGCAACTTATAAAGTGCTATGACGATACAGAGCAAGCGCATGTAATGGCAATGTTGGCACGCACGATTTTCTTAAAAGAAACAAAAGAAAGTATAGGCCTTCTTGTACGTCAAAATAAAGATGCCGAAGAAATCTCTGATATATTAACTGAACACAAAATAAAGCATTTGACGATAACAAACAAGGATATATTCAAAACAGTCCATTTCAAATGTCTTTATAGTCACTTTTCTGTTGTTACTAATGATACACGATATTCTGATTGGGCAAGATTGCTGTACCAAACTAGAGTCATTCAGAAGATATCAGACGCACGTCGTTGTATTACAAAGATGAGAAATATTTGTGTTTCGCCGACTGACCTCATCAAATATGAAAATAGTACATATACCATAGAATATACCAAGTCATTCGGAGCGAAAGAAATGGTAGTGTTCGATACGGAAACGACCGGGTTGGATATATTTAATGATGATATTATACAAATTGCAGCTATCAAAATCAGAAATGGAGAAATCGTTCCAGGCTCAGAATTAGATATTATAATAAGCACAAATAAGACTATTCCACCGACATTAAAAAAAGGATTGGTTAATCCTATGGTAGTTGAATACAACAATCGTAAAAACGGCATAAAAAGAAATTTTTACGAAAAATTTATGGAACCTCAAGAAGCTTTTGAATACTTCTTGAATTACATAGGTAATTTAGAATTGATAGGGCATAATGTCAACTACGACGTTCATATTCTAGAGAATAATATTATTCGTAGAACCACAGGGCTGTCTTTCTCAATGCCTATATTCTGGGATACTCTAAAGCTTTCAAGAATGCTTGATCCGACTATAAGGAAACACACATTGGAAGGCCTGTTGCAGTTTTATGGGCTTGAAGGAACAAACTCTCACAATGCTATGGATGACATCTTAGCGACAAAATCCTTAGCATCCTATTGTTATGGCAGATTATCAGAAAAGGTTGATGAACAAAAAGCTTTTATAGGGCATAAGGTTATGAAAGATATTCAAAGGAGAATGATGAAGAACTATTATCCTCTATATCTGCATACGTTTAATAAACTCTATTCTCGTGAAATTTCCGAAGAAAATACATTTATCTTTGAATTCCAATATATTTATGATAGAATGCGCGAGTCCAATTATATAGATGAAATAAAGAGATTTGATTACATGAAAGCTTTGTTTGATAAGGTTGTAATTAATCAGGATGAGGATTTTTATTTTAATCAGCAATTAGTAAATCATATTTATGAATTTAGGACATTCAACGAGGCTGACCTATATCAAAATGGTATAATTAATGAACGCCTACATATAATGACCATTCACAAAGCGAAAGGCCTAGAATTTGATAATGTATTTATCTATAACATTACAAATGGCGTTTTCCCTCATTTTAAATCGACCGATCCTTCAGAAGACGCTAAGGTTCTTTATGTGGCTATGTCTCGTGCTCGAAAAAGAGTCTGGATTACATATCGAAGTGTTGTCTCAAGTTTCCTTCAGGATGACAAAGTCATGCATCATTTTGAAGAAATGAATGAAGGTAAACTCCAGAGATTATTGAAGTTTGAACAGACCTTTGTTAGAAATGACGAAGACGAAGAATAAAAAATATAACTATGGACGAAAATAACAGAAGATTAGTAAGTGTCTTTGAAGATGATGAGATTCCCTATGAAGTGCGAATGAAGCATCTTATAGAAGGGTATCGACGTGACTTTAAACGTTTGGAGAAATTAGAAAAATACTCCAAAGGACTTGAAGAAGAGAATTTGCTTCTACAAAAAAAGATAGCAAAAACCGAAGTATGGATAAAGGAACATCCTGACAAGGAAGCAATAATCAAAGAGAAGGATTTGGAAATCAGAAAACTTAAAGGTCTTCTGACAAAAGATTTTCCCAAACGTGTTATTGAATTAAAGCATATTAAAAGGAAAGTTCAAGACTTAGAAAAATATATTCTGTATCTTCAGTCAATTCTAAATTATAATGGGATTGCCTATGCTGACCGAGAGCCAAATCCGTCACCGAAAGTTGAGGAACTGAACGTCGAGGATATTGACATTTATGCAGTTCGAGGAAAAAATGAGAATTTTGAAATCGAAGAACAATATTGCTATAAGCATCCAAGACCAGCAGTAACTGCAGACTGTATTGTAATAACAAGAGAACCAGAATCAAAGGTACTGCTTATTCAGAGAGGGGATGAGCCTTTCAAAGGAGGTTGGGCATTCCCTGGTGGTTTTATGAATATGGATGAGACCACGGAACAATGTGCTATCAGGGAGCTGGAGGAAGAGACGGGGCTTCGAGTGTCGGATGTTCATCAGGTTGGGGCATATTCTAAGGTTGACCGTGACCCCAGAGGAAGAACTATTACCGTTGCATATTTGGCTGTCATCGATGAACCTATGGCAGTTGTTGGACAGGATGATGCTGTCAAAGCAGAATGGTGGCCACTATCAGATTTACCACATTTGGCATTTGATCATTATGACATAATGCCAGATGTGATTAAACTATATGGTGAACTCGTATTGAAGTGATTCTAAATTGGAAGAGTTAAATAATTATGACTATTCGTAAAGCTAATCGGAAGGACATTCCCTTGTTATTAGAATTTATTTGGGGAATTGCCCAATACGAGAAGATGGAGAACGAGGTGGTTGCCTCGCCGGATGTGCTGGAACGGGAAATGTTTGATGAACACAGGGCTGAAGCCGTTTTCGCAGTCGTGGACGGGCATGAAGTGGGCTTCGCGCTCTACTTTTACAACTTCTCAACATTCATCGGACACTCAGGGCTGTATCTGGAGGACTTGTTCGTTTGGCCAGAAGATCGTGGTAAAGGTTATGGGAAGGCCCTGCTACTGCACCTTGTAAAGATTGCACGCGAACACCATTGCGGAAGAATGGAATGGACATGCCTGAATTGGAATAAGCCAAGCATTGACTTCTACTTATCCCTTGGAGCAGTACCTATGAAGGAATGGACGGTTTACCGGCTGGATGCTTCAGCGTTAGAACGTCTAAGCAAATAAGGAATCACGGAAATCTCTTATTTCAAGAAATCCTCGCGCATGGGGCTGAAGGTATCAATAAGAACACCAGCCTCCAGACAGACGCAACCATGCGGAAGGTTCGGAGCCACATAATAGCCATCGCCAGCTCTTAGAACTTTCTTCTCCTTGCCAATGGTCACCTCAAAACATCCACAGGCAACGTAGGTGCTTTGAGTATGAGGATGCTGATGGAGAGTGCCAATGGCTCCTTGATTGAATTTTACTTTCACCATCATCAAGTGCTCATCGTAACCCATGATTTGGCGAACAATGCCATCACCAGCATATTCCCATTGGATATCGGCGGCAATCTGATAGGTATCGCTTTTCTTTTCCATAATCAGAACTTGACGGTAAATTCATCATTAATGTCGTTGTTCTCTATCTCGTATGTCAATTCCTGGCGGAGATAATTCTTATCTTCGTTTTCGGGCATTTCTACAGATACCCTTGCATATTCTTGTGTCATATTGTGTACCATTTTAATGATTCGTTTTGCAAATGTAGTCAAAATATAGCAAAACTATGTCTGATTTAGCAAATTTAGCATAAAATAGACGTGCATTTGATTGTTGGTGAGCAAAAATTGGAGTAATTTTCGTAATTTTGTCGCAGAACATATAGTAATAACAAAAACAGCACGACTATGATTAAGATGTATGTAATGCATACCTGCCCAGATTGCGA
>OCTX014512451.1_pt1 | contig 30526 bp, 41 predicted proteins | sample 1539691 | NCBI WGS metagenome assembly OCTX01 (sample SAMN02144231, study PRJEB22623) | gut metagenome | biome: sheep rumen | host: Ovis aries | place: New Zealand
AAACAACTATCGCAGCAATGCACAGAGCCTGTGGTCTTCCGGAGCCTACTTGCCAGCTTCGGTTCCTCCATTCATCACTATCTCCTTTCCCTGGCTTCGGCCAGGTAAGCGGTGCGACCAGCGCGTCGCGTGAAGGCTCTGGCATCCTGCTGTTTTTTTATTGGTGGGAAAATGGCAAAAGAATGGGCGATGCCTTTGTACAAATCAACAGCATGGAAGACGCTGAGACTCCGGGCGCTGATGCGTGACGGATACACCTGCCGGATGTGCGGAGCCAGGGCGACAGAGGTCGACCATATCCGCGAGCTTACACCTGAGAACATCCAAGACCCGCGCGTCTCTTTGAACTTAGATAATCTCCAGTCGCTCTGCCATGACTGCCACACCCGCAAGACCAAAGAGGACAAGGGACTGATCAGTTTCGACTGCGATGTTGATTATTATTTCGATGAGAACGGCGTATTAATCAAACGCGATCAAATATTTTCGTGAGCCATACCCCCCGGATGGGGTGCTTGGAGCGGGCCCCGGGGGAACCGAGTGCTGCCCCTCGGAATAACCGACCGGGCAAAAAATGAGACCCGTGTAGTAAATTGAGGTAAACATGGACAAATTTGAGCAGATACTCACAAGAGAAGACAGAGAGAAGCAAATCGCGAAAAATAAGAAGGCGATCATGGGCGCGCTGGCGGAAGTGGACAAAGGAACACTGAAGCTGTACAGCCAGCTGATCGACGATGCCGCGTCTTATGCCTGCGCCATCTACGAGTGCAATCTGCTTTATGTGCGTGACGGCATTGCGGAATATTACAAGAACGGTGAGAACCAATGGGGCGTAAAGAAGAGCGTTGCGGCGGAACTCCGGACGAAGTACACGAGCACGTACCAGAAGCTGATCATACAGTTGGCGAGCCTGCTTCCGTCCGAGGATGAGAAGGCCGCGGCGCAGGAACTGATGGAGTTCATCAGTCGGAATTAGAATTGAACTGGCCTAAGGAATACCTGGCGCGGATCCGCTCGGGAGAAATCCCGGTATCGGCAAAGGTTCGGGCAGTATATGAACGGGAATGCGCATGGATGGACGCCCCGCCTGCAGGGTTCCCTTATTATTTCGATGAGAAGGTCGGCCAACGGCATATCGATTTCATGCAGAAGTTCTGCAGGCAGTCGAAAGGCAAGGCCGGAAAGCAGCTGATCAGATTTGAATTGTTTCAGCTTGCCAAAATGCAGTTGATATTTGGGTGGTTGGATAAGGGTACAGGGAAAAGACGTTTCCGGGAGATACTGGACATCAGAGGACGGAAATGCGGGAAGTCGACAGAGACCGCGGCAGTTCTCCACGACATGCTGTTGAACGACGGCGAGAACGGTCCGGAAATCTACTGCGCGGCGAACTCGCGCGATCAGGCTGATCAGGTATTCTCGGAAGCGGTCAATATGAGGGCGCAGTCTCCGGCTCTTCGGAGCATGGAGCGAAAGCGCCAGTCAGACATATACTGCCAGATGAACTTCGGCAAGATCAAGAAGCTGGCGGCAAAGACAGACAACCTCGACGGCTTGAACGCTTCATTTGTCTGCCAGGACGAAATACACGCGCAGAAGGACAGCAAACTGTATGACGTGCTCGTGCAGTCACAGGCAGAACGCGAACAGCCTATATACTGGATGATATCGACGAACGGCTTCCTGAGGGAGGCCTTTTTTGATGCCCGGTATGAGTACGCTGCGCACGTCGCAATGTGGGAGGACGGCTACCACGATTACAGTCTGTTGCCACTGATCTACGAACTTGACAGCCGCGACGAATGGACGGACCCGAAAGCATGGGAAAAGGCGAATCCGGGGCTCGGAAAGATAAAAAGCATACAGACACTGGCGGAGCATGTCGAGCGGGCGAAACGCGACCCGAAGTTCCTGCCGACGGTCCTTACCAAGGACTTCAATATTCCAGAGAACACAAATGAGGGCTGGCTGACCTATGAGGAAGCAGTCAATACGGAAGTAGTGCCGCTTGAGAAGCTCGAACATAGTTACGCCATCGGAGGCTGTGATCTGTCAGCCACAACAGACCTAACCTGTGCGACACTGCTCATTCTGAAGCCAGGTGACGACAACTACTATGTTCTCCAGAAGTATTTCATTCCTGAGAGCAAACTGATGCCGGAAGACGAAAAGCATCGGTCGGATCGTGAGGCCCCATATAAGATCTGGGCGGAACACGGCTGGCTGAAGATCTGCGAAGGCGCTACGGTCGATTACAACGACGTTACGCAGTGGTTTGTGGACATGGTCAAAGAGCATGACATCCGTCCGCTCTGGGTGTGCTATGACGCAGCCCTGTCGGGATACTGGGCTCCGCAGATGACGGAGACAGGCTTCATCATGGAGAAGATCCGGCAGGGGCCGTTCACATGGACGTACCCGATGAAGCTGCTCAAGGGTGCATTTGAGGAGCACCGCATTATTTATCAAAACAACCCGATGCTCCGGTGGTGCCTGCTGAACACGGCAGTCAAGTCACTGAACAAAGAGGGAATAGAGAGCATACAGCCGGTCAAATCGGCGAGTAACAGGCGGATAGACGGAATGGTCAGTCTGCTGAACGCATGGACGGGATTACAGAACCATTCCGACGAGATCATCCCGTATTTGAGGTAATGACATGGGTTTTTTATCAAACTTCTTCAAGAGCATATCAGGGCGGACGGCCTATATATCTGGATACGGGACACGCTCTGTCAATTACAACACTGATGTCGGGAAGGACGCGACCTGCGTCGCTATCCTCGACACTAACGCAACACACGTTGCCCGCGGACAGGTCCTGCACGTTTTGAAGGACCAGAACGGGCGGATTAAAGAGATCAAACGCGGATCAGAATATTCGAAGCTGTTCGCAAGGCCGAATCCCCTCATGACAGCGCAGGAATTTAAGTATGCGATGGCATGGCAGGCGCAGGTGACGAACACGGCCTTCGCCTGGATCCGGTGGGATGACCGAATGCATCCAACGGAGATCTGGCCTCTGGTATATCTCGAATTTGAGATCCGACAGCTGGTCGGAAAAGCAGGTTACGCTGTCGTGATCCGCACTCTGGAAGGCGAGCGCGTGACGGTCGACATGCAGGACCTTGTAGTCCTTCGCCGGAAGTATGACGGTGCAACGTACACAGGCGGAAGCAACGAAGCGCTGAACGGTTCCCTTGAGATGATGCAGAGCATGTATGCATCACTGCGGCAGGCGATGGAAGTCTCCAATAAAGTCCACGGACTGTTTACACAGAAGAACGCAATGCTCGCTACAAAGAGCGCAGAGCAGGCTCAGAAGGACTTCGCCGCACGTGTTAAGGCGGCAGAGGCTTCCGGCGGAATAGTCGCTCTGGACGCAACAGAGACCTATTCGCCGCTTAACGTGTCGACATGGGCAACTGATGCGGAACAAATGAAAGAGCTTGAGAAACGGCTCTATACGTTCTGGAGAACACCGCAGGAAGTCGTGAGCAACACAGCTTCCGAGCAGACCATGATGAACTACTTTGATGCCATCGTCGAACCGTTCTGGGAAGAGATGGGTGAAGCGTTCACCAAGGCGCTGTTCACACGGCGCGAGCAGGACTTCGGGAACGCAATCATAGTCACTTCTGGAGCTACAACAGGTGCGTCCTGGCAGACGAAGCTGAACATCATCAACAGCACCAAGGAAGTCGGACTGCTGACGAAGAACCAGTATCTCGAACTGCTCGGATATCCGCCGGTAGATGACGGAGACGTTGCGTATGTATCACTTAACTACATCAAATCCACCGACATGAGCAGATACCAGGTCGGAGAGGATGGAGGGACAAACAATGGAACAGAACAAACTGGACAAAATAATGAGTAAGATCGACTCCGGCAGAGAGTACAGGCGCATGGAGATCCGAGTGAAGGAGACCGAGCCGGAGGAAGGTGCTGAGGAAACGAAGGCCGATTACAAGGTCGAAGGTTATGCCTGTACATTTAATGAGCCATATGAGCTCTGGAGCTTCAACGGCTACACGGTTCGCGAGCAGGTGGATCCTCAGGCGTTCGCTGAGTGCGACATGTCCGACGTGATTATGCAGTATGACCATCAGGGCAGGGTATTCGCGCGGAACAGCAACGGAACGCTTGAACTGAAAACAGACGACCACGGCCTGCACATGGAGGCAGATCTGGGCGGAACAGAGACCGGCAGACAGCTCTACGAAGAGATCAAAGGCGGATACACAACAAAGATGTCCTTCGGCTTTACAGTCGATGAGGATAAACGCGAGATCACCGAGAACGTTGCTGACGGAACAGTTGATGTTCTGCGCACGATCACGAAGATCCGCAAGCTATACGACGTTTCGGCAGTCAGCCTGCCGGCAAACGATGGAACAGAGATCAGTGCTCGGAGCTACAGCGACGGAGTGATTGCTGAGCTTGAAGCGGAGAGACTTAAGAGCATTGCACGAGAGGAAGCCAGGGCGAAAGCGCTCGCAACTCTCAATAAATATCACAAGGAGGTCACAAATAATGACTGACAATATGGAACGCCTCAAAGAGATCGAGGCACGCAGAGCCGAGCTCACAGCAGAAGCCGGCGCAGAAGATGTAACAGAAACCCGCCTTGCGGAAATCACAGCAGAGGCAGAGAGCCTTAACAAAGAAGAGATGGAGGTACGTGCAAAAATGGCACTTGAAGTTAAGAACAGCACTCCCGTAACAACTCCCGAAGTAGAGTCTAAAGCAGATGAGTTCATGAGAACCGGCAGAATGGTCATGGAGACCAGACAGCTCCTGTCCACCGGCCATATCGCGAAGCCTACACAGGTCGGAGGAATCAACGGCCTTGCCGCTTCTGCTTCTGACATCGTTGATGATGTCCACGCTTTCGTGCTGAACGGCGTTGGCACATGGAGAGCCGCTTACCAGGCAACCGGCGCTGTCGCTGCAGCAGTCACTGAAGGATCTGCAGTCGGTGGCACTGCATCCACTTACGACTATGTCGACATCAACCCTGCTGAATGGGGCATCCTGGATGAGATCTCCAAGCAGGTCAAGAAGCAGTCTCCTCTGGATTACCAGGGCGCTATCGAAGATGCAGCTGTAGCAGCTCTGAGAGATTTCGCTTCCACAAAGATCGTTACCGCTATCCAGGCTTCCAGCCTCAAGCAGGCCATCTTCTCCAGAGCACTGGATCAGAACTTCCTGCGCAATACTGTCCTGGGCTTCCGTCCCATCAAGGGCAAGGGCGCTTGCAAGCTCTATATCTCCCAGGCTGACCTGGCTACTCTCGGTGCTGTCCGTGGCACAAACGAGAAGCGTGCTCTGTATGAGATCACTTTCTCTGATGAATCCAACACCACCGGCACCATCAAAGAGGGCGGCATGGCTGTATCCTTCAGGATCCTCGATGGCCTGACCGCTGGTACTCAGCTGTACGGCCAGCCCGGCACGATCGACATGCCCATGTGGGGAAATTACGCAGTAGAGACCGATGAAGGCGGTGACTACTTCAAACGCAACATGATCGGCATCAAGGGCACTCAGACAGCAAACGCTGATCTGGTAGTCCTTAACGGCATGCAGGTCATCAAGCAGGCTGCTCAGGCCTGATCGAGTAAAGGAGGTCCGGCATGAGCGTAAGCGAAACGTATTTAAGCAAGATTAAGTTCGCTGTCCGGACAGTATCGGAAGATGCGAAAGTGCTCGCTGAGCTGACAGACATCATCGAAGAATGCCGGGCCGACATGATCAACAAAGGGGTAAGCGCGGATGTAGCCAGGGACGAGACAAACTACTCCGTCCTCGGCTGCGTCCGGTCCTTTGCTCGTGCGCGGTTCAGTGCTGATGCAAATGATATCTCGGTCAACATGGCTGACTATCGTCTGCAGGTCGATGAGCTCCGGAAGGCGGTGGTCTCAGATGAGAATCCCTGAGCCGGCGGAACTGATCACGGTCGAATGGAATACGGACGATTATGGGGTCAACCGGAAGACGGAAACGAGCAAACAGGTATATGGGTATGTCGACTCTGTCAGCGCGTCGGAAGTGTTCGACGGCGGCAGGGCCGGGCTCAACCCGGAGATCCGGTTCACCATGACAGACCTCGACTATGACGGTCAGACGGTCATCGTTGTGAGGGATATACGATACTCCATATACCGCGAGTACCGTCCGAACAACGGAACAGTCGAACTATACTGCGAGCGGAAAGGCGGGACGAATGAAGACGAATGATCTTCGCGATCAGGTGAACGAGATCCTGTCGGAGTATGGCGACAAAGCATCTGAAGCACTGGTCGAGGCAGTCGAAGAGACGACTACGGAAGCAGTGAAGAAGGTGAAGGCTGACTCTCCGGTGCATCGCGGACCATATCCCGCCTCAAGGGGACGCACTCCCGGAACGTATAGTAAGAGCTGGCGAAAGAAGACTGAAAAAGGACGGCTTTCCGTCAGCTCTATCATATACAGCAACAAGGAATACCGTCTGACGCATCTGCTGGAGAACGGGCACGCTAAGCGAGGCGGCGGAAGGACAGCACCGATTCCGCACATCAGGCCTGTTGAGGAATGGGCGAACGATGAAGTATTGCGGAAGATAAAGGAGAAGCTGGAATGACATTTAAAGATATTGCGAGAATGATCAGCGGCATCGGGTTCACCAGTGCTTATATGCTGTTCCCGGAACGCACACAGCTTCCGCCTACTTATGTAGTGTTCCACTACCCACAGACACGGGCTTTTTCGGCAGATGACGGAAGCTATAAGAAAATTCTGACTCTGGTAATAGAGTTATACACGAAGGATAAGGACTTTGCGGCGGAAGCGGCTGTCGAAAGTCAGCTTGATGCATACGGCATGATATACACGCGACAAGAGTCTTATCTGAGTGACGACAAAATGTTCATGCAAGAATATGAGATGGAGGTTTTAATCGATGCCTAACAAGATCAAATATGGACTCAAGAGTGTATATTACGCCGTCGCGACCATCGCGGAGGATGGTTCAGCGACATACGCGGCTCCGGTCGCTCTTCCGGGCGCTGTCAGCCTGTCAATGGATCCTCAGGGCGAACTGACACCGTTTCATGCGGACAACATCGTCTACTACATGAGCTCCGCCAACAACGGCTATGAAGGCGATCTGACACTCGCTATGGTTCCGGACAGCTTCAAAAAGGACGTGCTCGGATATGTCGAGGACACCAAAAAGGTCCTTGTTGAGGATGCGGACGCAGAACCGGCTCACTTCGCTCTGCTGTTCCAGTTCGAAGGCGACGCAAAAGCGATCCGCCGCGTACTGTACAACTGCGTAGCTGGCAGACCGACCGACAACGGCAATACCAAGGAAGAGAACGTCTCCCCGGAGACAGATCAGCTCTCTCTGACAGCGACAACAATCTATAACGCGTCTCTGGACAAGAACGTTGTCAAAGCAGAGTGCAACGACACGACCGACGCGGACGTATACGCAGGCTGGTTCACCAACGTATACATCCCGGCAATCAACGCTTAAGAGGTGACTTATGTACCAGATCGTACAGATAGGAGATAAAGAGATCCCGATGCTCGCCATGGCTTCCTGCGATCTCTACTACAGGCAGATCTTCGGGGATGATCCGATCAGGATTCAGGCGGGCAAGGACGTTTCCGAGGGAGACATGATCGAACTGCTTGAGCGCATGGGCTTCGTCATGGCTAAGTTCGCGGAGCTCCGGAGCCGCAAGGAAATGCTGAAGCTGCACGAAGATGCTTTCCTTGACTGGATGGATCAGTTCGAACGCGCAGACTACCTTAATGCTCTGGCTGATATCCGTTTGGTATATGAGGGTGAGAAAGTCACGACCTCTAAGGAAAAAAAACAGAACGCAGACTAGACCGCGAATGGAACCTGTCGCTGTTTATCCTGCGAGTGATCCAGATCGGTCTCTCATTGGCTGATCTGGATTTTTTAAGCTATGGGCAAGTGATGGATATGTTCATCGAGGCAGGCAATGATGACTGCCAGTATGACCAGCTCGCATCACAGGCGGATATGGATAGATTTTAAGGTGGTGAGCAGATGGCATCCAACAGAATAGCGGGCATTACGATCGAGATTGATGGCAATACCACCAAACTCACGGAATCGCTCAAGAAAGTAGACGACAGTCTGAGGAAGACGCAGTCCAGTTTAAAAGATGTCAATAAGCTGCTTAAACTGGATCCGTCCAACACAGACCTGCTGAAACAGAAGCAAGAGTTTTTATCGAAAGCTATTGCGGACACGAAAGCAAAACTGGATCAGGAAAAAGATGCCCTGAGACAGTTGAAAGACGCAGATACATCCGGAGAGACGAAGGAACAGCAGGAAGCGCTGACCAGAGAGATAGCAGCGACTGAGGAACAGCTGAAGTCTCTGACGGAAGAATATAAAAATTTCGGATCCGTCGCCAGCCAGCAGATACAGGCGGCAGGCGGAAAGATCAAAGAAGCCGGCGATAAGATTGCCGGACTCGGAACAACGCTCACGAAGAAGGTCACGGCTCCGATCATGGGCGTGGCAGCAGTTGCCGGTAAAGCATGGAGCGACGTAGACGAAGGCCTCGACACGGTTATTGTTAAGACCGGAGCAACAGGCGAAGCTCTGGAAGAGATGGAAGGCATCGTCGAGGAAATCCCTCAGCTGATGAACGTCAGTTTCGGTGAGGCCGGTGAAGCGGTCGGAGAAGTCAATACGAGGTTTGGAGTGACCGGTCAGCAGCTGCAGGACCTGTCTGTTGACTTCATTAAGTTCGCAGAACTGAACAATACCGACGTAAGCTCTGCGGTCGACAAGACACAGAAGGTTATGGCGGCATTCGGTCTCGAGACGAAGGACACCGGAGCGCTGTTGGATACCTTCAACGCAGTCGGGCAGAGAACAGGTGTATCGGTCGAGACGCTCGCGGCGAACATGATCACCAACTCCGCGGCATTCACCGAGATGGGATTTTCCGCATCCGACGCAGCAAACTTCCTCGGAAATTGCGAGATGGCAGGTCTCGACACTTCTACGGTCATGACCGGTCTGAAGAAGGCCCTGCAGAACGCATCTGCAGAGGGCAAGCCGATGACTACGGCCCTCAGTGAAGTGCAGTATGCAATGATGCACGCTGAGACATCTACAGACTCCATGAAGATAGCCTGCGACCTGTTCGGAGCAAAAGCAGGCCCTGCGATCGCAAAAGCATGCGAGAGCGGTCAAATCAGCTTCAACGCACTGGGTACGAACATCAAGGACAACATGGGTAGCGTTCAGCGCACGTTCGAGGCCACGCAGGACCCGGTGGATGACCTGGCAACGACGTTCAACACGCTGAAGGTGATCGGCGCGGACCTGATGAGCGTACTGGGCGAGATGCTGATCCCGGTACTGAAGAAGGTCTCCGACAAGGTAAAGGGCGCAAAGAAATGGTGGGATAAACTGACCGACTCCCAGAAGGAAAATATCCTCAAGGTTGTCGGACTGGTTGCGGCTATCGGCCCCCTGCTCGTTATCGTCGGCAAGACCATTAGCAAGGTAGGCGGCGCTGTGGTCGGCTTTGGGAAGTTTCTTGGAGCAATCAATACGGTTTCGTCTGCAATCCAGGGCGGAGGCGGTCTGATCGGCATTATCGGTTCACTGGGCACGACGCTCGGGCCTCTGCTTGTTGGTGGAGCTATCATCGTCGGGCTGGTTGCCGGTACTGTCCTGCTCGTGAAGAACTGGGACAAGGTCAAGGCGGCAGCGAAGAACCTCGGGCAGGGCGTCGCAAATGCCTGGAACGGCATCAAGACAAGCGCGAGCAATCTGATGGACGCTCTCGGCGGAACTATGCATCGTATCGGTGAGAATATGAAGCGGACCTGGGGCGAGATGACGACCACAGTCAGCAATGCGGCAGGGAAATTAAAAACAGCAGTAGAGCAGGGCTTCAGTTCTGCTGTTAACACGGTCGGAAGCGTAACATCAAAAATCAAAGATGCAGCTGTGAATGGATTCCATGGGATTTCAAACGCTGCTGCTGATACTTTTGGGAAGCTCCGCGGAGCAATTGCGAAACCGTTCAATAATGCTGTTAGTTTTGTTCGCTCCGGAGTCTCTAAACTGAAAAGTTTATTTAATTTCGATTGGAGGCTCCCACGGATTAAGTTGCCGCATTTCAGCATGACTGGGCGTTTCAGCCTTAATCCGCCATCGATACCGAGGATATCGGTCCAGTGGTACAAAAAAGCGTATGAGAACGCAGTTATGTTCAACAAGCCGATGGTGGTTCCGACAGCGGCAGGCTACAAGGGATTCGGTGACGGACACGGTGCTGAGATCGTCATGGGTTTGAACAAGCTGAAAGAACTCACGAAGGCGAGCGGAGATTATAACACAACGATCAACGTCTATGCTCAGCCCGGGCAGGATGTTAATCAGCTTGCGGACGCTATACAGGACAGGCTTGTTTTGCTCCAGAAGCAGAGGGAGGCCGCATATGCGTAATTACTTTACTTTTTCCGGAACGGATAGCCGTGATCTCGGTGTATATATCTCGGGGCAGGGGACATTCAACTCCCCTTCCCGGGTGTACAGCCTGCTCACGGTCCCGGGCAGGAACGGTCAGCTGGTCGGGAATGACCGCCGGCTTGAGAACGTTGAGCTCACGTATCCGGCTTTTATGTATACAAATTTTGAGAGTGGCATGGCGGCGCTCCGGAGCTTCCTGTTGTCGCAGATAGGCTATAAACGGCTGACGGACTCGTATCATCCGGACGAGTTCCGGCTTGCCCTGTATCAGAACGAGCTGCAGGTCGAGGCTACCAGTAAGAACAACGCAGGGAACTTCGACATCACGTTCTTTTGCAAACCTCAGCGGTATCTGGTGAGCGGTGATACGGTGCAGACGTTCACGGCTGACGGAACGATAACGAATCCGACTGCATTCGACGCTCAGCCACTGATCAGAGTGTACGGAAAAGGGCGAATCGGTATCGGTGAGAACTCGATCCTGATCAATGACTTCGACGAATACACCGACATCGACTGCGAAGCAATGGAAGCGTATCATGATGCGACTTCCTGCAACGATCAGATAGAAATACAGGGCCTTGATTTCCCGACGCTCCATGCCGGAGAGAACGGCATAACACTGGGAACAGGCATAACCAAAGTAGCAATTACTCCGAGGTGGTGGAGAGTATGATCCCGATCTTATACAGACCCGAAGAAACAGAGTTTAGGACGAACGGACTGGGAAGGCTCGTAGACTGCATATCGTGCGAGGTTACGGAAGAACGCAACGGCGTGTATGAGTGTACTTTTCAGTATCCCATCACCGGCAGACATTACAGCGATATTAAGGAAAACCGCATCATCGCAGTCATCCATGACGATAAAAAGGACATACAGCCTTTTGACATCTATAAGCGCACGGCTCCGATCGACGGGGTCGTAACGTTTTATGCACATCATATTTCCTACAGGCTCCGGAAGATAGCGGTCAGACCGTACACGGCAGGGACCTGTATGGAAGCTATCACAGCAATCCCGAACAACTCCATCAATACGAATCCGTTCGCGTTCTGGACCGACAAAAGCGTGACATCGCCGTTCAGCCTGACGGCTCCGAGGGTAGCCAAAGACCTGCTGAGCGGTTCCGCCGGATCCATTTTGGACGTATACGGCAAAGGCGAATATGAATATGACAAATTCTCCGTGAAGCTGTATCTGAACCGCGGAAGCGATAACGGTGTACAGATACGGTACGGAAAGAACATGACCGACATCACGCAGGACATTGACGCAGGGGACACGTACAGCGCCATCGTGCCGTATTGGGCAGGCTCAGACGGTACAGTCGTCACTCTGCCGGAGAACGTAGTCGTATCGGATGAGACTGAGGTCCGCTTAACTCCGATCACGACGGAGACGCGCATGGTCATCACGGACGGAGACGGCAATCCGATCGAAGCAGGGTATTCGGTCATAGAGCCTGTTGTGCTCGACATGACGCAGGACTTCGCCGAGGAGCCGACGGTAGAACAGCTGAGAGCAAAAGCAAAATCAAAGCTGATATCGTCGTCTCCGTGGCTTCCGACGGAAAACATCAAAGTCGATTTCACTGCGCTCTGGCAGACACCGGACTACGATGCTGTGGCCCCTCTGCAGAGGGTCAGCCTCTGCGATGTGGTATCTGTGTTCTACCCACAGCTTGGAGTAAACGCAGTCAAGCAGAAGGTCATCAGCGTGACTTACGACGTTATGCTCGAACGGTACAAGCAGCTGGAGCTTGGAACGGCAAAAGAGATCTATACCGACATCATCACGGAAAAGGCTATACAGGAACTGCACAAGGTAGTTCCGACAACTGCAGCCATGCAGACAGCCATAGAGAACGCTACACAGCTGATCAAGGGCGGTTTGGGTGGTCATGTGGTCATCGGTACTGATGCCGACGGAAAGCCGAACGAGATCCTGATCATGGACACAGAGGACAAGCTGACAGCGGTTCATGTGTGGAGGTTCAACGCAAACGGCTGGGGGTATTCATCGACAGGCTATGACGGGACATACACGACAGCGGCAACGCTCGACGGTGGTTTCGTTGCGGACTTCATCACGACGGGCATACTGAACGCCAGCCTGCTGAAGACGGGCATCATCACGGACACCAAAGGGAAAAACTACTGGAACCTCGAGACAGGCGACATCTCTATCTCACTGGATCCCGGCGAGATCGGCGCAGTCACAACGGCAGACCTTGAGCGTGTGCAGAACAATGCGCAGACCTATGCGAACAACGCAGAGGCTAACGCAAAGAGTTACACCGACAGCACGCTCGGAAACTATGACACGGCTGAGGCGGTCTCCGGCAAGATCGAAGCGACAGCTGAAGGACTCAGGACGGAGTTCTCCGGGACCTACGCCAAGTCTTCCGACACTATCAGCGACTTCTTAATGTATTACTACCAGTCAACATCACCAACGCAGCTGTTCGGCGGTCAGTGGTCGACAACGGCTCCCACATGGAAAGAGAATATGTATATGTGGGAGAAGCGCCGAGTCATCAACGCTGACGGTTCGTACGAAGACTCTGATCCTGTCTGCGTATCCGGAGCCCGTGGAGCCACTGGAGCAACAGGCGCTGCCGGAGCGAAGGGCGAAAAGGGGGACAAAGGTGATACTGGTGCGACAGGCGCAGCAGGTACTCCCGGTGCTAAAGGCGACAAAGGTGATAAGGGCGACAAGGGAGACACTGGTGAAAAAGGTGCAACCGGAGCGCCCGGAGCAAAAGGAGATAAGGGCGATACTGGAGCAAAAGGTGATAAAGGTGATACCGGAGCAACAGGCCCGCAAGGCCCGGCTGGAGCGAAGGGAGACAAAGGTGACAAGGGCGATCAGGGCGAGACAGGCCCGCAGGGCGAGCAGGGTGATCCCGGCGAAGATGCGATGTATGTCTACATCACTTCCGACAAATCGACTGCAACCGCCAGAGAGGTCGCGTCCACGGTCAAGCTGACCGCCATCGTCTGCAAGGGCGAGGAAACAGATATCGACCCGCAGGGGTACACGTATCACTATGCCTGGATGCAGGCAATTGACAACCAGGCGGAGAAGTTCGCCGGCAAAGGCAGAACATACACAATCACGATAGACGACAACTACTGCGACGAAAAAGCAGGGGTATCTGTCGCACTGGTCCCGGCTTCGTATTTCTGGATCACGAATGAGAACAACGTGAGAATTGAGGACGGAAACGGGAACCCGATTGAGGTGGCTTAATGATTAAATCACAACCAATCAACATTATCAGATACAAGAACGGGACGCTGATCAAGCTGACACCGAGCGCTGAAGGCTTCATGTCCTACGATTACAATGTCATTTCTGGGGCGGCTACCTACGCTCCGGAGCAGATCGACATTGTAGCAAAGGCGGAAGGCGACCTGACAGTCGACAAATGGGAATACTCCTACGATGGAGAGACATGGTATGAAGTGATCAACGGCGAGGACGGAATCGCGATCAACGACAATGTGCTTTCCATTATTCCGAGCAGTCCCCTGTTTTCCGACACGCAGTCAACGGTGACGTTCAAGTGTACAGGGTCCGACGGCGAGCATTATGACACTGTCATGATCACGCGGCACGTGGATCCGCTGTACATCTACCGCACGACGAACGCCAATATTGAGCAGACGAACAGCAAGATCCGGCTGATCGCGTCCGACGAACAGCTGAATCAGTTCACCGTTGGCAAGACAATGATGTCAAAGGTGGCTGAGATCGAGCAGACAGCGAACGGCATCAAGTCAACGGTCGAGACGAAATACGCAACGAAGGTGTATGCAGATGCTTCGGCGGGTACAGCTGAGAGCAACGCAAAGAACTATGCGAAGACATACACAGATACTAAGGAAACAACACTGAGGTCAGAGATATCACAGACAGCTGCAGGCATTCGGTCGGAAGTAGTCATGAAGGACGGCTTTGAGGAAAGCGTCGGAAGTATTATCGAGCAGAATGCGGACAGTATCCGACTGAAGGCATCAAATATATCATGGTCAGCTACTAACTCCAGCATGACTCAAGACGGAACCCTGACATGTCAGAATGCAATTATTGGCGGAACGATTGAAGTCGGCAAAGCTCAGAACAAAGCTGGTCAAATGATTGTTTATGATACAAACAACATTGAGACGGCTCGTTTCAGTGCAAACGGTATGGATTTTAAGCCTGATGGAGTGGCAGTCTTCCATGGAACAACTGCGATTACTGATACAGTCACTGTTCCGACCAAAACAGTAATAACAGATGGTGCGTTTCACTTTTATCAGAACGACACAGAATTCGGACGAATAGACCCCGGATATGCAGGGTTTGTTTCTGAGAAAACGGGCGAACTGATAGATCCTCATTATTTTATTACTATGCTGATGGGTGAAAAGTCCGGGCTGGCTTTTGGAGATAATACAACAGGCACTGGCGACCCGTATATGATCATGTACAGCAAAGATACCATTGAGGATTGGGGGCTTGATTACGCTATCAGCATTAATAAACCGGTAAAGTTTATGAATGATATCCAAATCACCCCAACATACTATACAAAAGCCTATGCTGGTTGGGCGGTATATGATTCTGAAGGAGGACACAAGTTCAACAGCTTCCAGGTGACTTTATTTGGGCCCTTTGTACACGTAGAAATTGACGCTAATATTTTTGTGGATAATAGAGAAGCATCTTACGCAAACAGGAGTTATTTCTGTGTGATATATTCGCTTCCGCGTGCAGCGACAATTCCGGAATCACAATATCCATTTAATCATTATGTAGTTTATTGTCCTGATATGACTTGGAAATGGTCTGATTGGAATAATTATACTAGTGGTGAAGATTGTTATCTTATAAATGAGCCAAATAAGGGCGGTGTAAGTTTATATGTCGGAACTAAGGTGGGGAGGGCAGTCAGTTACAAGGGCAGAATTCGCACTGGGTTCACATATGTCAGAGCAATAGAATAAGGAGGACCACAATGTTACTAAAAGACTTAACAACATTAACTGCCTCGCTCGCCTCGGGGACACTGTTCCACGTTGAGAAATCGGGCAAGGCATACAACATCGATTACACGAAGCTGGCGAAGGCTATCGTCGAAGAATACAACGGGTCTACCTTGGGCGGGTCCGCTCAGACGATACAGGCGGCAATTGGAGCCTTAAATAGCAGATTAAACAACAATGGGACATGGTACGAATTGCTTGGAAACAAAGCCCAAAATGGAGACTACACACTTAATGATTCATATGCAGGATATAAATCTGTAGTTGTAATGTTATTCAGCTCAGGTAATTCAATCGCATCATGTATTTATCCAACGACCATACTGATTACAGCTGGATATCATCCGGTTGTAGAAATGGGTTCAAATAAAGTAGATATAGTGTTTACATCGTCAACAAACGTAAAAGTATCTGATTTAAACGGCTCGGTTAGAATTTACGGAATCCGGTAAAGCGAAATTTAAGTCGGAGAACCTTCTCATGAATTAATATAATATCCATGAGGAGGTGGCTTAAATGCAAGACATTATTGGAAAAGTATTACACAGGCTGATTGACTTAGATCCTGCAATCCTTAAGCGGATCGAGACCACGATGGAAGCGGTCCTGATTCATCTTAATTCAAGAACTATCAACCAGAGCCTCTCCGGGGGCTCTTTTCTTATGCCTTATGTGGAGGAAAATGCCAATGGACATGTTAAAGGAGATATCATACACACATCGTTTCTGGGTGTTTCTGTTGCCGCTCGTGCTGATGGCCGCGGATGTGATCACCGGCTGGATTCAGGCCTCGGTCAACGGGACCTGGGACAGTACCAAGATGCGCAAGGGCCTGTTCCGCAAATCAGGTGAGCTGCTGATCATTGTGGTCGCTTACGTGATATATGAGGCGATCGCATTGCCTGTTGACGTACCTGTATTTATCTCCGGGTATGTAGTCATCATGGAGATCCTGAGCGTACTGGAAAATCTGGATCAGGCAGGGGTTCCGGTTCCGGCATGGCTGACACGGAGACTCAAGAAGGCGGCGGATGCGCTCTCAGAAGATGATCCGGTAGACGGTTCAGATGACGGAACTAAATAAGGAACTGAACAAGACCAATTACGGGAGCCCTTCGGGGCTCTCTTTTTTGCTATATGGAGGTTTTTATGGATATCAAGATTAACAAAAATCTCATGCAAATCAACCACACAGCCAGCCGCCGGAGCAAGAATGATATTAAGTGGATTGTCATTCATTACGTCGGTGCGCTGGGCGACGCAAAGGCCAACACCGACTATTACCGGAGCACTTCCGTCGGAGCATCTGCAGATTTTTGGGTCGGGCATGGCGGCGATGTGTGGCAGGGGAACGATTATTACAATTATTATTCCTGGCATTGTGGCGGCGGTCGGCAGTCTGCGGGCGGCGGGAAGTATTACGGGATATGTAAGAACAGCAACTCCGTCGGTATTGAGATGTGCGTGAAAAAGAAAAGCACTCGCACGATGAACGCAACTGATCAGGACTGGTATTTTACCGAGGCAACGATCAGAGCCGCCGCTCAGCTGGTTGCAGAGCTGATGACGGAACTGGATGTTGATATCGAGCACGTCATTCGCCACTACGATGTGAACGGCAAGATCTGCCCGAATCCTTTTGTCTATGACAATGGCTCCGTGACATGGTCGGGTTTCAAAAGGATGATCATGGACTGCAGAAGCGGCGGAGCTCCCATGGATCCGCTTCCGATCACCAAGATCATGAGCGGCATTCCGGCGAGCAAAGAAGAATTCATTGAGTCCGTCGGAAGCATCGCAACAGCTCTGCAGGCGGAAACGGGGATCCTGGCATCGGTGGTCACGGCTCAGGCATGCCTCGAGACTGGCTTCGGACTGGGTACGGATGCGACAGAACTGGTTAAGGTGAATAACTTGCTCGGCATGAAGACCGATCTAATCAATTTCTCATGGGCTGAGTATTCTGCTTGGAACGGCAAAAGCATCATGAAGAAAACGCCGGAGTACTATGGCGGTAAACTGACATATGTTAAAGACAGCTTCCGGGCGTACACAGACTATGAGCAGTGCTTGTGGGATTATGAAATGTTTTTACTCCATGTCCGCAACAACAAGGGGCTGAAATACGCACGTATAGCAGGTATGACGGACGCAAAGCAGGTCATCCATGCAATCCGCATCGGGACGGGGACGGATGCAGTTCCGGAAGGCTACTGCACGGATCCAAGTTACGAAACGAAGGTGTTGAAACTGATCGATCAGTACGACCTGCATCAGTACGATCTTCCGACCAGTAAGACAGCGGAAACGAAAACAACAGCGCAGGCAGCACAGAAGCCCGCTGAGAACGCACGTACGCGTCTTGTAGCGGCTTGCCACGAGATGAACGCTGAAATGATCAAATCTCAGCAGACAGGGGCTAAATGGGGCTATTACAACAGCTCCACGTCAGCCACATTTGCTAAGGCACTGGCGGCAGGAAACCACCGCGCGAACTGCGCAACAACAGCAAACTGGGCGTTGAAGATGATCAAGGCCATTCCTGACGGCGTAACAGGCTTTTACGGCGACAGAGGCGGAACGATCAAGTGGAAGTCCGCCAAGATCAAAGAGGCCGTTCTTGCGGTCGCTGACGTGATCAGCGTGGGCGGAAAGAAAACTGTCAATGATGCAATTAACGACGGAACCATCATCGCCGGGGACATCGTGACGTACTACGATATGCGACACACCAACACATATCTCGGTGACGGAAAGTGGCTGGACTCCGGGCATGCTTACGCTAATGGACAAGGAGACGGAGCCGGATGGAGTACGTGGATCGGTAACACCTATTACGGAGCTCAGAAGATCGGGAACATTATCCGCCTGAAGGTCACAGAGGCGCCGGAGCCGACGCATGAACCGGCAAAACAGTACCGTGTACAGGTCGGAGCGTATCGGCTGCAGGACAATGCCGCCAAGATCGCATCACGGGTCAGAGCGGCAGGATTTGCTTGCATCGTCAAGCAGTATGGTCAGTACTGGATTGCTCAGTGTGGTATTTTCTCCGTCAAGGCAAATGCGGATGCTCTCGTAAAGCGTCTCAAGGCGGCAGGTTTTGAGGCAGGAATTGAACAGATGTGACGTGTCATCTCGTGACATATTTCGTGACATACTTTTTCCCGAAATCATAAAATCATTGTGTGTTCATAAAATGTTTTTATATTGAAAAAGCCCGTATTTACTGGAAAATTCAAAAATCCAGTAAGTACGGGTTTTTTCTGTTTTGGTGCATTATTGGGTTCGAGCCCCGTTGCGCCCATCTTAAAAGCTCCGATTTTTCGGGGCTTTTTCTTATGTCGTGACATATTTCATGACATACTTTCCGGAATCATGCTTAAAAAATACTCTGTCATCATGTCCTGGTATTTCTTTTTGTCCGCCTCAAAAATGTTCTGGTATGTCTCCTGCATGACCTTGGAGCTCCGGCCCCATCCACCAAAATCCGACAAATACGTGCTCGGAATGCCTATCACGGCTCCGATCGAGGCAAAGTAGTGGCGCAGGTCGTGAAACCGCATATCAATCCCGAGACGGTTCCGCAGCGTTACAAACCGGTGCGTTATGGATGTTGGATTATGTTGGATGATAAAACCCTCTGCCGGGCCTGTCCCGATCAGATCAGCAATGGGCTGAGGTATTTGCACGACCCTCATGCTGTCGCTGGTTTTCGGTATTTCCTTATAGACAAAATTGTGATCCGCATCCTCTACCATGTCCGCATGGACCGATACCAGGCATCCGCGGATATCCTTGTACTTCAGCCCGCATATCTCGCCGCGTCGGAGTGATCCGAACGCTGCCAGAGCGATGCAGATCTTCATTTCGCGATCAGCTGACTGGAACAGAGCTTGTATCTGACTGCTGTCGGGTGCTGTCTTTTTCTGTTTGACCCGTTTTGGAAGTGACACACGGAACACAGCATCCGGGCGGAACATTGTCACGGCAGACATCAGCAGACCGTAAATATTGGATACAGTTTTTGCGCTCCGACCATCGCTGACGGAAGATATAAACCGCTGAAGTTTTTCAGTGGTTAGTTTGTAGATGCTCAGATTCCCGATATCATCATAATACTTGCTTTGCAGCTGCCTGTATCCTCTGATCGTTGACGGAGACAACACTCTAGCTTTGGCTGCGATGTATCGCTCGATCGCGTCCCTGATCGTTAAATCTGAGCGGGCGGATGCTTTTTCAGTGGCACAGAACTGAGCCGCTTCAAATTCTGCCTGATTCTTTGTAGGCGCAATAAAGGCTTTGTAAATTTTCTTCCCGGAGCTATCTGTATACCAGTACACCCGGCACCGCCAGCTCCCGGACGGTAATTTTCGAGCTGTTGCCATTTTCCGACACCTCACTTTAAAAAATGGTAGTGTTCCGGAGCAGGGGAGTGATATAATATGCTTACCATTAAGGGCTCCCCTCAAGAGCTCCATACACACCTCTGAACACGCCCGGCCTGCTCTCCATCAGGTCGGGTTTTATAGTTTAGCACGAAGCTCCACGGCCTTTCCGACGATCTGGACAGGAAGAGTCTTAACGTCCTCTGCTGTGTAGATGATCGGATCATAGGCCGGATTGGATGAGATGAGCATGATCCCGTTCTGCAGCTTCTTCAGCTTCTTCAACGTTGCATCATGTCCGTTCACCATCACAACAACAAGCTCTCCGCTTTCCGCACTTTCCTGTTTCCGTACAATAACCGTATCGCCGGAGCTGATTTTGGGCTCCATGCTGTTCCCCTGCACCTTGAGCCCGAAAAATTCGCCCGTCTTGGCAAGCGCGATCGGGATTTCTTCAGCGTCTACAATTTCCCCGGACGCTTCCAGTGGTATTCCGGCGGCAACACGAGAATATACCGGGATAACCTTTGAGTATGCTAGGCCTGCTTCTGACATGGCATTGTCTATTGTTTTGCGGACTCCTTTTGTAACCTCTTTAGAAATGACAAATTGTTTTACTTTCCCCTGCCATCCCATCAGTTCTGCTGGCGTTGTCTCAAGAACCTTTGCCAATGGTACGAGTACAGATGTGGGAAGATTTTCTATATCATTACTTTCATATCGGTAAACAGTTGCCCGATTTTTTCCCAATTTTGCAGCAACTTCATCAACGGACATATTTAATTCTAACCTACGTTGTTTTATTCTTTCCCCAACGGTCATCTTTGTATCTCCTTTCTTCTTTGAATAATAATATCACTTAGTTCGCGTTTTCGCAAATTTAATTCTCAATTTATGCGAATATGTTATTGACAAATGCGACAACTAATATTATGATTAACATGTCGCACGAAATGCGAACATCGAAAGGCAGGTGAAATAATGGTAAATATCAAAAAGCTAAGAGGCAAAATGGTCGAGGCTGATTTTACTGTAGAAAAATTAGCCGAAGTTATCGGCATAAATCGAGCTACACTCTACCGCAAGCTCGAAACCGGGAACTTCACTATCAAAGAAGCCAACATTATTGCCGCAGCTCTGCATCTGACGAATGAAGAGCTGAATGCTATTTTTTTTGCCGAAGTTGTCGCATAACGTGCGACTATTCGCAAAAACAGTTTCTGGAAATTCAGCATTTTTACTAACAGGAGAGAGGGGAATGATAAGAATTGACCCGGAATTTCAAGCCCTCATTCCGCCACTTACGGCAGATGAGTATGCACAGCTTGAAAAGAACATTTTGAAGGACGGTATCCGTGACCCACTGGTCGTGTGGCACGTTCCGAACGGTGACGACATCCTGATTGATGGTCATAACCGTTGGGAAATTTCCGCAAAGCATAGCGGAATCCGGTTTGAGGTCGTGAAGATGGAATTTGCCGACAGAGACGAGGCGAAAGTGTGGATAATCCGGAACCAGTTCGGGCGCAGGAACCTGTCTGCTTATGATCGGAGCTTGCTTGCGTTGAAGCTTAAACCTGTGATGGCAGAAAAGGCGAAGGAACGAATGTCGGACGGTGCGAAAGGTACGCAGATTTCTGCGGAGGCTAAGGGCGAGACAAGAGACCAACTCGCCAAAGTAGCCGGGGTATCCCACGACACCATCCGCAAAGTAGAGACCATTGCAAAGGAAGCAGACGAACACACAAAACAACTCGTCCGCACTGGTGAAAAGTCCATCAACCAAGCCTACAACGAAATCAAGGCAAGAGAAATAAAGCGGATGCCCACGGCACAGGAATACCAAGATGCCGCCCAGAAGCGGCACGATGCCGTCAAGGATACAAAGACGGTCAGCATTGCAGACCTTCAGCAGGACAAAGAGGATAGGAAAATCCTTGAAGATGCGTCGATCGCAAAGGTCAGAAGGGCACTGGATGCCGTCTCAAGGCTATACGTTGAGACCAGTAACAGGGAGTTAAACATCGACATTCTGTCGCAATCAGTGAAAGAGAGATTGTCGAGTGACGTTGGAAGCATGATTAGCGCGCTTAAAGCCATACAAACAGCGATAGAAAGGGAGTGATTTTATCAAAACATTCAAATCTGATTTGACAGATGTCATCATTCACGGAATTGAAGCAGAAATGAAAACGGCAGAAAAGCATCTGATCAGGACAGAAACCATTATGAACAGATTACGGAACAACATTGACATGACAGATGAGAACCCGGAACGGGAAGAACTTCTTGAAGCGGGAGCGAAACAACTCATACAAAGCAGGCTTTATGCTCTGGGATACTTCTCAATCACAACAGGATACTTCGTGAACCTTGCGGAGTGTGAAAACCTCCGGTATCTGGAAATGTTGTTTCATAGCAAGGATAGCACGATTGAAGTCAAAACTAAGGCAAGAAACGCACTGAAGAGACTCAAGGGACTGGACGGCCAAATGATGCTTACGCCAGACCCGTTCGATCCGGAACTTTTGAAACTGATTGAGACAAAAACAGAAGAAGAAATCATGGAAGATATCGAAGCCGATGCGATTTAACACAAGGGGTGACGAAATGCCAAGAAAAACAAAAGACCCGCCGGAGCTGGTCGCACTCCGTACAGAGATAGCCGCCGGGATGGCATATCTGAACATCAACCGGACGGAGCTGGCAAAGAAAACGGGTATCAACTACAACACATTAAGCCTGCGGTTCTCTGATCTGGGGAGCATGAGGATGAGCGAACTGTGGGCGATCAGGCAAGTATTCAAACGAGGGGGATATCGCAATGAGAATAGGGGAGCTGATTAATCTGTACAAGCGCATGAGGGCGGCACTGCTCGTAAGTGTTCCGCTGGCACTGTGGTGGTTGGTGTACCTGTTTACCGGCGGCGAGATGCTTGCGTCATGGCTGCTGAGCGTGTGGGTTATTTTTCCGCTGATAGATCTGTTGCCCAGCGCGGCAGAGGTGAAAAGGATCCTCAAGACAAGAGAGAACAACTCGCATATTTGGTATTACGTCGAGCAGATGGACGGAACAGTAAGAACTTACAAATAAAAAAGCCCGTCAGCAAGGACAGCCGACGAGCTACAGGGAAGGTGAGGTAATTATAACATGAACCCAAAAATGAAGCAAATTTCAATTGAGCAAGCCTGTGCCATTGTGGCGGAAGGCCGGGATGTGAATTGTCTCCGTCGTAACAGCGAATGGGGAATGTCTTACGCAACAACAATGCGTGAGACGATGAGAGGCATGTATTTCTTCGTGGACTTGCCCGACGAAGCAAATGAGGCGGTAGAGGAAACCGATCAGGAAGAACCGCCTGCAGAGGATGCGGAGAAGACAGAGCCGGAAGACCCTCCAAAGCCACAGAAGAAGCCGCCTGTTGATCGTCAGATGGTCATGCAGATGTACCGGGCAGGGACAGACAAGGCAGAGATTGCGGAAAAGTGCGGATGCACCAAGCAGAACATCGAGCGCATCATCCGGGAGATGAACCCAAACCACAGCACAAAACCCGCAATCGACCGCGGAAAGGTTCGCGCACTCAGGAATGCAGGATGGTCTGCAAAGGAAATAGCCGATGAGATGAACTGCTCAGAAGGGACGATCTGGAATATCTTCAGTGAGTTTAAAAGGGAGGAGAAATGAAGTTTATAACTGTCAACGCCGAGCGCGTCGCGGCAATCTGCGATGAATGCGGGCACAGGTCATTTCAGCCGGAGCCGGTGTATCGGTACGGCAACAAGGTACTATGCGAAGAATGCTTGAAAGAAAAGACCGCTCTGAGATGGTGGGATATGGAGGATAACGATTATGACAATTTACGAGCTTACTGATCAGTACCGTCAGCTTCTGGAGCTGGCAGAAGATCCCGACACAGATATCACGGTTTTCCGAGACACACTGGAAGCCCTGGACGGAGAGATTGAAATTAAAGCCGAGTACTACGGCAGAGTGATCCGGGAACTGGAAGGACGAGCCGCCGCACTGGATGCCGAGATCGAGCGCATGACCAAACTTAAGGTTGCGGCAAAACGCTCCATCATGTGGATGAAAGAAGCCCTGCAGTTTGCGATGGAAGGAACCGGTAAGACCAAGATCAAGACAGATCATTTCGCGTTCACTATCGCGACCAACGGTGGCAAGCAGCCGATGTATGTTTCCGACAAGATTGATGACATTCCTGAAGAGTTCCGCACGTATCCGGAGCCGGTGGCGAACAAGGAGAAGATCCGGGCCGCACTGGAAGCCGGGCAGGAGCTGCCGTTTGCGCAGCTGCAGGAGAGAGGAAGGAGCTTGCGGATCAGATGAAAAACGAACAGATCAGAGTGGTGGTAAAGACGGTAGACGGCGACTGGGAGATCCGGGTGATACCGAACACGCTGAAGGCCCTGCAGGAGATCGTTGGCGGAACTATTGAATGCGTGAACCTGTCGCCGTATCACGTGCTTGTATGCAACGAGGAAGGCCGCATCAATGGCATGAAGTTCAATTGTAACGTGGGCGGTCATCAGATCTTCGGTGATTTCCTCGTGGCGGAAACAGATGGTGAAGAGTTTGTTTCTTTGGATGAGCATGACGCTGAGTGCGTCGCTTGGATTTTGAGAAAGTAGAGGTGATCAAATGGGAGTTCCTGTACTGGTGATTGGAGACACCGGGAGCGGCAAAACGTATTCGATCAAGAACTTCGAAACGGATGAGGTCGGAATATTCTCCGTCGAGAAGAACCGTCTGCCGTTCCAGAAGCCGTTTAAGGTGGCTAAGCACGCAACATATCAGATGATCATGAAAGTGCTGCGTGACCCGAAACTGAAATCTTATGTAATCGATGACAGCCAGTATCTGCTGGTCAATGAAATGTTCGACCGGGTGAAGGATGCCGGATATACAAAATTTACGGAAATGGCTCTGAATTTCCGCAACCTTATCCATTACGTCAACCAGTCGCTTCCGGAAGATGTGATTGTGTATTTCCTGCATCATACGGAGACAGACAGCAACACAGGCCGGATCAAGGCAAAGACGATCGGGCGGATGCTCGACCAGCAGCTGACGGTAGAGGGATGCTTTGACATCGTTCTGCTGACTGCGGTGGAAGGGTCGGAACACTATTTCATAACACAGTCGGACGGATACACAACAGCGAAAAGCCCTGAAGGGATGTTCGAGATGAAGATCCCGAACGACCTTAAAGCAGTAGATACACGTATAAGAGAATATTGGAACCTGAAGGAGGACTAATCATGGCAATCAAAAAATTCAACAGCTACGCAACAACGAAAGCATACAGCGATTACCAGCAGCTGCCGAAAGGCGGATATGTGCTCAAGATCATGGGCGCGTCCGTCGAGCAGAGCAATTATGGCCAGTACGTCAAGATCAGCTGTGACATAGCTGAGGGTGAATACAAAGACTTCTATGCTGACGAATACCGCAATCAGCAGAAGGAAGACAAGAAATGGCATTGCAACTATCTGCTGAACGTTCCGAACGATGACGGATCCGAACAGGACGGATGGACAGCGAGACGGTTCAAGACCGTGATCGAGGCTCTGGAGACATCCAATCCAGGCTATCACTTCGACTGGGACGAAACTAAGTTCAAGGGCAAGCTGATCGGCGGACTGTTCAACTATCGTGAGTATGAAACCTCAAACGGAGACGTGCGCACCGCCACGAACCTCGCTCAGCTCTGCGAGGTGGAGAAGATCCGCTCCGGCAAGTACCAGCTCCCGAATGACAAGACTCTGAAGCGGTCGACCGGATCCGCTCCGGCAACAGGCCCGGAAGGCTTCATGGAGATCCCGGAGTCTGCAGGTGATGAGGAGGAGCTGCCGTTCTGAGATGGATGTGTTCGATCAGAAACAGGTGCTGCAGTCTTTCCGTATACTGACGGACACAAGGGAGCAGGACACCGAGAGAGCCCGGAAACGGTACGCTTCTTTCGGTGTTCCGTACGAGCGGGCAACGCTCTCTTACGGCGATTACACCTACAACGCAACGCTCCCGGACGGGCGGGAGATCTTCGACATTTCCGCCACCATCCATCCGCTGTGTTCGGTCGAACGCAAAATGAACCTTGATGAATTGGCGGGATGCTTCACTCACAGCCGGAAGCGGTTCGAAGCTGAGTTCCAGCGGGCGCAGGATCACGGGGCCCGGATATTTCTCATCTGTGAGAATGCCAACTGGGAGAATTTGGTTAATGGGAAATATCGAAGCCGTTTCAACTCAAATGCGTTCGTTGGTTCCGTCATCGCCTGGACAATTCGCTACCACGCAGACCTGCTGTTCTGCAAGGCGGAGACTTCCGGGCGGCTGATAAAGGAATTACTGTATCGGGATCTGAAGGAAAGACTGGAGAAAGGAGAGTTTGGCTGATGGCAGATAAAAGCAAGGGGTACATAAAACTGTACCGCAGCTTTACTGATCACTGGTTGTGGAAGGAAGAAAAACCAGTAACACGCATGCAGGCTTGGCTTGACCTTCTCATGTTGGCAAATTACAAGGCAACGAAGTTTTCGTACAAGGAAGAAGTAATCGACGGTGAAGCGGGGACAGTTTACCGCAGCATGTCGTGGTTGGCGGATCGATGGGGATGGAGCAGGAAGAAAGTAAGAAGGTTCCTAAACTTGCTTCAGAATGACCGCATGGTGGACGTTAAAGCGGACAAGCAGGGTACAACGATTTCCATTGTAAACTATGAGGATTTTCAAGGTGGGGTATCAACGGGGGTAGCAACGGATGTACCAACAAGGGTATCAACGGGGGTAGCAACGGATGACCCACATACAAGAAAGATAAAGAAAGATAAAGAAGGTAAAGAAGGTAAAGAAGGAATAGAGCCTTCCGGCTCAGATGGTGAAACAGAGAACGAACCAGACTGGCAAGCGATCTGGGACTCACTGCCTGACGCTACACCGGGGATAGAAGGGGCGGAAGAATGAATGGAGAGATATATCAGTTCAAACGTGAGGATGCATTCAGTTTCGCCAAGCATGTCGGGATCCCGGCAAGGGAGTACGGAAATGAGCTGTGGCTGAAGATCTGCCCGTACTGCCGGAAGGATGACAGGAACAAGAAGAAGTTCAGCATCAACCTTGAGACAGGTCAGTTCCACTGCTTCCGGGCATCATGCGCAGCGCACGGGAACATGATCACGCTGGCAAAGGACTTCGGCTTCAAGCTCGACCGGACGACCAATGTTTATTACGGGATTGAGCAGAGGTTCTTCCGCCGGTTTCCGAAACGGTCGGAGCCGATCACACCGAAACCGTTCGCTGTTGAGTTCATGGCGGGCAGGGGGATATCTGAGGCAGTCGTGGAACGCTACCAGCTGACGACCAGGAAGAATGACGAAACAGTCATTGTGTTCCCCTTCATCAATCAGGACGGAAACATAGAATTCATCAAATACCGCAACACAGACGCTGAACGTATTGAGAAGGCAGGAAAGGAGTGGTGTGAGAGAGACTGCAAGCCGATCCTGTTCGGGATGTACCAGTGTAACACGGACAACTCGCGACTGATCATTACGGAAGGCCAGATTGATAGCCTGTCGGTTTCCGAGTCGGGAATAGAGAATGCGGTAAGCGTCCCGCTCGGAGCCAATGGGTTTACGTGGATCCCGTATTGTTGGGACTGGGTGTTGCAGTTCAAAGAGATGGTTGTGTTCGGAGATCATGAGCACGGACACATCACGCTACTGGATGAGCTGGCCCGGCGGTTTGGTGGAAACATGATCATCAAACATGTTCAACCGGAAGCATACCGGGACTGCAAAGACGCAAACGAGATCCTGCAGAGGTACGGCCCGGAAGCAGTCCGGGAAGCTGTCGAGACTGCCGAGATAGTTCCTGATCGGCGCGTGGTTGACGTTTCCGCGATCGACTACATGAGCATCACGGAAAAGGAACACTTCAGCACTGGTATAGGGCATCTGGACGGAATGATTGGCGGGTACTACATGGGCGACCTGAATGTGATCACTGGCAAGCGCGGAGAAGGAAAGTCAACACTAGCTTCACAGATGCTTACGTTCGCACTGAAAAACGGCTATCCCGTGTTTGCGTATTCAGGGGAGCTGGACAACGTCAATTTCGCGGAATGGTTTTACAGACAGATTGCAGGGGCCAGACACATTAACAAGATCGACCGGGGCAAAAATGAACTGCCACTATACAGCATAGAGGCGGAAGCTCTGGAGAAGATCCGGCGGTGGATCCACGGGAAAGCGTTCTTGTATTCGTCCGAAATCATCACGGACGGGAAGACGGAACAGGAAGCACTGATTGAGGTCGTGGAAAAGGCAGTCAAGCAGTACGGCTGCAGAGTGATCCTGATTGACAATCTCATGACTGCGATCAGTGGTGATGCGCGGTATGACATCAATCAGCAACAGACGGAATTCGTCCGGAAGCTGAAAAGCATCGCGCAGACCATGGATGCATGCATCATCCTAGTGGCTCATCCGCGGAAGGGGGCACAGGTTGACAGCGACGATATAGCCGGGAGCGCGAACATTACGAACCTGGCGGACACGGTCATCTGTTACAGCCGGGACAAGGAAGACCACGACGGAACTCACAGGACGCTGAAGGTGTTCAAAAACAGGAAGACCGGAAAGATTGATACGGAAGGTGTGTTGATGAATTTCCAGGAGAGCTCCAAGCGCATTTCACTGTCAAATACATTTGATTTTGAATGTGGATGGGAAAAGGAGCCGGAGCCGGAATACAGCCCGATTGAGAACGACATGGGCGCGTTGATGCGGGCATGGGAGGATTAACTGATGGGATGGAGTGTACGGAACGAAGAAGTAAAAGAGGCATACAAGTTCATGGGCCTGCTGTGGCCCTTCATAAAGGAGTACTGGAACGTGCCGACTGATCCGGCGGAGTTTGATCGCTACTGGGAGCAGATGAGAGTGGAAGCTGACAGCATCGTTCAGCAGTTCCCGGAGCCAGAGCGGCACGAAAAGAGCAAGGCGCAATTGTCACCGTACAGCGGTTTCGCGTGCTGTATGATGATCGGGTTTTTTAACTACGTTGACGAAAAACGAAAGGGGTTGAGCAAATAATGGGATTTATTGATCGGAACGCACCGAATGCTCCGTGCGCGGACTGCGAGCGCAAGGGATGCGGAATTTATCACGATCAGTGCGAAGCGTTCCAGGAATATCAGCGGAAGGTCAAGGAACTCCGGGCGATCCGTTTTAAGGAAGGCGAGCAGAACGCACTGGCAAGCCGCCGGAAGAATTTCAGCAGGATGTTGGACGGGTGCGCGATCAGAACTCACAAACGCAGGGAAGGAAAGAAGGAGTAACGAGATGGCAATGAACAGACAGCAAAGGCGCATCATGGCGAAGCGCAGCCGGATGTACAGAGAGGTTGCGGACGAGTACGAGAAGGAAGTGAGCGCATACAAAGACCGCATCGACAGCACCGTGATAGAGCAGTTCTTCGTTGCTGCCGGCATGGCGCTCCACAACCTCTACGGCTGGAAGTCGAATGGTATCGGGCGGTTCTGGCGGGAGATGGACCGCATCATCTGCGACTATCAGAACGATGAGGACAACTTCTACAAGGTGCGTCAGGAACTTAAGGAAAAGGCGAACGTGGAAATCAACTGGACAAAGGAGGCGGCAAGATGATACCGGACGGAGCAATCGGACTTTTGATTGGGTTTATGATCGGATCCATTTCGGGCGTGTTCTGCTTCGCCTTAGTTGTCGGAGCAAGCCGGTATGAGGACGGCGAGTATTTGGAGGATGAAGATGAAGAAAACGATAACGATATACGTTGACGACTGCGTGGAGAGCATTGAAGAGTTTTGCGGGACGTTCGTCCTGCACAAGGCAACCGGCACGACATCCGTCCATATGCTCAATCTCAACTTTAAGGGCAAAAACAAGGTGTATATTCCGTGGAGAGGTGACGTTGTGATTGGGAAGGAGGACGATGATGGGCTACACACAAATGACAATATTTGACTTCCTTCAGCCTGATCAGCGTGAATATCCCGACATCAACACCATTTCAGAGGCGGAAGCGATTCAGATCGTGGGCGATGCACTGGGAGTTAGGTTTGTATGGAGCGAGTCCTTCCATGAGTGGCAAGCCGTTAAGCGCAAAGTTAAGCTGACTCTGAACTATGACCATTTCGACCTGATAGACAATCACGACCTGTTTCTAAGTGCTGGATATGACTGCAAAATGGGCGGGGGCGGTGCTCCCTGCGATAGCATCGAGGAAGCAATCAAATACTTAAAAGCAAGAACGGAGGACGAAAAGCACGGAAGAGGAAATTGAGCGGCTGGACGAAGCTGTTGATATGGCGATAGCGGCACTGAACCATGCTGCTGACATCAGCAAAAAGGTAATGAAGGAGAATTAAAATGATTGAATTGAAATCTTGTCCGTTTTGTGGCGGTAAAGCGGTGATAAGAAGTACGCCGGGATATGATGGACAGTTTTATGTGCGATGCATGAATTTCAACATTTGTTATGTGATGCCGACAACGGAGACTTTTAAAACGAAG
>OCTX014528729.1_pt1 | contig 30522 bp, 18 predicted proteins | sample 1539691 | NCBI WGS metagenome assembly OCTX01 (sample SAMN02144231, study PRJEB22623) | gut metagenome | biome: sheep rumen | host: Ovis aries | place: New Zealand
GAGCCTTCAGAACCTTGATCTGAGCTCAACGAAGATCAGCTCTCTGCCGGAAAGCATTGGGAATCTGACGCGTCTTCAGAGTCTTGATCTGAACGATACACAGATCAGATCTCTGCCGGAAAGCATTGGGAATTTGACGAGCCTTCAGAGTCTTGATCTGAGCGATACACAGATCAGATCTCTGCCGGAAAGCATCGGGAATCTGACGAGCCTTCAGAGTCTTTATTTGAGCAATACGCAGATTAGATCTCTGCCGGAAAGCATTGGGAAGCTGACGAGTCTTCAGCGGTTAGTTTTGATTAGTATTCCCATTGGTGAGCTTTCAAATAGGATTGGTACTTTGCCAGAACTTAAAGAGCTCATTCTTGAGTATATTACATTGGCCGAATTACCTGAAGAACTACTATCTTTAAACCTTGACTACAAAAATGTGGAATATAATTATTGGGAGAGGAAACCTGGTATTTATACTCATGGCCTAAGACTGCAGAAACAGCCGGTCAGTCTTTTCTATCAGCCCAGGGAATTAATCATTGATTATTACAAGCAGCAAAAGATTGACATAAATGAAACTAAAGTCATCTTCCTTGGTTCAGAAGGTGTGGGAAAGACCCATACCATTAAACGTATATTGAATGATAATCACAAAATAAGCGAGACACTAAAAGAGACACCGGGAATTAGTATAGCATTTAAGGATTTTGACATAGGAAAATTCTCATATCGCATCAATTTCTGGGACTTCGGCGGGCAGGAGATTATGCATGCCATGCATAGATGTTTTCTTACAGACCGGACCGGATATGTTGTAGTTGTTAGTACTCGCTTTGGTGATGTCAATAAACAGGCACGCTATTGGCTGAAAAACATTGAAAGCTTTACGAAGGGAGCGCCAGTTGTTATTTATGTGAATAAATGGAGCGACGGAACGTATTATTCAATCGATGAATATAGCCTTCACAGGGATTACCCCAATATTATAGATGTAAAGCAATGTTCCGCAAAAGATGGAGATGATGTTGAGTTTGAAGAGGTAGTAAAAGCAATCCAGAAGATGGCCTTGGCAAATGACAGTATAGCGATGTCATTTCCATCCAGCTGGGAAAATGTTCGCCAGGAAATCATAAAGCTTGGAACCCCGGGATCTCGGAAATACTATATAAGTCAGCGGGAATTCCGTGTAAAATGCCAGTCAAATGGAATTGATAATAGTGATATACAGGCCTGGCTTCTGGAATGGTTCAATGACCTTGGTGAGTGTTTTAGTTATAAATTTGACGAAGAGGATCCGACGCCGGATATGGACTTAAAAGTATTAAATCCGGAGTGGCTGACAAATGCCATTTATATTATTATTCGAGAGGCTGGGGATCTGGCAGTAAATGGTTTTATTGCACATGAAGGGATTCGTAATAAATTAGATCATTCAGATAGAGGTACCCTGAAGGATGTCAGTTATACTGAAGCAGAGTGCAATTACGTATTGGAGGTCATGCGAAAGTTCAGGCTATCATATAAAGTTCCTGGACGACCGGAAGAGTTTATACCGGCTTTACTTCGTGAAGCAATGCCTTCGGACATTGAACAAGATGGTTACGTCAAAGTGATTTCGTATGAGATGAAATATAAATACCTTCCAGAAAATGTCATTCATAATCTTATGATTATGATGTATCCCTATCTTGACTATCATCGTTGTTGGCGTAAAGGCATGGTCATTGATGTACGGCAAATTCTTAACATAGGACTATATGCAGTATTGGATATGAGCCGTGACGATGACATATTAAGAATAAAAGTGTACTCTTATGCAAACAATGCCCCATGGCAACTATTGCAGGAAATACGTTCAGACCTTCTTGACATTAACAGTCGCCTGAATCTTGAAGCTGACGATTACATTTTAATCGAATCTGGAAGTTCTATAGAAGAAGTCAGTGTAGAGAGGTTATTGAGACTAAAAAAACGTGGCAAGACATATTATGAGGGATATGATGAAGATTTTGAAATTAATGAACTTTTAGGCGATACATTTGGTGAAGAACAGATTCTGAAGATAGAAAAGAAGGAGCACACAAAAAAATACGGATTTGATGACAGTAGTATGTCAGGAAACGAACGTGGTGAGTATGGGCTTTCAGAAATGAAAGCGGACTTAATACAGCCGGCTGATAAACGCCTATTCAGCCAAACAAGAAGCGGATGCTTAACATGTGAACAACTGTGTGAACTTCTTCTATCCGCTTGTGCACAAATACAAAGCAATCCGATATATTGGAATGAAAAGGAGGATGCGCGAAGTACACAGGTAAGAACGATTTTGCGAAACAATAATGTTTTTGTCAGTGACCAAACGTTGTATGGACATGCAAAGGATAGTACAAATTCGGGAGAAGTGGATCTGATGGTTATGAAGAATGCAAAAGATCCGTTGACAATCGTTGAAGCAATGAACATAAATTCTGTTGATAAAAGCTATATTCAGGCTCATTTGAATAAACTTTTAGATGATTATAATCCTAATGGATTACATGAACTGTTTCTTGTCGGATATGTTCAGAAAGCTAAAACGTATTTTCAGTCATTTTGGAAACGTTATGTAGAGTATATAACTAGAACAGATGCTGGTGATTTTCTTTATAAATCAATGAATGAGTGCGAAACAAATAACCATTATATCAAACATGCGGTAGTTGAATACAGCTGTGATGGGGCTATGTTTACAGTTCATCATATATGTATGCGTGCGGGTGACTGAAAAATATACTCATATGTCGTCTTGATTGATTTCTTTCATATTGTCGGCATAAGAACTCCCTTTTGGATTGCCAGTTATCATAAATGCGTTTTTTTGTGTTACCATACTGGTGGATAGTTACAAGGAAATAGTATAAATAGGGCTTTCATATTTTGAATTACAGTATCAAGGCCATTGTTGCTATAAGAACGCGAAACATATCGATACAAAGAGGTAAATGAATGTCTGAAACTAATAATAAAGGATTGTTATCATGTAGATGTACATACTGTGGTGCTCCTATTGAGATATCACCTGACGTAGAAGTTGTGACATGCGAATACTGTGATACCTCATTCAGAGTTGAAAAGGCGACCAAAGAAGAAGTAATAATAAATAATATCCAAAACATAAACATCGAGAAGAAAGGTTTCGGCCAAGCTGCAATTGAATTTCTCGATAGGAGAGCTGAAGCTTATGAAAGGGCAGCGGCTGAAGAGAGGGCTCGACAAGCGGAGAGAGAAGCAAGAAAAAGAAAAATATTGTTAACGATAGGAAAGGTATTTCTCTGGATATATTTCTTCCCGATAATGCTAACAATTTACATTGTTAAGAAACGAAAGGAAAGGGAGAAAATACAGTATAATTCAAACAACTCTCTTGATTTAGACGAACCAATAGTTCGCAGGAATCCTGTTTCTTTAAAACAACCTGTATATGAAGAACGAGCTTCCATCGTAGTGTGGATATTCTTAATTGCTATAGTTTTGATATTCACGCTTGCAATATGGCTTGTGATAGATACAGATCCAAATATTTCAATCAGCTCGACTCCTTTCTCAAATCCTACTATGGTGCCTACAGCGGGTCCTGATGTCAAATGGTATGATCGAGAACCTATTCAGATTGGGGACGGTTCTTTTACGGAAGAAACTGTATCAGAAACATCCGATGTTTTCAGGTATGTAATTCCAAAAGCATGGCGTGCTGCTGAAAATAATGGTTGGAAATACTATTATCCATTTGAAGATACAAATAGAACCTCTATAAACGTAGCGGTTGAGACGTTAAAAGATTATGATGAAAACTATTTCGATAATCTTTCAACAAATGACCAAAAAGAGATTCTTGATAGTTATCTTAAATCGATAATAAATACAGGAATGGTAAATAATTATACGGCATATCCTTGTGATGTGCGGGGGATGAGAGGAGTGTATATTGTTGGTGACTATGTAAACCAAGATTTGGGTGTGGAGGGGAAAATCCATATTACAACAGTATTTGCAAAAAATAAATATATTATGTTCTGTGCGATGATGGCAGATGATAAGCACAACATTGAGATTAATGATTATTGTGCAGTACTCCATAGTCTCGAGATTGTCAGCTGACAATAAACTGATATGTAATCCAAGTTAAGATTTTATTATATGTAGTGTGTTCGTAAAAGATACCTCTGAGTTTGTGGATAAAACGATAATTGCAGACATCTTATATTGTTCTTCGTGCAAGTAAGTGCTGTCGTCCTCAGGGATAATATTAAAAAAGGAACAAATTGTATAAATAAATCACCAAATGTAGCTTAAGCACTTGCATCTTTCGGTAAATGCGGTTTAAATAAAACAACATTTGTCACTGAGGGAGGCAAGCAGCATGAACAATTTTCAAATATCATTAAAAGCGGCGCGGGTCAATGCGAATATGACACAGGAAGAAGTAGCAAAAGCACTCAAACGGAACAAACAGACTATAGTTAACTGGGAGAACGGTATTACTGGAATAAACATTACTGATTTTAAGAAATTAGCAGATTTATACAAAATACCAATAGAAAAACTGAAGATACCTGAGCGAAGGGAACGTTGAAGTATTCGAGCAGTAAGCACGGTAAGAAATGGAAGCGGGATGCATTTCCTGCTTCTTTTTTTGGTTAATGTGGTTGTAACTCGCAACAGGATAAGTGTATCTAAAACATCTGTTTTTGATACACTGTTAGCGTCAGGAGGAAAACAGCCTCCCAGGGAGGTTAATTCCGCCTGACGCTAACAACACTCGCTGATACCAATAAATAAGCTTGTAAAAGTGTATCAAAACAATATCAAAACATAATTGAAAACAGTATGGGTTTTGATGGGTTTAAGATACAAATAAGATTATATTGCATTGTTAAGTGTTGTGCATGGCATTGTGCTCGAATAGGAAGCTGAATATGGCACTTTATTTCTTTTATAAGATGAGGTGCATTTTTCGTTTAGTGCTGTAAGCTATTATGATAGAATTTTGTTAATTGGAACGATTGTTTATAAGAAAGGAGGGGACTATGGGTAAAAGATTATTGGCGACGCTGTGTGCCGTTATACTTCTTATAACATCACCCGGTGTTGCAGTGTTAGCAGATGAGAGCATAAGCGATGAATTTGTTTCAGAGCAAGAGGAGGGGATTACGAATGTTTCAGAGCAAGAGGAGGATACTCCTGATGTTGCAGAACCGGAAGAAGATACTTTGGATGTTTCAGAACCGAAAGAAGTAATGGAAGAAGTATCGGTACCGGAGGAGGATGCGCAAGAGATAAAAGTGGGGAACACTTCGGTAGCAGATGATGCTGAGACAGAGATTCTCGAGGAGGCGGTAGGTACAGGTGATATTGTAGTAGGTGATAATGTTACTGCAACTTTTAATTCCAGTACAGGAGCTGTTAGGTTCTACTCGAACGGCGGGATTCTCTGGAAGGACTGGGTCTCCAAGAGTGGAATATATAAATACGACATCCATTCTATTGAGGTTGTCTCTGGACCTGTGTATTTGCCACCTGATTCAAGTTCAATATTCAAAATCTGCGATTTTGAATATAAATCAAATCTTCTTACATTGGACTTGAAAGGATTTGACACATCGAAGGTGACGAATATGGATTGTATGTTCGCCTGGTGTGATAGCCTGACAACATTGGATTTAAGTCACTTTGATACGTCGAAGGTGACGAGTATGTCTGGGATGTTCTCGGAATGTAGCAGCCTGACAAATCTGGATTTAAGCAGCTTTGATACGTTGCAGGTGACGAATATGTCTGGGATGTTCAGTATCTGCAGCAGCCTGAAAACCTTGAATTTAAGCAGTTTTAATACGTCAAAGGTGACGGATATGTCTGCGATGTTCTCAAGTTGTGACAGCCTGACAACATTGGATTTAAGTCACTTTGATACGTCGAAGGTGACGGATATGCGTGGGCTGTTCCAAGTTTGTGAAAGACTGACAAATCTGGATATAAGCGGGTTTGATACATCGAAAGTGACGGATATGCGTCAGATGTTCTCCCATTGTGACAGGCTGATAAATCTGGATTTAAGTGGCTTTAATACGTCGAATGTGATGGGAATGGACGGGATGTTCTGTTACTGTAGCAGCTTGACAAATCTGGATTTAAGCAGCTTTGACACGTCGAAGGTGACGGATATGGGTCAAATGTTCTTTCAATGTGAAAGCCTGATAAATCTGGATTTAAGTGGTTTTAATACGTCGAAGGTGAGGAATATGTCTGAGATGTTCCGTGCATGTAGAAGCCTAACAAATCTGAATTTAAGTAGTTTTAATATGTCGAATGTGACTGCTGATTTGTATCATTTTTATGATATGTTCTCGGAGTGTAGCAGTCTGCAAATCCTTATAACTCCAAATATTTCTCCAAAACGAAATTATGTTGAATTACCTTTTTCTATGTATGATTTTTCAGGTAATAGTTACGAAGGCTTACCTTTGAACTCGTCCAGTATTATCTTGACGAAAGAACCGAGACAAAACATGGGACAAACCAAAATCTTCAAAGTTCCTGTTATGGATGAAGACAATAAAACAAAGGAAGAAGAGATTATTTTTCAATGGGATGTTGATAAGCTGGTGTATGCAGGGAAAGAATATGATTATGATTTAGCTCTGGCTGCAGCCTACTTATGCCAGGGAGCATATTACGGTGCGGAAGAAACTCATAAGAGAATGGAATCGTTAGGATTCTCTGACATAGATGATAATCGCGGTTATGACGATTTTAATGTAGATGTTCCGTGGATGTCAGTAGGATCTCAAAGTTGTGTTATAAATGGAATAAAGAAGACAATAATATGTCTGAATGTTCGTGGCACATTAAAAGTTCCTGCTGACCAGATTATGGATATAATACATGGGCTTAAAGGTTTTGATGGTCCGGGTAAAGCTGCTTATCAGTTCTTAGAGGAGTACTGTTCTACCCCAGAACGCAACATAGAATTATCTAACCCTGATACAATTCTATTCTTGATTGGGCATAGTCTTGGCGGCGCAACTGTAGCAAGGATGGGTTTTGAATTATTAACACACGCCTGCAAAGCAAAGCCAGTAATTTACACGTTTGGCTCGCCTAATTATAAGGTAAACGATTCGATTATCAATCCGCCACATCTTCACAGTGTGTTTAATGCAGGAGATACAGTCTACTTGCTTGGCGGGCCTGATTCGTCGCATGTGGGGCAGCTTATCAAGTTTGCGCCTGCAGATCAACATGTGGTTTTGGATAATTTAATTACTCGCAATGATAACCATGAAATAATGAGATATATATATAGGATATATCATTCAAGAGGAAAAATCGCCGGGTCTCTTAGTCAAAATAGGATAGAGTATAATATTCAACGTCCGTTAAAAGAAGAACTGTGCCTGAATGATCCTCAGACACCACTTACGATAACGAATAATATAGATAAGGCGAATTCTAATGCACTTGGAACAAAGTATTGTATCCGATGCCCTGTTGACGTTAGCGTTTATAATTCAGAAGGTGTTTTGGTAGGAGACTCGACGAATGAGGATATCTTGTTCGCGGATGGGTCCGGAGGATACATTAATGTTAATGAGGACGAAAAATATGTCTTCCTACCTACAGGCTCGAATTACAGAATAGTGCTTTCGGGAACGGACGGCGGAACGATGAACGTAGATGCTGTTGAGCTTGATATTTTTGGAGATGAAACGAACCGCGTCAGCTATGAAAACGTAACGATAGAGACAGATAAGCAGTTTATGGTGGATGCACAGTCAGTCAATACTGTCGAGGAGAGTGGCCTATACGTTGTTGAAGATAATGACGTTCCGGTAGCTGTTGTCCAATCAGATGGCACTGAAATATCCCTACTTGGATCCGGTTTAGTAGGGGAAGGCGTGACCTGGTCCGTAGATTCAGCGGGACGGTTGGTAATAAGTGGCAAGGGCGAGATACCTTCGATTTCCCGCGTAAAAGATGCTCCCTGGTACACGCTTTCCGATCAGATAACATCTGTTGCGGTCAATGACGGTATCACGTCGATCGGCGCTAAGGCATTTTCTAATCTTGCAAATATGGAGAATGCAACGATTACATCAACCGTTACGAAAATAGGCACGAACGCTTTTGCCGGATGTTCCGGTTTGGAAAGTGTACTGTTTTACGGAAATTTGCCTGAGATAGATACAACGGCATTTATAAACCTCAGTCCCAAAATTCTCTATTATGGCGCAAATAACACATGGGAGAATAAGCCCGATTTGGGAACGGGTATAACCTATACCGCCTACTGCGGGTTTAGTTCGGAAGGAATACTACTGGAACACTCCTATAAAACAAAAATAGTAAAGCCGGGATGTGGTATCGGTTATACGTTGTACCGATGCGAGAACTGCGGCTACGCATATGCAACGGATTTTGTTGAAGGCCTTGATCATGACTGGGGTGATTGGGAAGTCACCAAAGAAGTCACAGCAGATGCGGAAGGCGAAGAACAGCGTATTTGCAGACGCTGTATGCAAACGGAAACCAGGACAATTACAAGGAAAGACATATCTGAATGTACTGTCACACTCTCAACGATAAGCTATACCTATAACGGCAAAGCAAGAAAGCCGGCTGTAACTGTAAAAGACGGAGACACTACTTTAACGTCTGGTACAGATTATACGGTCAGTTACGCGAATAACAAAAACGCCGGAACGGCAACTGTTAAAGTGACAGGTATCGAGAAATATACAGGTGAGAAAACAGCTACCTTTAAAATCAATAAGGCAGCAGCAAAGCTGGCTTTTGAAAGTGACAGCATTTCCAAGACGATCAGGGATGGAGCTTTTATCAACACTTTGACAGCAACGACCGACGGAGCGTTGACCTACAAATCCAGTAATGACGCGGTAGCAACAGTAGATGGCGACGGGTTTGTAACGATCAAGGAGGCTGGTATAACAACAATCACTGTTTCCGCGGCTGCGGGCAAGAATTACAAGGCTGGGAGTGCCGGCTATACGCTTACAGTAACAGACGGCAGAATCGATATATCCACCTGCACGGTAACACTTTCAGCAACCAGTTACACATACAACGGCAGTGCAAAGAAACCGACCGTGACTGTGAAAGACGGCAGTACAACGCTCACATCCGGGACGGATTATACTGCAGGATATAAGAACAACACGAACGCCGGCACTGCAACTGTGACGATTACCGGCAAGGGGAACTATACCGGCTCAATCAATAAGACTTTCACAATTAAGAAGGCCGCTCCGAGTCTGAAATTCGATGAAAATACGGTTTCCAAGTCAGCGCTGGACGATGCATTCACCAACGAACTGACGCATACAACGGATGGAACAGTTACATTCACATCGAATGATAACGACATTGCTACTGTAGACAGCACAAGCGGGCTTGTAACGATAAAAGGCGCAGGTACAGCTGTCATTACAGCCACAGCAGCGGCAGGAAAGAACTACAACGCCGGGAATGCTTCTTATACGTTAATTATTATGCCTGAAAGCATGGAGAAATCTTCCATAGGAGGCGTCAGTCTCTCATACGGTTACTCAGGAAAAGCGTATACGCCAACAGTTACCGTGAAGGTGGACGGTGTTACTCTTACGAAAGGAACGGACTATTCTGTTAAGTATGAGAATAATGTAAAACCAGGCACAGCAAAGATTACGGTTACAGGAAAGGGGAAATATACAGGAACAAAGACCAAGACATTTGAGATCGTGGACTGTGTCTCTTCCGTTGTTTCCGGTAAGACCTATATGCTCATTCCGAAGAATAACTCAAAGACAGCCGTCTGTGCCGTCGGCGGCAAGATGGTCAATAACACAAAGGTCTACATCACAGACCGCGGTAATTCAGAATCTCAGAAGTTCAAGGCAGTGAAGAATTCCGACGGGACATGGAAGTTCATTAACGCCAAATGTGAGCTTGCACTGGCAGTTCAGCAGAATAGTTCAGCACTGGGAGCAGGACTTGTTCTGTATGATCAGACCACAAGACCCGCTCAGAACTGGAAGCTGTCGAAAAAAGCGGACAATTCCTTTGCAATCATCAATTCCGTGACCGGTTACTCGATTGCGATGTCTGATAAATCTGCAGCTAAAGGTACAACACTCAGTATGGCAGAGACAGCCAGCGTGGGGCAGCAGAGATTCTACATAGTTGAGACGTCCGCTGTAAGCGCTCCGTTTGACGGGACAAAATCAATCAGGGCAGCAAAAAATAAGAACTTTGCTGTAAACATCTCGTCCGCTTCTAAGGAGGATGGAGCAAATGTGAGCTTGTACACTTACACGAATTCGAACGCCAGGAAGTTCAAGATCATATACAGCGGAGGAGGATATTACCGTCTGGTCAACGTGAACTCCGGCCTGTGCCTTACGATCAAAGATAATTCCAATGCGGATGGTGCAAATGTCATCCAGAGCAAGTGGAAGGGATACAGCAGTCAGAGGTGGAAGATCACGAAGAATTCCGATGGGACGGTCACAATAACCAATATGCTCGGAACTGTGCTTCATCTGTTAGGCAACAGGACTGTTAACAATACCAACATACATGCCAGGAAGGCGGCATCAACGACAGCACAGAAGTGGTATTTGAACTAATTCAATTGGTTTATACTGTATTATGAAATTCACAACTCTTCGACAAAGCACCATTTGTCGAAGAGTTGAAATAAGGATTCCTGTTGCCAGAGAAAGGCAGCGGGAATCCATTTCGCATTAGTATTGATCAAGTATATTATTGAGGATATCGATACATGCTGTGGTAGTAAATTACAATGTCTGCGTCTTTGGGATTGTTTTCGTCTATGGATGTCACGTTCCAACCATTTATCGTGACTGATTCTACCATACCTGATATCATCATGTTCTCCTTGGTAAGGTCATTTAGCGGAACGCATTTTACATTTGTAAAGCCAGCGTTTACACATACAGACTCAAGTGTGTCATAGCTAATCGACTCATAATAAGGATCAAATGAAGGTTGCTTTGCTCTGTGATTAATATCTTTATCATCTTCGTTAATGTATGAAATACCCCAAATACATGCAATACCGAAGAGTGGCAGACAACCCAACAAACATAGTTGGAAACCCAAATTTCCATCGTCAGATACAATACTTGCAACGGTTCCAATCAGCATCAACAGCATTGAAATCGAGAATAGGATTAAAAGAACTTTGTTTCTTTGTTCCTTTGACTTTTTAGAATCAATCCGCTCTCTTTCTTCATATTCCAGCTGTTTCATTCGAACCATTCGATCTGTCTCAGCTTGTTTTATCTCAGCTTCATCGACATGTCGATAGATATATTCATTTTCGTTGTGAAGCAATACTTTTGTGCCGCAATAAGCGCAGAAAGCTTGGTCGCGGTCTTTTTCTATATCAAGAGCTGCACCGCATACAGGGCATTTTACAGATATTAGTTTAACAGCCATCTCATTCTTGTCCTTATAACTGGTCTGGAGCCAAAAGTAATATTAGAGAGTTTTAAAATGTGGTAATGAATAAAAAGCCACTACAATTTTAGTGTTTCTGTGTACGGTTTATCATACCACCCACTACTGTATAATGTAAATTATTATCTGCCAGAGCTTACGAATGAAAAGGATTATGACAAAGAGCTGAACGAATAATAGCGCAATGTGCAATAAATGCACGTTTAACGAAAAAAGAAAAAGGATTCCAGTTGCTGGGAAAATGCAGCGGGAATCCTTTTTGCGTTGAAGGGTATAGTCATCGTAAGCCTAAAACTCTGTGTGACTTATATTTGAATCAAATTAAATCTGTACTGTTATATAGTGTCTAACTCCAGAAGTCCGGCTTCTGGGGTTTTATTATGCTCGAATACCAATTATAGCACTTGAGATGGTTAATGTTTATGCAATGAAAACCTTTTATGGCGAGTATGTAAATTGAGATTGACAAATACTCATAGAAAGTTTAAAAATGTATCTATACAATAATGAACAAACTGGAGGCCATATGGACGTATACGAACAATTATCTCTTTTTTCAAATAAAAATGATCAGCAACGAAGCAAGATGGATTATCAGGAAAGGCCGCTTCAAGTAATGCGGCTCTATTATGGAGGGATTACCAATACATGTTCGGATGAGCTCTTTGATGGTTATGATAATCTTTATGCAATTACTTTTTCCTACGGATTAAGTTTTATCAACAAGATAATCAGGAATTTTAATACAGCGGAAATCATTATAGGAAACTCATTTGCTGTGAAATACGATCTAAAGGAAATAATAAGCTTTCAGGAAAGAGCCTTAAGAGAAATAAGGCGCCATTCCGAACTGATTCGCCGCGTAAAAGCAAAGGAGGTAGAATTCTGGGTTTCAAAGAATTTGATTGCACATGAAAAAATATATATTCTTACAAAGAAGAACGGGGAAAGCCGGATCATCATCGGATCTGTAAATTTTGGTGAAAAAGCATTCAGCGGAGATCAGAGAGAATTCATAGGCTATATTGATAACGATCCGGAAGCGTTAGATGTATTTTTAGCAGAGTTTGAATTAGTGAAAGGTGAGGCAACAAACAGGGTAGTGGAAGAGGCTCTCTATGTTTCTGACAACTCTGAAAAGGAATTTGAAAACATCCCGATCCTCCGAGAGGCCAGAACGAAAGAATCTGGTGCAATATTTGAAGAATCTCAGGTCAATTTAGACGCAGTGGAATTTGCTGTCGATGTCCGGCAGCTATCTTCGAAATATAAGAACATCATTCCTAAACTTGATAAAAAAGGGACAAAAGTGTTCTTACGGCCTGACAAACTTCATGTCCTTATAAAAGAATACAAGAAACATCTCCAGAATCAAAAAGAGAAGGACAAAATATATCCAAAATTCAATATAGATTATGATCGTTGTTCTGCAAATCTAAATGGCAAAGCATTCGATATGACACCAGAGAAAGCGATGATCAAAAATGATATACAAAGGCTTCTTGATTACTTTGACGGCTTCAATGATTTTATTAACTATACTATATACGCCAAAAAACTGTATTTCCAGGTCTTGAACTATATGTTCTTATCGCCGTTTATCGCACATCTTAGATATACCGCACACAAGTACGGGTTCTCAGAAGAGTATTTTCCTTATTATGCCATCCTTAACGGGCCGAAAAGCGCCGGCAAGACACAGTTTGTTGAGACCGTACAGGTTTTGATGGTCGGTAAATCTCTTGGAAAAGTATCCCCGGAAATATTTACCCGCACACGTATCCTCGGTATGCTGCAGGAGGCACAGAACGTACCTATACATATCAATGATATAGGCAAGGATCGATTTAATAAGGGCTGCGGGGAAATCATAAAATGTGATGATTTTCTATTTGAAAAGAACATATATAACCACCCTGTCTTCATCATGACTTCGAATGACATAGATGTTATAAAAAAGGATATGGCCAAGCGTATCTTTTTTGCCCATATAGAAATGACACAGGATAACGTGGCTGCGGCTTCCAAGAAAAAGGTCCTTGTCGAGACCAGAAAGCATATGAGCAGGTCTTTTTATACCGAATATCTTCGACAAATGATACCGTTGGTATCCCGCATGTTGGAAGATATGGCGTCATACGACATTGGTGGCATTCCCGAGAACGGTGAGGCCTGGCAACCAGACATATTTCATCTTTCAAGCAAGATCATATGTTATATATTTGAAGAAAATAACATAGAGATTCCGGATTATATTTCCGAAGTCACATACGAGGATTATTTTGGGAAAACAGTTATTGTCGAGAATATAAGGGAAAAAATGATTTTCGAATGGGAACACAACCGACAGGCCTTTCGAATCCTGCGAAAAACTAACTGCCTTGAGTACAACGCCGGCGAACACGCTTATGAAGCGACAAGGATCGTGGATGCATTGCCGGAAGATATTTGCGCTAAGAAATCAGGAACGAAAGTCATTATGAACCTGGAAAAGGCAGAAGCTTTCACAGGAGTACAGTTCCAAAAGCATTTCTGGAAAAAATAATTGGAAAATTTACCGGTGGCCATGCTAAAGCCCTGCATTATATTATATAATACACACATTCGTATTTGCTGTTCATGCTGAACAACAGGTATTAGAGGTCTTGAAAGAATCTCTTGTGTATGAGGTGCATATATGATTTATTATGCAAGGCTTACTGCTAAGAAAAGTATTGAAGATCTATATTCTGCATTTTACGGACTTGGAGCGCTAAAGGACGAGATCATTATTGACAAGGACTCCCTGCAAAAAGAAGCCGGCAGCACTTATATGACTCTCAGAACTGAGCTGCAAAAAACAAACGATACACTCTGTATTGACTCCCTATCAAGTCTGGGTAAAAACTATCGAGAAATCTCGAAAGAACTTCATTGGCTATGCGGGAATAACATTGGGTTGATCGTTGCCGATATTCCATCAAGCCAAAATGAGAAATGTTCACCGGTCAATCTTTTGGCGGAAACATATTCCCTTCTTGCAAACACTGAAATAGAAAATGTCAAAAAGAAACAAAGACAGGGGATAAGGGCTGCCCAGAAAAACCAAAAACCGCTGGGACGCACAAGGATACCTTACCCGGAGAACTGGGCAGAGAATTATTTGAAATGGGAACAGAAGAAAATAACATCTGCTGAGTTCCTTAGTCTGACGGGCCTGAAAAAAGGAACCTTTTATAATCTAATAAAACAATATCGAAATATGCTTTCTTCGGCTGAAGAAGCCTGAACGAAAACGGCATTTCAGAAATTATTATCGTTCTGAAATATGATGAAATATTTGAGCACGTTAATAGCTACGAGGGGCGGGATTATGGCTGAAATCAAACAATTAAAGTACATGTATTCAAAAGATTACCGGAAAGTATTTGAGGACATTGCTAACTTGATGTTCTGTACTGAATTAGGACTTGTGAAAGGTGTCAACAGAAGGATAAACCAGAGAGCCATCGAATCCGATCCTGTTCTTATCGATGGAAAGTGGTATGCCTATCAGGCAAAGTATTATGACGAATCAACAAAGCTGTCTGCACATAAGCAGGATCTTATTATGTGCGTAAAGGGTGCTGCAAGTTGGAACGTCACAGACTTATTCCTGTATATTAACAAAGATCTTCCGGATACTGATTCTAATACGGGGGAAGAAGCGGGATACATTAGAGAAATCGAACGCGTTGCAAGCCAGAATTCCATAAATTTGCATTGGCATACGTTAAGCATGATGGAATCCAGCCTTGATATGCCGGCTTTTGCCCACATTAAAAATTTATATTTTGTAAAGAACATAAAGGATTACTACGATTATGTTGTAAAACTTTACGAAAAGCCTAGTACAGGCAATACGCTTCTTGGGGAAGAGAGTCTTGCAGAAATTTATATGCAGCCATCATATTACGAGTCGGATTATGAGATAGGTGATGTAGAGCAGCTGTTAGACGAGTTCATTTCAAAGGGAGATCACGGTGTCTTTTGGATAGTGGGGGAGCCGGGACATGGCAAGACAAGCATGTGCATAAAGGCGGTCGCTGATTATCGAAGCAGGAAGCGATACCTACAAGCCAAAGGCGTGTTCTGGTTCCGCTTGAACCCTCAGGGAATTCCGGAAATGGTAAAACCCAAAACACTGGCGTTGGGAAAGGTGTTTAGTTGGGGGCGCATTACCGGTAATCGCTGTAATATGATTGAACCTAGGGAGATAGAAGGCAGCCTTGTTTTCTTAGACGGATTTGATGAATTGAAAACTTCGTTGGAAGAACATGGTATTTCAAGCACCCAGTTTTATGAGCAGGTCAATCAACTGGCTCAGGAATATCAACTACATATTGTTGTTACTTCGAGAACACGCGCATTGGAACAGGAGGAATCCTGCAATGAGTATTACCTTAGGAAAGGAGATGCTCAAATTACCTGTAATCTTAGTGATGGAGGGGTTCTAAAAAATAACATCAGGCTGCTTGCAACTCTGACGGAGGAGAAGCAAATTGACTGGATAAATAAATTGATAAACCTTCGTGAAATTAATGGGATTGATACAACAGATTTGGAGAACTATAAACATGATTTTCGAGCTTTGCAGAAAAATGAAGACATAGCAGGTCTATTGAAAGTTCCTATTTTACTTCGCATGATTGTTCAAAACTGTTTTAAACCTTCATCAGACAATCGTATTGGACTCTATCACGAATTATTTGATAAAACACTGTTACGCCAAGGTTTGGGAGATCAAAGAGAACGTTTGCATTCAATATATCGAGGAATAGCTTTTAGAATTTTTGTATATGATGATGACTGCACAGAATTAAACAAGGGAGAATTAAAAGAAATAAACTACAATAATGCTTATTTGTATCAGTATTATCTACATACTCCAGAAGTGAGATCGAGACAGAGCAAGGCAGACATATATCGCATAACATTTCTCCACAGGTCTTTTTATCAATACTTCCTCAGTGAGTTTTTCTATGAAAAACTCAAATCAGTAACGGATGACCAAGGAGCAGAAAACTTTCTGAAATACTTGTGGCCGAGGCATATGGACCCTTATGTTCTAGATAATCTCCGTTTAAGGGCAAAAAATGAAGATATAGACCATATGCAGATTTTTAGGGCAATTGATGAGACGGATGCCTTTCTTTCTGAGTACGAGAATTCATCTGGTTCAAAAGAATCAATCGGTAATTATGATAAAGCGAACAATGTTTTTTGGAATGCCCTATCAGCTTGTAATAGTATATTATTTCAAATTGAAACTACTCAAAAAAAGAGAGGATTGACAGGGCGAGTTATAGAATTGTTGTCTAAGTATACTTGCTCTGGGATATTATTAAGAAATTCTTTCCTAAGTGGTGCCAACCTAAATGAAGCCAACCTGAGCGGAGCCGATCTGAGAGAAGCTGACCTGAGCGAAGCCGAACTGGGCGGAGCCGACCTGAGAGGAGCCAACCTGAGCAAAGCCAATCTGAGAAAAGCCGACCTGAGCGGAGCTGACCTGAGAAGAGCTGACCTGAGCGGAGCCGACCTGAGAGGAGCCGACCTGAGCGGAGCCAACCTGCGCGAAGCCAACCTGCGCGATGTCCACCTGGGCGGAGCCAACCTGCGCGATACCGATTTGACAAAAACCAGCCTGCTCAGAGCACAACTGAGCGGAGCTCACCTGAACGGAGCCAACCTGAGTGGAGCTCACCTGGGTAAACCCGATCTGCGCGAAGCCAATCTGAGTGGAGCCAACCTGCGCGATGTCCACCTGGGCGGAGCCAACCTGAACGGAGCCAACCTGAGCGGAACCAACCTGAACGGAACCAACCTGAACGGAGCCGACTTGCGCGATGCCGATTTGACAAAAACCAACCTGATCAGAGTACAACTGAGCGGAGCCAACCTGAACGGAGCCAACCTGAACGGAGCCAACCTGCGCGGAGCCGACCTGAGCAGAGCCGACCTGAGCGGAGCCGACCTAAGCGGAACCGACCTGAGCGGAGCCAACCTGCGCGGAGCCAACCTGCGCGAAACTAACTTATGCGGATCCTACCTGATTGGAGCCGAGTTGCGCAATGTCGATCTGAGAAAACCCAACCTGATCGATGCCAACCTGAGCGGAACCTACCTGAGCGGAGTCCACCTAAGCGGAGCCTACCTGAGCGGAGCCAACCTGAGCGGAGCCAACCTGAGCGGAGCCGACCTGAGCAAAGCCTACCTGAGCGTAGCCAATCTTCGCGGAGCCGATCTGCGTGAAACCAACTTAATCGGAACTTATCTGAGCGGAGCCGACCTGAGCAGAGTCGACCTGAGCGGAGCCAACTTGGACGGAGCCAACTTGGACGGAGCCAACTTGGACGGAGCCAACTTGGACGGAGCCAATCTAAATGGGGCAAATCTACAATGAAGCAAATCATAGAATGATACTGCACATAAAAGGAGATGGTTTCATAGACACTGAAAGTATTATAATATTCATCTGAAAAGAGGCTGATTTTTGTAAAAGAAAATCAGCTTCCCTTTTCTAGAACAGAAGGGACTAATTATATGATCTACGGATATGCTCGTTGTTCTACAAATGAGGAGCGTCAGGACATCGACAGACAAAAACGAGAGCTCTACACACTCGGTGTTACTAATGATAAGTATATTTACTGGGAATATGAATCCGGGATGAAATCTAATCGAGCTGAACTTCAGAAACTCTTTGATATAGTCAAAGAAGGAGATACCATTGTCACTACAGAAGTATCCAGGCTAACTCGATCTACCAAACACCTTTGGGAGATGCTTCAGACTGCCAAAATAGCACATAATCCTCGATGTAGCAACGCCACAATACTGGTCATGAAATGAGTTGTTTTCCTGAATGATGAACATATAGGGCATACCTTAAATGGACATTGTGAATCTTATGATATTATGTTAAAATAAAGTAATATTTTAATTAATGGACATATTGAAATCAATATTTAAGATTCTATTTGGACAAACGAGGGATAATATGGCACAAGGTAAGAACATAGCATACGTCAGGGTATCTACTCTGGAGCAAAACGAGGCAAGGCAACGAGAAGCGCTGAAAGATTACAATATAGACAAATGGTTCATTGAGAAGGCTTCCGGAAAAGACACGAACAGACCAAAGCTACAGGAGATGCTGGAATACGTCCGGGAGGATGACACAGTATACGTGGAGGAATTTTCCCGTCTTGGAAGGTCTACGGCAGATCTCTTGGCAACCGTTAAGGCAATAGAAGATGCCGGCGCGAAATTCAAGAGCCTGAAAGAGAACTTCGATACATCCACGCCGGCAGGAAGGCTCCAGATGACTATGATGGCGGCGATAGCAGAGTTCGAACGTGCAATGATATTAGAACGGCAACGGGAAGGAATTGCTATTGCTAAGCGCGAGGGTAAGTATAAAGGCCGCAAGGCTGTCTCTGTTCCGAATATTGGAGAATATTATGATAGATATATGAGACGCGATGGGACAAAGATGTCTATAGCAAAAGAGCTAAATATCAGTAGGACAACGCTCGACAAACTCTTCAAACAGTACAAGCAGGAAAATATAACAGATTCACATTACAGAACGGTTATATAAGAAATTTGTGTTAGGAACATCCATAGGATGTTTCTTTTTCTGTACGTAAATAAAATTACAAATTTTATATTGACATTTTATTTACGTACTGGTATTATTATCACATGGAGAACGCACGTAAATAAAATTACAGAATAAGAAAGGGAAGTAAGTTATGAAGTTAGGCGAAATTGCTGATATTGTTAGCGGACAAAATATGACACGTATTTCTGCGGATTCTGGATCCGAAAAGGTTTTGCGAAAAATGAAAGTCCTGATTCCGAAAGCCATTGGTGATGGGATGGTAATAGAAGATGAATTGAGTGAAGTGGGGATTATAAAAGAAATTGATCCTGAAAAATGTACAAAATGCGGAGATATTATTATCAAGCTTTCTACTCCGTATGAATCGGCTTTGATCAGTGACGAGCAAACAGGTATTGCGATTCCCTCTTTCTGCGCCGCTATTCGTCTTAAAGGAACGGTTTATAGCAGTACTTATCTAACAGCGTTTCTGAATACAAGAGCAGTAAGGGAAAGTCTCGCAGCACGGGTTGCCGGTTCCATCCGTCCGATGATACGGATTGCGGACCTAAAGGACTTGAACCTTCCGGTTATTTCGGATGAAGACATGGAAGATATCGGAAATGCATTTTTGCTGAGTGGTAAAAAGAGGCGTATGTTACAGGAGATGATCGTCCTTGAGCAGGAAATCATGGAAAATATTATCGTAGCAAGTACGGAGGGAAGAAAATGAATATGATGAATCAAGCAGAGAGTCTTTGGACGATGAATCAGAAGCTTCGGGGCGTTGCTGATATCAGAGATGTCTGTCATATGACATTATATGCATTGCTCCTCAAGCAGACAGATATGATTTGGGAAGAAATAGGAAATGCTTTTCCGGAAATAAGTGTTCATGAAAGACATGAAATATTCATAGGAAAAATGGGATTCAAGTACGAAATGAATTGTTCTCTTCCATTTCTTTCAAAGCTGTACGGAAGTTTACTTGAAGCGCACAAGGTACAGGATGTTCTTGATGAATATGAGAAGAAGTATCATATCGATTATGGAATCCTTGGAAAGCCCTATTATGAATTAATAAGACAAATGCCGAAAGAAATAATCCTGAGAATTTTCACAGCTATTGCATCTATATCAGTGAAATCAAAAGAGGAATTATACGATATCGCTGAATACCTGATTCTTAAGTCGACAGAACGGGCGGGCCGTTCAATGAGTGAATGCTCAACAAATGTATCACTTGCAAAACTCGAAGCAAAGCTGTTAGAGTGCGATTCATCGATGACATTATACGACGGCTTTTGCGGATCTGGTATTTCTGTAAATAGAACGGCTGCCAAAGACACCAAAATATATATCCGCGATATAGACCTGAAAATAGCTTCCATTGCTGCAATTTTATGTATCCTTGGACAGAAAAACATTGGACGGGTTGAGTGCAGTGACACATTGCTGGAAACAGAATATGAAACCAAATTTGACAGGATCGTTTCTGAACCACCTTTTTCCGTGCGATATAGCAAAGATTATACCGATAAAGTCTATTATAGCGGCGGAATTCCAGATGAAAACATAGATGGGGATGGCCTTCCTGTATTCCACTGCATTAATCAGCTCAAAGATGATGGCAAGGCGGTCATTCTTCTCCCGATGGGTTTCTTATTTAGAGGAGGAAAAACACAGAACGTAAGAAGAATTCTTCTTGAAATGAATGTTATCGATGTAATTATTGAGCTTCCGGAAGGATGTCTTCCCGGCACATATGCACCGTCAGTCCTGCTGATCCTGAAGAAAAATCGTAATGATGATAACATCCTCATGATAAGCGCAAAGAGTCTGTTCAGAAAAGAGAAACACGGAAGGGCCCTAATCAATGATGCGGGAATTGACAAAATTGTTGATATATATCGGAGAAGGGCAGTGATTGAAGGGCTTTCGTCAGCTCCTACGATCGAGGAAATTGAACGCGCAGACTATGGACTCTCGGTTGCTAAATATGTTGTTCCGGTGGTGGAATCACTTGAGAAGGAGAGCATTAAACAGCTGGTCAGCAAATATAATGAAAAGCAGGAGCAATTACAGAATATAGAAAAAGAACTGGTTGCTTTGCGAAACAGATTCATAAAATAAAAAATATGAGGGGTGATTAACATGGCGAAAAGAAAAGTAAAACCAAAAGAACAAAAGCCTATAGAGCAGATACTCTGGGACGCAGCGAATAAGCTGCGAGGAAAAGTCGAGCCTGCTGAATACAAACATGTTGTACTGTCAATGATTTTCCTGAAATACGCAAATGACCGCTTTGATGCTCATCGCAAACAGATGAAAAAGAACGGTCAGGAAGCGTTTCTTGAGATGATGCCCTTCTACACGAAGGACAATGTATTCTATATTCCAGAGTGTGCCAGATGGGCGTATATCATGAAGAATGCAAAGCAGTCGGACATTGCTATCAAAATCGATACAGCACTTCATGAGATCGAGACAAAGAATCCTTCCCTTGCAGGCGCCTTACCGGATAATTATTATTCCCGTCTGCACATGGATCCGAGCGGATTATCTTCTCTGATAGATCTTGTTAATGGAATCCAGCTCCAAGTCGGTGGAGACAAAGACGTTTTCGGCAAGGTATATGAATACTGTCTGCGTCAGTTTGCTTTAAAGGAGGGCAAGGGCAAGGGTGAATTCTATACACCCCGCACGGTTGTTGCCCTGCTCTGCGAGCTGATTGAGCCGTATTCTGGCATCGTATATGACGGAGCCTGCGGTTCAGGAGGTATGTTCGTCCAGTCTATGCGCTTTGTTGATGAGCATAAAGGCAATCGCCTGAATGTTTCTATCTATGGTCAGGAACTGACCGATACGACCAGACGACTGGCAAAGATGAATCTGGCTATTCGCGGTATCTCTGCGAACCTTGGTGCAGAGGCAGCAAATACTTTTCTGAATGATCAGCATAAGGATTTAAAGGCAGATTTTTCACTTGAAAATCCGCCTTTTAATCAGAAAGATTGGCGTGAAGCAAATCAACTGAACGATGATCCGCGCTGGAATGGATATCCGACGCCTCCCACCAGCAATGCCAACTACGGCTGGCTGCTGAATACTCTGTCCAAGCTCGGGCAGAATGGCGTCGGCGTGGTTCTGCTGGCAAACGGCGCGCTGTCTGCCGGAACGGAAGGTAATGATGAGTACGAGATCCGTAAGCGTCTCATTGAAAACGATGTTGTGGAAGCTATCATTGTACTTCCGATGAAGATGTTCTATACAACAGATATTTCTGTCACAGTATGGATGTTAAACAAGAACAAACGAGCTCGGACAGAGAAGCGTCCGAATGGCGAAGTTCATTTCCGTGATCGTACAGGTGAAGTCCTGTTCATGGATCTTCGTCAGATGGGTCATCCGTATGAGAAGAAGTACGTTGAGTTTACGAACGAAGACCGTGCTGTAATTGTAGACAGGTTTAAGTCTTGGCGGCTGGAAGATTATCAGACTCCATATAAGAATCTTCCTGAGTTCTGTTATTCCGCAAAGTTAAATGAATTGGCCGAAAAGGATTATAGCCTTGTTCCGAGCCGTTACATAGAGTTTAGTCAGAAAGATGATGATGTTGACTACGATGCTAAGATGATTGAACTTCAGGAAGAATTGCGTACTCTGCTGGTTCAAGAAGAAAAAACACGTAGTGATTTACTTGCTGTCATGAAAGGACTTGGCTATGAGATATAGAATGGGTGATTTAGTCGAGTTAGTGACAGAAACAAACTCTGACTTGAAATATGGCTTGGATGATATTGTTGGTGTAACTCTTGAAAAACAGATGATTCCAACAATAGCAAATCTTACGCAGACGAATCTCGATGATTTTATTATCGTGCATCCGAAGGATTTTGTGTATAATCCTCGAACTCATGGCAAGAAGATAGGCTTAGGGTTTAATACAACAGATCGGTGTTTTATATCTACATGGAATAACAATACATTTCGCGTGAAGGCCGAAATGTCGGATGTCATCATTCCAGAATACCTGTATATGTATTTTTTGAGAGAACGGTGGGATAAAGAGGCTTGTTTTAATGCTTGGGGCAGCTCTACGGTTGTTTTGCTTTGGAGTAGCTTTTGCGATATGAAAATCAATGTTCCTCCCATCTCTGAGCAGTGCAAGATCGTCCATGACTATCAGGTCATTACGGACAGGATTGAGTTGTTGCGGCAGATGAACGAAAATCTTGAAGATATAGCATTTACGGCATATATGTCGTTAATAGAAGAAAAAAATAATGAATGTTTTAGTTCAACTTTGGGCGAAGTTGCTGTTATTACGACAGGAAAGCTAAATTCAGAAGATGCAGTTAATGATGGCGCATATCCATTTTTTACATGTTCTCAAGAAACTTTTCGTACAGACAGTTATGCATTTGATCAGGAAGCAGTTTTATTGGCAGGAAATAACGCAAGTGCAGTTTACCCCTTGAAACTGTTTGAAGGAAAATTCAACGCATACCAGAGAACTTATGTTATTTCGTCTAAAAATAATTATGTATCCAATAAGCAGTTATATTTTCTTATAAAAAATAAACTGAAAGACTTTAAGGAACAGTCATACGGAACAGCAACAAAGTTTTTAACAATGACTATCTTAGCGCCTATTGTGGTTAAAGTTCCAAATAAAGAAGTGTCTGAAAGGTTTTCGTTAATCGCTGATACTTGTTTTAGTTTGATGGCAACCAATAAATATGAAATTGATTCTTTGGAAAAAGTAAAAGTTATAAGACTTAGTAACATTTCAAAAGGAGCGTGATGTCTATGCCAGCACTATTTTCTGAGGCTGTGCTTGAACAGGCCATTATAGACAAGTTCAAGGCCGAAGGCTATGATTACGTCTCTGGCGATAATCTGCATCGTGAACTGACAGACGTTTTAATTGAAGAAGATCTTTCTGCATTTCTCGCGGTGAAATATGAACCGCATGGAATTACGCAGTCTGAGATCGATTCTATCATCCGCAATCTCCGTTATGCCTCTGCCCTGCCTGTTTACAGTGCAAACAGAGCCATGTTCACGAGGATGGTTGAAGGTGAGACCTTTGTCCGCGAAGATCGCAGTGCAAAGGATTTCCATCTGCGTCTCATTGATTTCGATGTGGAAAATAATAAGAACATCGTAAAGATTGTCAATCAGATGACTGTCAAAGGACCAAGGGCGACGCGCCGCCCTGACGCCATTGTTTATATCAATGGCTTGCCCGTTGTGATCATGGAATTCAAGACCGCTATTGAAGAGGACACGACAATCCATGATGCTTATATCCAAATTACGACCAGATACATGAGGGATATTCCTGAATTGTTCAAATACAATTGCTTTGCAGTTCTCTCCGATGGCGTAAATACAAAGGCAGGATCTATCTTCGCGGATTACGAGCATTTCTATTCTTGGCGTCGTATCGAAGCCAGCGATAGGCCCGCAGACGGGATTGACTCTCTGGATACGATGATACAGGGAATGTTCCGCAAGGAGCGCCTGTATGATATAATTCACAATTTCATCTACTTCCCAGATACCGATAGTGGCAAGAACATGAAGGTCGTTGCCAGTTATCCGCAGTATTTTGCAGCAAGGAAGCTGCTTGCGAACGTGCTGCATCATCAGAAACCCTTCGGAGACGGCAAAGGAGGCACATATTTCGGCACGACCGGATGCGGCAAATCCTTCATCATGCTGTTCCTGACAAGACTTATCATGCATGAGCCAAACCTGTCTTCGCCTACCATATTGCTGATCACTGACCGTTCCGATTTGGACGACCAGCTATCCCGCCAGTTCCTGAACTCTAAGAAATTCATAGGGGATGACACAGTAATCGAGATGGACAGCCGCGAACAGTTAAAAGAGCTCCTTGCAAAAACAGCCAGCGGGGGCGTGTATCTGACGACGATTCAGAAGTTCGCTGACGAGTTCGGTGAACTCAGCACCCGACAGAATATCATCTGCATATCTGATGAGGCGCATAGGACGAGCAACAATCTGGATATGAAGCTGGTACTGAAGTCCGATGAAGTTCTGAAGCGCTACGGCTTCGCCAAGTTCCTGCATACGGCTCTTCCGCAGGCAACATATATCGGCTTTACGGGAACACCTGTAGATGCCACAATGGATGTATTCGGTCCTGTTGTTGACCAGTATACAATGACAGATTCTGTCAAGGATGGCATTACAGTTCGTCTCGTATATGACGGAAGACCGGCGAGGGCTACGCTGGATGATTCTAAAGTGCAAGAAATCGAAGAATACTACAAGCAGTGCCTGGCCGCCGGAAGCAATCAGTATCAGGTCGACGCCAGCAAAAAAGCGGTAACGAATATGGCAGCCATTGTTGGCGATGATGATGTACTGAATTCCGTTGCAGATTATTTTATTGAGCATTATGAAACGAGGGTTCGTGAAGGATCTACTGTAGCCGGTAAGTGTATGTTTGTATGCATGAACCGGCCAATTGCCTTCAAGTTCTATAAGATCCTGAGGCGGAAACGCCCTGAATGGTTTGAACTGAAAGTCGCTCCGGACGGCGTTGAACTATCTGAGAGTGACAAAAAAGAACTGATTCCGATGCCGATGTGTCAGTTCGTGGCTACGAGGTCAAAGGACGATCCTCAGGATATGTATGATCTGCTCGGCAATGATTCTGTCCGGAGAACGGCGGCGACACAATTCAAGAATATCAAGAGTAATTTCAAGATAGCGATCGTAGTGGATCTATGGCTCACAGGCTTCGATGTACCGTTCCTGGATACGATGTATATTGATAAGCCGATTACGCAAAGCCATACCATCATACAGACAGTGTCCCGCGTGAACAGGTCTTATACCGGAAAGGACAGCGGACTGATCGTTGATTTCATCGGCATTAAGCTGGGCCTTCTTGCAGCGCTCCGTAATTATACGGATTTTAGAGAAGAAAGTTTTGATGAAGACAGCGTACAGGCGGCGATTCGTGTAGTCAGGAATCAGTTGGAAGTACTGGACGCCATGATGCATGGATTTGATAACAGGAAATACTTTGAGGGAACGCCAGGCGAGAAACTGCAGTGCCTGAACGAGGCTGCTGAGTTCATACAGAAAACGAAGGATCTGGAGCAGCGCTTTATGTCCAACGTATTGAGGCTTTCCAAAGCATTCAACCTGTGCAACTCCGGGAGGGATTTCAGTAAATACGAACTGGACCTGATTCACTATTACAAGGCTGTGAGATCCATTCTTTTTAAACTCACAAAGGGTGATGCTCCGGATACGGATACCATGAATGCACATGTGCGCGAAATGATGGAAGGTGCAATCCTTTCCGAAGGAGTTGAAGAAGTCTTCTCCACGGATACAGATATGGATGCCGAGGCGGTTGACCTGTTCAGTGAAGAATATTTGGAGCGGATCAGTAGGATCAAACTTCCAAATACGAAAGTAAAAATCCTGGCACAGCTCCTGAAGAAGAAAGTGAAGGAATTCAAGAAGGTCAACAAGATCAAAGCTGTCTCTTTTGAAGACAGGCTGCAGGCGATACTGGACGACTACAATAACCGCATGACCGATGCCGACTATATAAAGAGCATTCTTGATAACGTGGCCGATCAATTGCTTGACCTCATGAACCAGTTGAAGGAAGAAGAAGACTCCTTCAACGAGATGGGTATAAGTTATGAGGAAAAGGCATTTTATGACATTCTCGTTGCTGTTGCAGATAAATTCCAATTTGAGTATCCGGATGATAAGAACATCGAACTGGCGAAAGAAATCAGAGCTGCCCTGAAAGATAAGGAAAAGTACTCTGACTGGGCGAACAGCATGCAGATCAAGGCATTGATGCAGGCAGACATCATAATGATTTTGGCGAAGCATGGATATCCACCAACCCCGCCTGAAATCTACGAGAAGGTCTATAATGATATCATTGAACAGGCTGAGAATTTTCAAAAATACAGTGACTGAGTTGTTAGCCTATTACTATCTTACTTATGGAATATCAATTAGAATTCACATATAAAGTCAATGATATAAAAATGCGAGGGAGAACAGTTTTACTGCTCTCCCTCTATTACCTCAGGCCTTTCTTAATTTTCATTCGGACTATCGACAGAGGAAATAATCTTGATAAAAAGTTTAATGCAAAGACGAAGCAAAAACACTCTCACATTCGAGCCCCAAATTCTATTAATCGCTTCAGAGGACGAACCGCTAATAGTATATCCAGTTAAACGATTCTCCTTGATTTTTTTATAAGTCACATAATATTGTGCATCAGCATTTGACTTAAAAGCCGCCACTATTTCATGACCATCCTCTGCTTCATCGGAATGTGTGTTAACTACTTTGAAAAATAATGACTCTTTCATACTTTTATTTTTCCTTTCTATATATAGATTATTCAGGGTCAATTCTTCACCCTTTTACAATATGTCAGAATGAAAGAGGTTATTTTTTTGTATATACCGGAAATCCTGTATCTACGTATTTTTCCTGAGTCAAATTATATTTTTTTTATCTTGGTTGAGTCACCTCGTCAACCTAAGGCGTGTTCTTTTTGCTCAGCCATATTATGATCCGATAATAAAAAAGCTTTTATGGTACCCCCTTTAATCTCTAACCCAAATTCATCAGGCATCTGATATTGAGACATTTTTGTTACCGTTTTTGTTTCTTGTTTTATTATCCAATGGATTTCTTCTTTGTTAATATAACCAATACAATAATCATAGTCCTCATGTGGTGCTATGTAACTTATAACGTCCTTCCCTTCAACATCATTCACACGGAAAGAAATCTCAACATTTTCGATAGGTACATCTCCTGCATTATAAACATCTACTGTAACGGGAAAACCGTATCCATTAATATACTTTTTTCCATCCAAGTTAAAATTAACCCTTGCTAAAAGAGTTGCCGGCTTTTTCTGAATTTTTAATGTCTGTTGTGCGTAAAAAACCAGAAACGTTGTAAGGATTATAAAACCGATATAGTATAAAAGCTCAAACACTTCTACGAAACCAGAAAAATTTTCCGGAAACAAGTGGGACAAGAGGAAGCATAACACAGTGCAAATAACTACAAACAGACATATTGCACTTTTACTTTGAGTAACCTTATTTATAAATCCCAGCGTGGTCGCATTCTCATTTTGAATAATCTTATTTTTAGACTTACCCATAGTCGCATTCTCATCCTCAATATTTCATATTGGCTTAATAATATCATTTTAAGTCATGCTGTTTCGCCTTTACGTTTAACTTCGCTAACAACACCATCCGATACTATGTCTTAAGTAATCTTTCATTCCTAAGTAATAAATAAAGTCCATTTTCTATTCGTAGAGACCATTCCGTAATCTTTCATAAGCTTCGTCAACTGCTCTATACAAATCTTCTTTTACTTTAAGAAGATTACTAATACTTCCCACACCCAAAAGGGCGTGAAACTCAGTGTTTACAATGGTTTAGGCACAAAAATTATCATTATGCCGCCGACAACTGCTCAGCACATGCCTCTAATGGCGCTCTCAGATAATTCGGTAGGTTGCTGATAAATTGCTGTACAAACTCTGCCATTTAAGCATCAGTGAGCGCAAAGAACTCTTTGACGGTTGAAAGCAGTGCGATCATGATCAGCTTTATGGAATGGTCAAAGGTGATTTCAGCTACCTCTTGGGCATACAGATAGAACAGTTCTCCAAGCGACCGGCGATCTGTGTTTGCCCTCTGGAACACGCTGAGCATCATATATCTGACATTAGCGATAACAAGGTGTGCTGTCAGTGAATCAAAAGACGTACTCTGGCATTCCTTCGTATATTTCAGATACTGCTTGCAAGTCTTGAAATAGACCTCGATATTCCAGCGGTATCCGTACCGTTTGATGATTTCTTCTTCCGAAAGCGTCGTATCGGTGCAGATGATGGCAACCCAGTCTTTCTTATTGGCCTTGTTACGGACATAAACAAGTTTTGCCGGCATGCGTTCCAGGATCTTGCCGTACTTTTTCTGTAAGAGATTGACATCTACGGAAAGAAGATATTTTGAACGGCCCCTGCGCTTTTTGCATCGGGAGAAGATCTCTTTAACATCGTGCTGTTCACCGCCATACTCATAGTAGACCTTGCCGGATTTTTTCACCATGGCGATGACATCCATGTGCAGTTGGTTTTTGATGTCCATGATTCCCTTCGGGGTAGCGAACCAGCTGTCGAAAAGCACATACTTTGCGGTATGGCCGGCAGCAACAGCCTGGGAGAGCATCTGAAGGATCAGTTCCGGTGCCTTCATGCATGCCTGCTTCCGGATCCTCCCTGCGAGTGTGCGGCCATCGTATTCTTTGGCTTTGGAAACGATCAGCTTCTCATTTCCAGAGGACAGCGGTGCAAAATCGACCGGAACATTGGAATAGCCGTCCGTCCAGAGCAGCGTCAGGATGCGATAGCCAAAATTGTATTTCATGCTTACGTGGTTGAAGAATTTACTCACCAGTTCTGTTTTCTTTCCGGACTTTTGGAAGGGTGTGTCGTCAATGATAAAGAACTCTTCTCTGTTTTCGGAAGTGGAAGGCCGCATGAATTCAACTACAAGCTTCTGCGAAAGAATACGCAGGAATTTGTGCCAATTGATCTTTGCATTATTGCAGAACCGTCGGATTGTATTCTTGGAAAACGGCTCTCTATAAGCACCGACACGCATGGACATGTATGTACTTAGCGGCTGGAACATCAGCGTTATCAGATAGGCAAACAGCTGGATCACCGAAAAGCCTTTCTGCTTGTAACCGTTGCACTGTTTCAGGATATCTGATACCTGATATTTTCGGAGAAATGATCCGACTTCGTTCGTAGCATCTTGAAGCAGTATCTCAGACTGTGGTATAGTATTCATAGCGTAGCACTCCTATGTTGTGAATTGTTTTGTATGCAACTTAATTATATCACAGCAGGGTTGTGACTACGCTATTTTATTGTTGGAAACCCGCTTAGAATAAAGCTTTCTGGCGCTTATTCATGTGGGAAGTATTAGTAGAGGAACCTATCGGCTTGCCGGCGTTTTTAGAGTAGTTTTGAATGTATTCGTAGTTCTCAACATTGATATCGAATGAAAATTTCCTTCTCTTATCTGTTTCTTTTTGCTTGGTCTTTTCTCCCATAGTCAAACCTTTCCAAATTAGTAATATTAATACCTAAATTGATAATATCAAAAAATGTTATCTATAAGAAATAGTAATATAAAATCACTATATAATATTATAGTATATATTATTAACCTGAATTATTCATGACGTATAGGGCATGCCCGTAAGACGTCGATATAGTTGCACAACAATACCAATATCCACATTCGTTAACTTTAAAG
>OCTX012102192.1_pt1 | contig 30512 bp, 24 predicted proteins | sample 1539691 | NCBI WGS metagenome assembly OCTX01 (sample SAMN02144231, study PRJEB22623) | gut metagenome | biome: sheep rumen | host: Ovis aries | place: New Zealand
TCGTAAGCTTCCTTTCCGCCGCAGTAGGCCTTGGATCCGTCGGGTCCGTAGGTCGCGAACACGAGCGGGATCTTATACTCGTCGATGATCTTGTGGATCCCTTTTTCAAGATCTTCTTCACCGGTCATGAAAGTGATCTCGTTGTCGGAGATCTTGAGGATATCGCACTTGGAGAAGCCGAACGCGATCTTCTCTTTCGCCTTTTCCTCGCTCTCCCAGAGAGGCGGACGGAGATTGGGGTCAAAGGAGATGAGGCAGCCGGCTGCCTTGGCGATCTCGAGCGCTTTGATCGAAGCCTTCTCGACGGTTTCGTGCGTCATGGAGAGGGTCCCAAGGTGGAAGATCTTAGCTTTCTCGATCAGGTCGCGATGGGCTTCCACTTCGTCAGCAGTAAGCATAATGTCTGCGCCGGGGTTCCTGTAGAAAGAGAAGTCCCTGTCGCCGTTCGGAAGCTTTTCAACGAAAGCCAGTGTCGTGCGGACATCGTCATCCATGAGAAGACCGCTCATGTCGATCCCCTGCTCCTCGGTCTTGGCCTTGAGGAGTTTGCCGAACATGTCATTTCCGACCTTGCCGATAAATGCCGTCTTCTTTCCGGCCTTGGTCAGCATGGCGAGCACGTTGCAGGGAGCTCCGCCGGGATTTGCTTCAAAAATATTGTTTCCCTGTGCACTGACACCATTCTGAGTAAAATCTATAAGGAGTTCTCCAAGTGCCGTCACGTCAATCGATTTCTCAAAGCTCATAATTACCGTCCTTTCTGAAAATGATCTAAATGGCGATTTGTAACATGCCCATTGGGCATATGTGTATTTATATGCATATTTTAGCGCAAAAGTGTGTGGAACTGCAATGGTGCCTGTAAATAAATCAGTTCTTGAAACTGTGCAGAGGCGCCGGGATCCTGCCTGTCCTGTTGACAAATCCGTCACATCCGTATCCGTTAACGGGCATGACCGGCGCACATCCCAGAAGGCCGCCGAACTCGACCCGATCCCCGACCTTCTTTCCGGCAGCGGGGATCAGGCGTACCGCCGTCGTCTTCTGGTTGATCATCCCGATCGCCATCTCGTCGGCAATGATCCCCGCGATCGTCGTATCCTTCGTGTCCCCGGGGATCGCGATCATGTCGAGTCCTACCGAACAGACCGATGTCATCGCTTCCAGCTTCTCCAGCGTCAGGCACCCCGCGTCGACCGCGCCGATCATTCCCTGGTCCTCGCTGACCGGTATAAATGCCCCGCTCAGTCCGCCCACATAAGAAGATGCCATGACTCCGCCCTTCTTGACCTGGTCATTCAAAAGAGCGAGCGCGGCGGTCGTTCCCGGCGCGCCGGCATATTCAAGGCCCATCTCGCACAGGATATCCGCTACACTGTCGCCGACAGCAGGTGTGGGAGCGAGCGACAGGTCTATGATCCCGAAAGGAACTCCGAGGCGCTCGGAAGCTTCCCGCGCGACCAGCTGGCCGACACGCGTCACTTTGAACGCGGTCTTCTTCACAGTCTCGCACAGCGTCTCAAAGTCCGCGCCTCTTACCGATTCGAGCGCTTTTTTGACGACGCCGGGGCCGCTCACGCCGATATTGAGGATCCTGTCCGCCTCCGTAACGCCGTGGAACGCGCCGGCCATGAAGGGATTGTCATCCGGCGCATTGCAGAAAACGACCAGCTTCGCGCATCCGATGGAGCCCCTGTCAGCAGTCAGCTCCGCAGTCTTTTTGATGATGCTGCCCATAAGGCGCACGGCATCCATATCGATCCCCGTCTTCGTTGAGCCGACATTTACGGAAGAGCAGACGAGCTCTGTCTGAGATAAGGCCAGGGGGATCGACTCGATGAGGAGCCTGTCCGCTTTCGTCATGCCTTTGGAGACCAAAGCGCTGTAACCGCCCAGAAAATTGACGCCGACATCGTGCGCGGCCTTGTCCAGCACCTGCGCGATCCGGGCAAAATCTTCCGGTGAACTGCATGCGCTTCCGCCGACAAGCGCGACCGGAGTCACCGATATCCTCTTGTTGACGATCGGGATCCCGTAATCTCTGGAGATCTCCTCCCCGACTCTCACCAGGTTTTCCGCGCTGCTGTAGATCTTGTCGTAGATCTTCTGCCCGAGGACCTGAAGGTCGGAATCGATGCAGTCCATAAGACTGATGCCCATCGTGATCGTCCGGACGTCCAGGTTCTCTTTTTCTATCATTTCATTGGTCTGCCTGACCTCGGAAAAGTTAATCATAGTACCTCCCACTCCTTCAGATCCTGTGCATCAGGTCAAAGATCTCTTCTTTCTGGCACTTGATCTGGACGCCGATCTGATCGCGCCCCAGCGCGGCCAGTTCCTCCGAGATCTGTCCGAAAGGCTTCTCAAGTGATGTCACATCGACGATCATCATCATATTGAAATAACCCTGAACGATAGTCTGGGAGATATCCAGAATGTTGATGCGGTTCTGTGCCAGATACGCGCACACGCCCGCTATGATCCCGATGGTGTCCTTTCCGACTACTGTTATGATCGCTCTCTGCATATTGTCCTCCTTTCAAAACTCCACCGGCGCGGACGGCCTTTTCCTGTCCGCCACATAGATCGGCAGTTCCTCCGGGCTGTACCCGGAATCCGAACTCAATATCTCAACTCGGACGGTCTCGAACGCAAGTTCCGGCAGGTTGTTCTCCTGACTGAGATGCCCCAGGAAGATCCCTTTCATGTGGTCGTTGAGGACCCGGCTCAGGAGCTGTCCGCTCATGGCATTCGACAGGTGTCCGTGGTCCCCCAGGATCCTTTTCTTTAAGGGGTAGGGATACCTGCCGACCTGAAGCATGTTGACATCATGATTGGATTCAAGGAGCAGGAGATCCGAATTCTTAAGGCACTCCACGGTATAATCCGTATAGCAGCCCAGGTCCGTGCAGATGCTTGCCTTTTTCTTACCGTAATATATTCTGTATCCCACTGGCTGGACGGCGTCGTGCGAGATCTTCATGGGATCGATCACGAGATCCTTGACAGTGATCTTTCCGTCTGCCTGGACCGGCACAAAGCGGGCCGGATCTATATCCTTGAACTTAGGCATCTGTTTTAAGGCCCAGATCGTGCCGCTCGTCGCGTAGATCGGCATATCCGTCTTTTTGGCGATCATCGGAAGCCCGTTTATATGGTCCGAGTGCTCGTGGGTGATAAAGATGCCGTCGATATCACGAAGTTCCAGGTCAAGGTCCTTTAAAGCTTCCACGGTCCTTTTCCTGCTGATCCCGACGTCCACCAGGATGTGGGTCGTCTCGGATCCCACATAGATGCAGTTGCCGCTGCTTCCGCTCGCAATACTCTCAAACCTCATTGAATCTCTCCCTGAGCCCCGCGATCGCGGCGTCGACCTGCGCGAGGGCGCCGTCTTCCGCGGTCAGGTCCCCCGTATTGTCGATCACTATATCGCATGCTCTGCGGTACTCTTCTTCTGACACCTGGTTTCCCATGATCCGGGTGATCTTCTCGTCGGAATATCCCCTCGACGCCCTGAGCCTTTCGCGCCTGACCTCCATGTCGCAGTAAATATACCACATGGAGTCCACGATCCTGTCATAACCGTTCTCCACAAGGAGCGCGGATTCAAGGACAAAGAACTCGCGGGCGCCGGACCTTCTCTCCCGTTCGATCTCGTCCAGTATATACCGGTTCACTGCCGGGTGCACAAGTTCATTAACTTTCTGAAGCAGCTTCTCGTCCGCGAAGATCCGCCTCGCCATCTCCGCCTTGTTGATCTCTCCGTTCTCAAGAAGAAGGGCTTCGTGCGGCATTCCTTCCGATTCCCGTTCTTCGGAGGGAAGATCACTCATCGCCTGCTCTTTTTCAGGCACGCTGCCGGAAAGCAGTCTTACGAGCGGCTCATAGAGCGCTCTGCCCTTAAGTTCCAGTTCCTTCGCCGCGTCGTCCGACAGCAGCACCCTGCAGTTGTATCTGTTCTCCAGATAGCGCAGGATCTCGCTCTTGCCGGCTCCTACGCCTCCGGTCACTCCTATAGTGATCATTGTTTCTGTCTCCGTTCGTTCTGTCTCTATTTTGCCATATACCAGTCGTCCCCGCTGTGGACATCCGTCTCAAGCGCCACCTCGAGATCAGCGGAACCGGCCATTTCATCCGCCAGGAGCTTCCTTACCCTCTCCTCCTCTCCGGGTATATTCTCGACGAGCAGTTCGTCGTGGATCTGCAGGATGAGGCGGGATGAAAGCCCTTCTCTCTGCAGGGCTTCCCATACGCGGATCATAGCGATCTTCATGATGTCCGCTGCCGTCCCCTGGATCGGAGAATTCATCGCTACTCTCTCGCCGAAAGATCTCTGCATGAAATTGCTGCTCTTAAGCTCCGGCACCGGCCTGCGGCGCCCGTACATCGTCTCCGCGTATCCCTTTTCCCTGGCGTCTCTGACCAGGCGGTCCAGGAAAGCTTTGATCCCGGGATAGGTCCTGAAATACGCTTCTATGTATTCCGCCGCTTCCTTGCGCGGGATGCTCAGGCCCTGGCTCAGGCCGAAGGAACTGATACCGTATACAATACCGAAATTGACCGCCTTGGCGTTCCTTCTCTGTAGCGGAGTCACCTCCTCAAACGGAGTGTGGAACACTTTCGACGCGGTGATCCTGTGAATATCCTTGTTCTCCCTGTAGGCGTCGATGAGCCCGCGGTCGCCGCTCATGTGCGCGAGGATGCGGAGCTCGATCTGTGAGTAGTCGGCATCCGTGAACCGCATTCCTTCCGACGGAACGAACGCTTTCCGGATCTTCTTGCCCATCTCGGTCTTCATGGGGATGTTCTGGAGGTTCGGCTCCGTTGAGCTTAGCCTTCCGGTCGCCGTGATCGTCTGGTTGAACTTGGTGTGGATCCTTCCGTCCGCGGCGATGAAGGCCGCGAGTCCGTCCGCGTATGTGGACTTGAGCTTAGTCACGGCGCGGTACTGCAGTATATCGTTCACGACAGGATATTCTGCCGCCAGTTTTTCAAGGACATCCGCCGCGGTGGAATAACCTGTCTTCGTCTTCTTTCCGCCGGGCATCCGCAGCTTTTCAAAGAGGATCGCGCCGAGCTGCTTCGGCGAGGAGATATTGAATTCTTCTCCGCATTCCTCGTAGATCTTTGCTGCCAGGTTGTCCGCCTGCTCCCCGAGCTGCGCGCCGTACTCGCTCAGCGCCTCAGGCCTGATCCGGACCCCGATCCTCTCCATATCATGCAAAATATAGCTGACAGGACGTTCGATCTCTCTGTAGAGGGCCTCCATCCCCTGCTCAGCGAGCCTATCCCCTACAGGAGCTGCCGCCCTGGAGAGCACGGATGCCATCTGGCAGGCATATTTGACGAGTTCATCTTTGCCGGTAAGGAATGCTTCTCCTGCCGTTTTTTTGCCGAAGAGCTGTTTCCAGGTGGGATAAGACTCCTCAAGATACTCCGACGCCGTCATTTCCGGCTGGTAGCTGCTCTCAAGCGGATTGACCAGATAGCATTCGATCAGAAGGTCGGCAATGCCCTCAAGCCGCAGTCCGTCTCTGAACTCGCCTGCCGGATCGATCGCAAAGACCGGATAGCGGTCTTTGATCCCGAAGACCGCGAGACATGCGGGTTCCGCGCTCTCTTCTCCCGCCATAGCGGCGGCGCATGCGCCGCGCACTTCTTTCCGCAGTTCTCCGAGCATGGAACACATCATCTCCTGTGTGAGCGCGCTGTCTCTGTCTTCTGCTCCTTCGATTTCTGATCCTTCGATTTCCGATACTTCGATAAAAGCAGCTTTCTTTCCGATACACAGGGCGGCTCCGTACAGGAACACGGCGTTCTCTTCACCGTAGCGCACGTCATCCATGACCGGATACACGCCGATCGCGAGCGGAGACCGGGTCCTGCCGCCTCTCGCCTCATCTGTGATCTTTTCCTTTATGCCGCGAACCTGCGCAGTGAGGTCATCGAAGAACCGGACAGCCTCTTCCCTGTCCGCGATCACCCTCCACGAGAGCTCTTCGCTTCCGGACGCGGCTTCAGCGGCTGCTGTGTCAAATCTCGGGAGCAGCGCCCTGAAATTCAGTTCCGTGAACAGCTTGAACGCTTCCGGCGTATAGAGATTTCCGAGGAGCGCATCCTCCCAGTCAGTGCTTATATCGCAATCCGTCCTGATCGTCACAAGAAAAAGGCTCAGCCTGGCCAGATCCTCGTTCTCGGCGAGATTTTTTTTGAGCGCGGGCTTTTTGATCTCGTCCAGATGCTCATAGACGCCGTCCACGCTGCCGTAATCCACGATCAGCTGTGTCGCCGTCTTCTCACCGACCTTCGGCACACCGGGTACATTGTCGGAACTGTCGCCCATAAGAGCCTTTACGTCGATAAAAGCCTTCGGCGTCACCCGATACTCGCGAAGGACGTCCTCCGCGTAATAATTCTCGATCACGGTCTGGCCCTGCTTAGTCTTCGGAATGCGGACACATGTGTGTTCCGTCGCGATCTGCAGAAGATCCCTGTCGCCGGAAAGGACGGTGACTTCCATTCCCTCCTCTTCGCCTCGTCTCGCAAGGGTCCCGAGGATATCGTCCGCCTCAAGCCCCGCCTGTTCGCGGATCTGGATCCCCATCGATCTCAGGACTTTTTTGACAAGGGGCACCTGCTCCCGCAGTTCTTCCGGCATGGGCCTCCGGGTGCCCTTATACGCTTTGTAGGCCTCATGGCGGAAAGTCGGCGCGTGCACGTCGAATGCCACGGTCAGGTAATCCGCGTTCTCCTCGTCGAGGATCTTGAATAATATGTTCAGGAAGCCGAATATTGCCCCCGTATGGAGTCCGGCCGCGTTGGTCAGATCCGGCATGCCGTAAAAAGCCCTGTTCAAAATACTGTGCCCGTCCACAAGTACGAGTTTCTTATTGTCCATCCCAGGCTATTCCTTTCAATGGTAAAACATAATGACTGAAAGCACGATGATAAAAGCGGCTGTCGTCATGATCTCCGCCGCGATGGCCGCTTTTTTGATCCCGTTCCGGTGCGCCAGTCTTGTTCTCTCCTCTTCCATCCACTCCGAAAGGTCCTTGTCCACATCAAAAGTAGCGCCCGTCTCCAGGCGTTCAAGTCCTTCGTAGATCAGATACTGGATCCTTAATTCGTCCCTGCAGTCCTCGCACTCATCCACATGGGTCAGGAACTCGGACAGTTTCGTCTCGTCGAGCGCGTCGTGCAGAAAATCCTGTATGAGTCCGGTAAATTCCTTACAATCCATATCTCTCCCCGCCGATGAGGTTCCCCGGTCCGAAGGATTCGGGAAGGAGTTCCTCAAGGGTATAGCATCTGTAATCCGTCTCGCTCTTCGCGGTGATGACCACGAATCTGTCCGGTTCGCAGAACTCGCGCATGAACTGCCTGCACTCGCCGCAGGGCCAGCTGTAGTCTTCGGGTTCCGGCCCTATACCGCCGGTGACCGCGATCGCCGTGAACCGGCGGCAGCCTTCACTGACAGCTTTCACGAACGCCGTTCTCTCGGCACAGATCGCCGCAGGATAGGCGGCATTCTCCACATTGCAGCCGGTATGAACGCTGCCGTCCTCCGCCAGCAGGGCTGCCCCGACCGAGTAGGACGAATAGGGGCAGTATGACCGCTTCCTCATTTCCAATGCCGTACGGATAAGTTCTGAAACCGTACCGGATCCGATCAGTTCCATCGATCTGTTCATAATAACTCCGTGTCTCCCAGTCTATGTCTCTTAGCGTAATTATTTCGCTTCGATCCCGTTGTCTCTCCTGATAAGGATCCTGACTGCCTCGATGGCTGTCCTGATCGCGCTGTCCGTATCGTGCGCAATGGGATTCGGAAGCCTCTTTGCCGCCCTGATCTGGTTGGCCATGACCAGGAGGACCGTGCCGGTCCTTACCTTGCGGTAGTTCCCCACGATGAACAGTGTCGCCGATTCCATTTCCGACGCCAGGCATCCCATATTGAGATAGGCGCCCCATTTCTGCAAAAGGATCCCGCTCTGGGGCAGAAGTTCCGGATTGTGCTGGCCGTAGAACGCGTCCTTGCAGTGTACTACGCCGATGTGGCTTCTCATGTCCAGATTCCGGGCGGCCTCATCCAAAGCAGTAAGGATCCCGTAATCAGACACCGCCGGATACTCGACCGGCGCGTATTCCCTGCTCGCTCCGTCCATACGGATCGCGCCGGACGCGATCACAAGGTCTCCGCTGAGCACTTCCTCCTGCATCCCTCCGCAGGTTCCGACTCTGATAAAGGTGTCCGCGCCGCAGTTCGCGAGCTCTTCCAGAGCGATCGCAGCAGACGGTCCTCCTATTCCTGTCGATGTGACACTTACCTTGACGCCGTCGACCGTCCCGGTATAAGTGATGAATTCCCGGTTGTCCGCAATAAGTACCGGGTCGTCAAAATACCGCGCGATCTTGGCGCAGCGTTTGGGGTCACCCGGAAGGATGACATATCTGCCGACTTCCCCTTTCGCGACCTGAATGTGATACTGCCTGCTCGGGTCAACTGAATATGCAGGGATCATAGTTCGCCTCCTTTATCATAACCACAGTTCTCTCTTAGTGATCCGCGGAAAAGTGCGGGCGGATCATCTCAGGACGCGGCGCAGCACGTATCTGAGCGCAAGCACGTCCACCGGTTTCGTAATGTATGCGTCCATACCGCAGTCGGCGGCTCTGGTCCTGTCCTCTTTGAACGCGTTGGCCGTCATCGCGATGATCGGGATGGAGGCCCTGCTGCGGTCGGGAAGCGCGCGGATATTCTTAGTCGCCTCATAGCCGTCCATGACCGGCATCTGGATGTCCATAAGTACTGCCGAGTAGTACCACGGATCGCTGCTTACGATCTTGCTTATAGCGATCCTGCCGTTCTCCGCGACATCCACCTTGAATCCGTCTTCGACCAGCATTTCGACCGCGATCTCACGGTTCAGAGGGTTGTCCTCGACAAGCAGCAGCCTTCTGCCTTCGATCCATCCTGCCTCATTATCTTGACTGCCCTTCTTCATCAGGCTGTTCCGGAAGACCGCAAGATCATCGCTGTCCGAATCGTTCGTATCCTGTCCGTCTGCACTTTGTCCGTCTGTTCTGTCTCCGTCCTTTTCGTCGTCCTCATTGAATTCTTCCCGGTCTTTTCCTATAAAAGGCCTGAATTCCAGCTCCACGGTAAAGCGCGTGCCCGCGTCCTCTTCGCTCTCGACGCGTATACTGCCGCCCATCAGATCGACGATCCCCTTGGCGATCGACATACCGAGGCCGCTTCCGTATGAAGTGTTCCCGATCCTGCCGCTCTCTCTCTCGAACGGCTCAAATACACGGCTGAGGAAATCCTTGCTTATGCCGATGCCGTTATCGCTGACGATGAACTCATATTTGCAGTATCTGCGGTTCCCTCCGCCGGGTCTCTGAATGATCTCCAGCTGGATCTCGCCGCCGGGCCCGGTATACTTGACGGCATTGCTGAGCAGGTTCAAAAGGATCTGCGTGATCCTTGTCTCGTCACAGTAAACTTCCGGATATATGATACGGCTCGTGTCCACGATAAAAGTCAGTTCTTTGTTCGTGATCTGCGTCTGCAGTATCTTCTGCACATTCGCGGCAAGGACCCTCAGGTCGCATCTCTCCTCGCTGATCGTCACCCTCCCGCTCTCGATCCGGCTCATGTCGAGGACATTGTTGATGAGGCTCAGCAGATGACTGCTGGAAGTCCTTATTTTATCAAGCGAGTCCCTGACCTTCTCCGTGTTGTCCAGGTGGGCGGCCGCGATGTTGGTGAATCCGATGATCGCGTTCATCGGCGTCCTGATGTCGTGGGACATATTTGTGAGAAAGGTGCTCTTGGCCGAGTCAGCGCTCCTTGCCCTGTCCAGCGCTCCCTCGAACAGCTTCCTCTGCTGAAGTTCCCTGCTCATCTCATCCTGAATACAGGAGACGCCTACGAAAGCCATACCGCTCTCCTGCGTCATGATCATCCTCATCCTGAAGTATTCGGGGCCTCTGCTCGTGATCGCCCTGAAAACGATCCCATGATAATCATCGCTTTCGAGCTTGTTCTTAATGCTGCTCAGGCCGATCGCGCTGATGAACAGATCATAATCGTAGGAATAGACGCAGTGGTCGGCAATATCAAGCATGGTAGCCGAGAACTTGTCTTTAAAATGCGCGGACAGGCTCTTCGCGAACCTCGGAGAAAGCTTTACGATCTCGTAGGAGTCATTGCAAAGGTCGAGCATCAGGGCCATTTCATATTCTCTGAGCAGAGTTTCCAGGATCATCCTCTGCATCTTCTTCATTTCCATTACAAGCGCCTCGTAGTGTTATTCTCTTCCGGTTTTGCTTTCAAACTTCCTCTATGATACCATTTCACGGGCAATAATCTCAATATCACGTGCAATTTCCTGTTTTAAAAAATCAGAAACATGGTATAATATGCATTACAGTGCATTTTTGTATACAAGGATTCAAATTTTGCGCTGCATAAGTCTAATTCACAAGGAGATCTATTATGAATAACCGTCCGGATTTTCACGACGACAGCATGTTCCACGATGACAGCATACTTGCCCGTTTTTTCGGAAAATCTTCCAATTATACAGATATTCCCAACTCGATGTTCAAGACCTACAACGTCAAGAAGGGACTGCGCAATGACGACGGGACCGGCGTCCGTATAGGACTGACCAAGGTCTGTGACGTAGTCGGATATGAGGAAGGGCCCGACGGAAGCATCATCCCCTGTGAGGGCGACCTTACCCTGCGCGGGTACAGCTTAAAGGATCTGGTAAAGAACCGGTACAAACATTACGGCTACGAGGAGATGGTCTTTCTGCTGCTCTTCGGTTTCCTGCCTGACCGCAAGGAATTCGACAACTTCAGGAAGTGTCTCTCCGACCGCTATGATCTTCCCGCGGATTTCCTTACCAACGATATCCTGCAGATGCCGTCCGAGAATCTCATGAATAAGCTGCAGTCCTGCACGATCTCGCTTTACAATTACGCGCAGGATCCGGATGCGCAGGATGTCTACCAGACTCTGCTCAAGGGTATTGACATGGTCGCCAAGTTCCCGTCCATCATCTGCTACTCCTATTTTGCCAAGATGCATCATTTTTACAGGCAGTCCCTGATCATCCACTACCCGAGGCCCGAGTACTCCATTGCGGAGAACATCCTCTACATGCTGCGGCCTGACGGAAAGTTCACTGACAAGGAAGCTTCTGTTCTTGACGGTATCCTTATGATCCACGCCGAGCACGGAGGCGGCAACAACTCCACCTTCACGAACGTCGTCATGGGCTCCACCGGGACGGATCTGTATTCGGCTGTCTGCGGCTCCATCGGTTCGCTCAAGGGCCCCAAACACGGCGGCGCCAATCTGAGCGTGAGCCGGATGATGCAGCAGATCATTGCCGACACGCACTATTCCTGTGACGAAGAGCTGCTTCGGAACATTGTGGAAAGGATCCTGGACAAGGACTATTTTGACAATTCCGGCCTCGTCTACGGATTCGGCCACGCTGTCTATACGCTCAGTGACCCCAGATGCGAGCTGCTGCGCCCCCTGTGCGAGACGCTTGCCGAGGAGCGGGGCTGCACCGACCGGTTCCGCTTCTATGCCACCTTCGAAAAAGTGGTCAAAAAGATCATCTGCGAGAGGACGGGCAAGCCGGTCTGCACAAATGTGGACTATTATTCCGGTTTTGCCTACAACATGCTCGGCATCCCGGAAGACCTGTTCACGCCGCTCTTCTCCGTCGCCCGCGTCGCGGGATGGGTCGCGCACAACATCGAGAACAAGATGTATGACGGAAAGATCATGCGGCCCGCGACCAAATACATCGGAGAGCCGGAGAAGTACGTGCCGCTGAAAAAAAGATAAGATTCTGTTTTCGAAGAGGGATGATGGGCCCGGAAGGCAGGCGTCGAATTTGCGAAGTTCAAAGCCTGCATTCCGGGCCCATCTTCCCTCTTCAAAAGCAAAAACCGCCGCACTAAGAACAAATTCTTAGTACGGCAGTTCCTTTTATTCTCTTCCGCTCCAGCAGTACGTACACAGCCTGCAGGGCTCGATCCCCACCGCTTCGATCATATCGTCAAGACGGTGATAGTGGAGCGAAGTGAAATTCAACTCCTTGCGGATCTCCTCGAGCATCGCGTGGTACTCATCAGAGTCGGGATCCGTATATTTTTCCAGCACTTTTTCCGAAAACTCCGACGTACCTTCCAGATATTCCATCTTCCTTCTGGTGATCAGTTCCTTCTCCGAATCCGAACGGGAGAAATTCAGGTACTTGCATCCGAACACAAGAGGCGGGCAGGCAGGCCTTATATGCACTTCCTTCGCTCCGCTGTTGTACAGGTACTCCGTTGTCTCGCGAAGCTGCGTGCCGCGCACGATCGAATCATCGATCAGGAGCAGCCGCTTTCCGGCGATCAGCTCATGGATCGGGATCAGTTTCATCTTGGCGATCAGGTCTCTTCTGCTCTGCTTGGTCGGCATGAAGGACCTCGGCCATGTGGGCGTATACTTCACGAAAGGCCTTGAATAAGGTACACCTGACCTGTTCGCGTACCCGATCGCGTGGGCGACACCGGAATCCGGCACGCCGGCTACGCAGTCCGGATGAATGTTGCCGCGGCGCATATCTCTCTCCGCGAGCTTATATCCGCATCCGTACCGCATATCCTCCACATTGATCCCCTCATAAGAGGAAGCGGGGAATCCGTAATAGATCCAGAGAAATGTACAGATCCGCATTTCCTTCCTCGCGGGAGACACCACTTCATATCCTTCCGGTTCGATGAAGACTATCTCGCCCGGTCCCAGCTCTTTTTCGGGAGTATATCCGAGGTTCAGATAGGAAAAGCTCTCGAAGCACACACAGTAGCCGGTATCTTTTTTCCCGATCACGGCCGGTGTCCTGCCCCACTTGTCTCTGGAGGCATAGATTCCCTTCGGCGTCATGATGAGGAACGTCATCGATCCCTCGATCATTTCCTGAGCGTAGAGAATTCCCTCCACAATGCTGCTCTTCTGGTTGATCAGCGACGCCACCATTTCCGTCGGATTGATGTCTCCGCCGCTCATCTCGAGAAAATGAGAATGCGTCCCGCCAAAGAGCATGTCGGTCAGTTCTTTGATATTATTGATCTTCCCGACGGTCGTGATCGCGTAGGTCCCGTGATGGGAGCGCACGATCAAAGGCTGCGGCTCATAATCGCTTATACAGCCTATGCCGATGTTCCCTTTCATTTTTTCCAGGTCTTTCTCGAACTTGGGCCTGAAATTGGAGTTCTCTATATTGTGGATCGCGCGGTCGAATCCTTTCTCCGTATCATAGACAGCCATGCCGGCGCGTCTTGTTCCCAGATGAGAGTGGTAATCCGTTCCGTAAAATATATCAAATACGACATCTTCGCGCAGCGCGGCGCCAAAAAAGCCACCCATTGTACCTCCTTACTGTTCTATCCGCAATGGTGTTCGTTTCTGTCAGTCTGAATACATCTTAATAGTAACATTTCGGAATGAAAGTTGTAATCTGCATAAAAACACTAAATATCCGGGTATTCGGTAACGGTTTTAGCCAAAATAGCCAAAACCGTGATCTGTATTTTGTCAATCATGTCAGAGGACCGCGCGCTCAGTCAGTTATATTTACTGTCTCACGCTTTCCGTGACCGCATGGTGATCACTCCCTCAAAAAGTCCAGCACGTCCTGATATACCGCTTCTTTTCCGGTCTCATTGAGGATCTCGTGCCGCATATGCGGATAGATCCTGAGCCGCGTTCCTTCAAGTCCGAGGCTCGTGTACTTTTGATAGAGCCATTCCGGTCCCTTGCCCATACGGCCGACGGGATCGTCCTGCCCTGCAATGATAAAGACCCTCTCCTTCCGGGAGATCTTTTCCATCTCTTTTTTGTCCCAGATTTTCGAGAGGCCGCCAAGGAACTCCTTCCAGAATCCTCCTGTATTGAAATGGCCGCACCACGGGTCATTGATATAGGCCCGCACGTTCTCTTCGTTATAGGAAAGCCAGTCGAAGTCCGTCTTCCTGTCCTTGACAGCCCTGGCAAAACTGCCCATGCCCATGTTCTGCAGCGTCGGGTTCTCCTTATACCAGTTGTGGTCATGAACGATAGTCCTCGCGAGCTGGTATCCGGTCTTCATGAGCAGCGCCTGCCCGCCGTTCGAGCCGCACAGGATAATGCCGTCTGTGGCAAGGGGGAACCTTTCCATAAAGGACTGTACCATGAATGAACCCATGGAGTGCCCGAGCAGGAAAGTCCTGAGCCCGTTCCGGCGCGCGAGCCTTGTCATCCTGTATATTGCCTGCACATTCTTTCTGAAAGCCTTCATGGGCCATCTCTCCTGCAGGTCATAGGAAGGAGCGTTCAGGCCCTGTCCGAAAGCGTCCAGGCACCAGACATTCACGCCCTGCCCGTTCAGCCATTCCGCGAACGGCGCGTATCGCAGCGCGTATTCGTTCATTCCGGTCATGATCGTAAGGTTCATCTCCGCCTTGACTGCCGGCCAGTGCCACCCCTTCAAGATCTCACCGCTCTTTATCCTGACTTCAAATTGTTCCGCCATATCCGACATCCTTTCTCATAACAGACCTGTTTTCCGTTCGCCATATGCCTATCGCACAAAAAAGGAATTCCCATGGCGGATCGGATCCGTCACGGTCATTCCTTTTTCTTCCATAATTATGAGCACTTAGTTGTCCGCTGTCTCAGACAGCACTTCACCTGCGGGCTCAGCAGCTTCCGCCGGCGCTTCGTTAACAACAGGTGCTGCACACTCAGCCGGTGCTTCGCATACAGTGGGAGCTGCGCTCTCGACCGGTGCTTCGACCACGGTCTCGCTCACAGCTTCATTCGCGACATCGACCAGCGCGGAAGCGGCAGCCTGTCTCTCTTCCTCGGCCTGTCTCGCGCTTTCTTCCTGAGCCGCTTTCTCCGCCTGCATCTTCGCTGCCTTCTCCGCCTTTACGGCCTTGCGGCAGTCACCGCAGATCGAAGGAATGTGATCCCAGCTCTTATTGATGCGGAAGGTCTTCCCGCATTTCGCGCAGGTGCGGTCCTCCCAGTTGAGCTTGTCCTTATCAAAGCATTCTTTACAGAGGTTGGGAATATGCTTCCATTCCACATTGTAGCGGATCGGAACGCCGCAGATCCTGCACGGTTTCTCTTTCCACTTCGCCTGCTCCTTCGCGTTCTCCGATTTTAAGAACTCAAGTCTCGCATTGAAGCTGTCCCATGCTTCCTGGACCTTGTCCCTGAGGATCTTCTGGGCATCGAGCGCCTTGTTGAACGCGGCGCGCGCCTCATCAAGTTCCGCAAAGCAGGCTTTCTTGGATTCATAGATCTCTGTCAGCTTCTCCTGCATGGACTGCGCCGCCTCGCGGTGTCCGTCCGCGGCGGAGCGGTCTCCGCCGGCGCGCTCGCTTCGCATTGCGTTGTACTCCGTATCGATCCCCTTTTTCAGTTCCGCGATCCTGGCGTTAAACGTCTGAATCATACTGCCTGTCTGATTCAGGCGCGCCTTGGTCTCATCTGTGGTCTTCTTTGCTGCGGCATAATCAGATCTCGCAGTGCTGAGCTCTTCGCCCAGACGTGATAACTCTGGATCTTTCCCAGACATTTCTCCAAACCTCCTGTAACTGTTCATCATTTCTCGGTTCTTTAAGAACCCACTTAACTATTATATTTTCGTATTTGGTAAGTGTAAACAGAAATTTTCAAAAAAATGATGATTGTCCAAATATCTTCCGCTATCCGCCGTTTGCTCTTCATCAGCTCCTGAGGATCGTCTCTATTTTGTCCGCGCCCTTTTCGTCGAGCTTAATGATCAGCTTTACGTCAGACGTGCGGCTGTTCACGGACTGGAAAAGCGGCGGAAGGAGCTCGGCGCCGACAGCCATATAAAGGAGTTGGCACACCGTATTCTCCGACTGCGTCCACACGATCTTTTCTCCGTATGCGTTCCTTCTCGTTCGGACCATGTCCACGGGATAAGTCACCGGATAAGTTCTCTGGTTCCTGTTCTCCCCGCGAAGATGGAACATCTCCAGCTGTCCCAGCATAAAGCGGAGGATCTCCCCCGTCTGCTCGCTGAAGATCCGCTCCGAACTGAGCGCCACATCCCTGAAACTGAACTTGATCGGTTCTTCATCTCCGAGCAGACGCACGACGATCGTGCCGTCGTCCCCCGGCCTGACTGTGCCCGTGTTCTCTCTGTTCATTATACAATAGCGGAACAGCTTCTTTACGTTCTGCTCATTCAGCTCCCAGTGGTTCTTCTTCTGTTTCTGCTGGTAGTCATCGAACACCTTGGCATAAGTCCCCCAATTGTGCTCGGCATCGCTCCGTCCCTGCGTCCCCCTTCCGAACTCCCTTACAGAACCGGAAAGAAGCTCCTCTATGTACGCGGTCCTCTGCCTGTCGTCCTGGCTGATCCTGCCGAGGATCATGTCCACCCTCTTTCTTAACCCGTCGTTGGGGTAAAAGATCATGTTCTTGAACACGACCGCGAATCGGAGCGCGCTGTCCGGCTCCATGCCGGAAAAAGCCGCCAGGAACAGAAGGAACCTCTCGCACTGGAGCTGGCTCATACTGCGCAGATAGCGGCAGGGATGCTCCAGGAAGCTTTCGTCCTCCATGATCCTGTCAAAGGACCTGAATTCCTGCTCAAATCCTTTGCTCCGCTTCTCTCCCCTGAGCTTTACGAACTCCGAGAAGTACTTGTCCCTGCGGTATACGGCCCTGCTCCTGAGTCCTCCGTAATTGAACTTCCAGGATACAGCGGCTTTTTCAAAAAAGTCCCTGAGCGCGGCGATCTCTTCCGGGACGCCTGCCGCTCGCCATCCTCCGATCCTGTGTATCAGCTGCATGGCTTCATCGTTGAACGGATTTTCGAGCCATGTCAGGGCCGCTCCGGCGAAGACCGCGCTGTCGCGCTCGCTCATGCCGTTGAGCGCGCCGCAGAAGACCACGAACCTCTCCTGCTCGCTCCTGTCCATGCCCCTTAATATATCGATCGGGTCTTCCACGAAGGAACTGTCCTCGAAGATCTCCGCAAAACGGCGCAGGTCGTCGGGGATCACATTCTCCGCGATCACATGGTTATAGGCTTCCTCATACAGGTCCCAGTCAGCCTTGACCGTGTTGCGGCACTTCCTGAAATTGCATCTCCATGTGGAGATAAGGTCCCGGATATCCTGCCCGACAGCGCCCAGTCGTTCAGTGTCATCGGCGTTGTTCCAGCCGAAGAAAGCGTCCATCTCTGCCGCGTATTCATCCGCAGGTTCCCTCAGCCACCTGGTGACCAGGAAAGCCGCGAGAGCGGCGTTGTCCGGCGCGCTCCAGCAGGCGTGGAGCATCGTCAGGAAATGGATGCACTGATCCCTGGAAAGTTCCTCCTTAAGATATAAGACCGGATCGTTCTGGAAGCGGTAGAGGCCCAGGATCTCTTCATCCTTATAGAGCGCCGGCACGACAGGTTCCTGGCCGTCCCACGGAAGGTCCCTGAAATAGGCGCCGTATTCCTTCCAGTTTTCCGACACGGCCCTTCTGCAGCCGCTCTGGTTGGTGTGCCACATATAAGCGGCGCGCCTCAGATAATCGTTGACATAAGCTCTTCTCTTGATGTCGTCCCTGAAGTCGCTCACATTCATGTCCATATGGACCATCAGCGTGAGCGTCTGGATCTCCGGATCCTCCGGATACTTGATATAGGCATTGAGAAGATTTCCGAAATCCCTGACGAACTCCCTGCAGCTCTTTTCTCCTCTCACGGAGACCGAAGTCCCCGTCGCTCTTTCGTACTCATAGATCGTCATCGCCAAAAGAGCGATGAACTTCAGCCGCTCTTCCTCGCTTACGGTCAGAAGATAGCCGACGGGATTCTCCCTGAACTTCCTGTCGCCGAGTTTTCTGTCATAGAGCACGACTTCCTCCGCGATCTCCTCCTGCGCCCGTACAGCGGCGATCCAGTGCGCCCTGTAAACGGAGGCCGTCTCCTGCCACTCCCTGCGGCACAGAAGCTGGTTCTCCTTAAAGAACTGGCCGGTCACGCGGTATCTGTCATTGAAAAAGTCCGTGACTTCCTGCATCGACCGGAAGTTCTGTCCGGACAGCCAGGTGTTGAGCATACGGACGGAAATATCCGACCGCCGCACCAGATACTCGTTCACGGCGAGAATATAATCGATCTCGAAATAATCCTCTGACCCGTTCTCGATCGCGATCAGGGCCTCCAGAAAGATCAGGAACCATAGCCTGTCCCTCAGCGGCGTCCTGCTCAGATAGAAGGTCGGAGAATCCATATATTCTTCACTGTTCTTTGTCACGCCGGAGAGTACCGCGAAACATCGCTTCTCCGTCTGTTTTAAATGCAGGTCATCCATACTAACCTCCATGCCGTAGCGCCTCTGCGCGGGGCACGCGGGTGCTGCAGGAAACTTCAGTTCCCTTGATCAGGGGGCTCCTGTCAGCGGATCTCGTTAAGATCATACGGTGTCAGCTGATATACATAGTAATTGAGCCAGTTGCTGTAGAGCAGATAGCTGTGGGCACGCCATTCCAGAAGCGGTTTGGCGTTCGGGTCGTCGTTCGGGAAGTAGTTGAGGGGGAGCGCTGTCCCGAGGCCTTTTCGCGCGTCTCTGAGGTACTCGTCCCTGAGCGTGTTGCGGTCATACTCCGCATGTCCCATAATAAAGACCTTCCGTCCGTCCTGCGACATGCACAGGAGCACGCCGGCCTCCTCTGACTCCGCGAGGATCCGCAGGTCCTTGCAGGCGTGGATCGCCCTGGCGGGAACTTCCGTATACCGGCTGTGCGGGATCAGGAAGTAATCATCGAACCCTCTGACCAGGGGCTCTTTCCTGTGCCTGACTTTGTGGGAATAGACGCCGAACAGTTTTTCGCCGAGCAGCCTCTTTTTAAGACCGTAGTGGTAATACAGTGCCGCCTGCGCGCCCCAGCAGATATGGAAGGTGCTGAAAACATTGGTCTTGCTCCAAGCGAAGACTTCACACAGTTCAGGCCAGTAGTCAACGTCTTCGTACTCGATCTTCTCGACGGGCGCTCCTGTTATGATGAGTCCGTCGAACCTCTGCTCCTTGAGTTCCGCGAAGGTGTAATAAAATTTCTTCAGATGCGATACCGGCGTATTAAGGGACTGATGGGAGCTCATTCTCATGAACGTGACGTCGATCTGAAGAGGGGTGTTGGAAAGCATCCTCAGGAGCTGGAGTTCCGTTTCTTCCTTCTTGGGCATCAGGTTAAGTATACAGAGCTGAAGAGGACGGATATCCTGATGGATTGCCCGGTTCTCGTCGACGACGAACAGGTTCTCATTCTCCAGGATCTCTTTGACCGGAAGGTCATTCTGTATTTTGATAGGCATGCTGCTACCTCCGTAATCACTAATTTCGGGCCTTGAACGCCCGGTCCTGTCACTGTGGCCGGCTTATCATCTCAAGAAAATCCTCTTCCGAGAGGATCGGGATCCCGAGTTCCCTCGCCTTTTTGTTCTTCGAAGAGCCTGACGTCACATCGTTATTGATCAGATAATCCGTTTTCGCCGAGACGCTTCCCGCCGCCTTGCCGCCCAGACGCATGATCAGCGCCTTCAGCTCATCCCGGTTCTCAAAGTGTCCCAGCTTTCCGGTGATCACAAATGTCTTTCCGAGAAGGATCTGCGGCTCGTTTCCCGCGCTCTCCCTGCTGATCCTGAGTTCCGCCAGCAGATCGTCCAGTGCCGACGACGTTCTCTCATCGTCCAGATAGCGCCTGATGTTCTCTGCGAGCACCGGCCCGATCCCGGGCACCTGCGAGAGCTCTTCTGCCGATGCCGCCCTGATCTTATCCGGGTCGTCCTGATAATGGGAGCAGAGGATCCTCGCGTTCGAGACGCCTATTCCGGGGATGCCCACTGCGCCGAGGACCCTCGGGAGCGTCGTTTCCCTGGACTTCTCGATCGCTTCAAGGAGCTTATCGCAGGATCTTTTTCCCATCCCCTCCATCTCTTCGATCACATCCCTGTGCTCCCCGAGATGATAGATGTCGGCATACTCGTGGATCAGGCCCGCCGCGATCAGCTTTTCCAGCGTCATCTCGGACAGACCGTCTATATTCATCGCGCTCCTGCTCACAAAGAGTGAAAAGGACTTGATCTTTTTCGCCGCGCAGTCAGGATTGAGGCACAGAAGGACCTCGGTGTCATTCTCCCGTTTTATCCGGGTCTTCCCGCCGCAGACCGGACATTCCGCAGGTATCTCCAGCGTTCCGGATCTTGTCAGGTTCTCCGCGATCTGCGGAATGATCATATTCGCTTTATAGACAGTGATCCTGTCGCCGATGCCGAGCCTGAGTTCCCTGACGATGCTCACATTGTGAACGGACGCTCTTCTCACCGTAGTTCCCTCAAGTTCGACCGGTTCAAACACAGCGATGGGATTGATAAGGCCCGTGCGGCTCGCGCTCCATTCCACTGCAGTGAGCGTCGTCTCCCTCATCTCGTCCGCCCATTTGAAGGCGATCGAGTTCCTCGGGAATTTCGCCGTCGTCCCGAGGGATTCGCCGTAAGCGATATCGTCCAGCGTCAGGACCAGGCCGTCTGAAGGGATGTCATTGCCGGAGATCTTTTCTTCGAAGAGGCTGACTTTTTCCGCGACATCCTCCGGGGTAACGCGGATGTATTCGACGGTCTCAAATCCCTGGTCTCTCAGGAACTCCATCTGCGCCTGCCTGGAGTTGTTAAAATCCTGCCCGTCCGCGCGCACAAGGGAAAAGGCATAGAAGCGCACCATCCTCTTCGCGGTAATGCGGCTGTTCAGCTGTCTCACGCTGCCGCTGCACAGGTTTCTGGGATTCTTATATCTGACAAAAGACAGATCGCCTGTCGCCGCAGCCTCCGCTTCCAGCTCGGCGTTGATCTTTTCAAAATCCTTATACCGGATGACCGCTTCACCGCGCAGGACAGCCGTGCCCTGAAAGGGGATCCTTACGGGAAGGTTCTTAAACACCTTCGCGTTTTCCGTGATCACTTCCCCGATCTCACCGTTTCCTCTGGTCACCGCCTTTACAAGAGTCCCTCCCTCGTAGGTGAGGACTACCGTAAGCCCGTCCAGTTTCCATGAGAGCAGCCCGTCGTGCCCGTTCAGCCAGGCGGCAAGCGCCTCCCTGTCCTTGGTCTTATCGAGGGAGAGCATGGGGGTCTCATGCTGCTCTTTTGGCAGTTCATCGGCGGCCGCGTAGCCGACATGTACGGTCGGCGAACCTGCCATTACGATCCCTGTCTTTTTCTCAAGATCTGACAGCTCATCGTAAAGCCTGTCATATTCGAGATTCGGCATGATCTCGGTATTCTCGTTGTAATATGCCTCCGACGCGCGGCTCAGAAGCTCGGTCAGTTCACTGATCCGCTCCTTCATCTTCACCTGGTCCATACTGCTCTCCCCGGGCAGTTCATACGCCCGCATGATCATTTGTGATATTGTCCGGCAGCCCTGTACAGTTCTTCGAACTCGCTTCCGGTGATCTCTCTCATCTCTCCGGGCTTCATCGCGCCCAGTTCGATATTGAGCACGCGCACGCGCTTGAGCTTTTTCACTTCGTTCCCGACTGCCCTGCACATCCTCCGGATCTGCCGGTTCAGTCCCTGTGTGAGGATGATCCGGAAGGTAAAATCGCCGAGGCGCTCGACTTTGCACGGCCGTGTCGTCACATTCAGTTCCGCGAGACGGATTCCCTTTCTGAACCTCTCGAGGTCAGCGTCTGAGATCCGGCTCTTCACGCGGACGATGTATTCCTTCTCGTGGCCGTTGGCACCTCTCATCATCGCGTCGATCAGCGTGCCGTCGTTCGTCATTAAAAGAAGGCCTTCCGAATCCTTATCGAGACGGCCTGCGTAAGTAAGTCTTACAGGATAGGAAAAGACGTCGTAAAGCGTCTTCTCAGCATGCGGATCTTTCTGCGTGCATGTGACGCCGTACGGTTTATAGAACGCTACGACCGTCTTCGTCTGCGCCCCGATCAGGCGCTTTCCGCTGACGGTTATCTCTTCCCTGCCCGAAACGCGCATACCGGGCACGGCCTGCCTATTATCCACAAATACTTTTCCCGCCTCGATCATGCGGTCCGCTTCCCTCCGGGAGCAGATGCCGCAGGACGCGATGAACTGATTGAGGCGCATTCCCGGCCGTTCCCCGGCCATCAGCTGAAAAGCTCCGCGATCGTATGCAGCGCGCCTCTCTTTACAATGCATTCACTGTGTTCCGTGAGATAACTCAGTGTCCTGTCGCTGCAGTTGACCATTCTTCCGAACTCGTTGGCGCTCAGCATACAGCTGTCATATCTTTCGTCGGCATCCGGTCCCTTTTTGAGGATCAGATAGTAGGTTCCCGTATTCGCGTCAAAATACACAGAGCTTTCGATCCCACTCTCTGCCGAAAGTACGCGGCAGCACGGTGCCATTTCACGAAGGGATGAGAACCTGAACAGGTAAGTTCCCCGGGATGAAACAGTGGGGCTCTCAATGTCGGCTTCCTTCCGGATCTTTTCATTTTCGAACGGGTCCTGGGAGATCGTAAGGCTCACAGAGTGGTCCGGAAGAACGGAAAGCCTCATAGAAGTGTATTCATTTTTTATATTGAAATTCACGGAACGCGCCGCCTTAGCTATGATGGCTTTAATGAACTCCACCGCGTTTTTCTTGCGGTCGAAGAGATCATCGAGGTTGATCCCGTGTTTTTTCATATCGTCCTGCGTGATGATGCAGTTGATCGTCTTTTCATTGATCTTTCTGAACTTCAATGTATTCCTCCGTATCGGAACAGATTATTAAACAGATTATCATAGAATGACTCAGAGTGATAATCCTCTGACATATCATTATACAACAGAGAATCTGTCTAATCCATACATAATCGAGCAGGATGCTCTTACTAGATTGACCGTTGGCCATGGGGTACATCTTCGTGCGAGCACGAGATGTGCCCCCCGGCTCTGTCCCGCAATGACCCATGCCGACATCTCGCATCCGCTTCGCTCCTGCTCGATGTCGCGGCATTCGCCGTATATGTCCGGTCTGTCAAACGTCCATTTGAGAGCAGGCTCTCAATGTCCGCTTGCCATCCCGTCCATGCATGGCTCATTGCAGCGCACAAAAAATGCGCCGTGCTTATCCGCACAGCGCATTTCGGATTCAACTTATCACTTCGCAGCCGCACCTGCCTGTGCCATGACTTCTTCAGCGAAGTTGTCCTGTCTCTTCTCGATGCCTTCGCCGGTCTCGAAACGTACGAAATCTTTGATGACGATCTTCGTGCCGTTCGCCTTGCCGACCTGATCGAGGTACTGGCCTACAGTCTGCTTGCCGTCCTCAGCGCGGACATAGACCTGGTCAAGAAGGCAGATCTCTTTGAACTGCTTGTTCAGTCTGCCGATCAGCATCTTCTCGATGATGTTCTGAGACTTCCTCTTGTTCTCGGGAAGCTGCTCGTTCTCCTGGATCGCCTGAGCAAGAAGAATCTCCTTCTCGTGCTCTTTGTAGGCTTCGTCGATATCCGCTGCGCTGATGTACTTGGGATTCATGGAAGTGATCTGCATCGCAACGTTCTTGAGAGCGGTCTTCACATCGTCATTTACGACATCGGTCTTGGCGTCGACGATAACGCCGATCCTGCCCTGGCCGTGAAGATAGCTGACGACACATCCCTCGTTCTCTTCGATCCTCTGGAATCTGCGGATGCTGAGCTTCTCGCTGATCACCGCGATCATGTCGACCAGAGCGTCCTTAACGGTCTTGCTTGCGTCCTCTGCCCATGCCTCAGCCATGAAAGCGTCAAGATCTGCCGCTTCGCTGTTCAGGGCCTGGTTAGCGACCTGCGCGACATAAGTGCGGAACTTCTCGTTCTGCGCGACGAAATCGGTCTCTGAGTTCACTTCTACGACCGCCGCCTTGTTGTCATTGTCCTGAGCGATGAAGCAGATACCCTCAGCCGCGATCCTGCTGGCCTTCTTCTCGGCCTTAGCCTGTCCCTTCTTCCTGAGGTACTCGATCGCCGCGTCCATATCGCCGTTCGTCTCAGTCAGCGCCTTCTTGCAATCCATCATGCCGGATCCGGTAACTTCTCTCAACTGCTTGACCTGTGCTGCTGTAATAGCCATACTAATCTCCTTACATATACTCATTCATCGGACTTTACCGGGATTGGACCGGATCATGGACCCGGACCGGTGTCCGACTCGGTTGATGTTCCTTAAAGGGTGCCTTCCTGCTCCTGCTCAGCTTCGCTCGCGGCGGATTCCTGCGCAAGTGCTTCCTGCTCGGAAGTATCTACATTCTCTTCGCCCTGCCTTGCCTCGATGACCGCGTCAGCCATCTTGCTGCAAAGGAGTTTGACTGCGCGGATCGCGTCGTCATTTCCGGGGATGATGTAGTCGAGTTCTTCGGGATCGCAGTTCGTATCGCCGATACCGATCAGGGTGATGCCGAGAGCGTGTGCTTCCGCTACGCAGATCCTCTCCTTCTTGGGATCGATAACGAAGATCGCGTCCGGAATGTGGGTCATCTCTTTGATGCCGCCGAGGTTCTTCTCGAGTTTCTCCCACTCTTTGTTGAGCTTGGCAACTTCCTTCTTGGGAAGTACGTCAAATGTGCCGTCCTGGGACATAGCCTCGATCTTCTTGAGGCGCTCGATCCTGCCCTGGATGGTCTTGAAGTTGGTCAGCATGCCGCCGAGCCATCTCTCGTTGACATAGTACATGCCGCAGCGCTCTGCCTCGGTCTTGACCGCGTCCTGCGCCTGCTTCTTCGTGCCTACGAACAGGAGCGTGCCGCCCTGCTCCGCGATCTCAAATACGGCCCTGTAAGCCTCGTCTACCTTGACGACGGACTTCTGAAGGTCGATGATGTGGATCCCGTTCCTCTCCGTGAAGATATAGGGAGCCATCTTGGGGTTCCAGCGCCTTGTCTGGTGGCCGAAGTGTACGCCTGCTTCCAGCAGCTGTTTCATTGATACAACACTCATTTTGTTTCCTCCGTGTTTGTTTTACTTCCGCATTTCCGTCTGCAGTCTTAGAGGTTCGCTACCACCCTGCCGGGTCAGAGCCCGGGTAGAGCACCGGTATCTGCCGAAAATGCGTGCTTACTATAACGCAACATTAGAATATTACCACAAACAAAAAGCCCGCACAAGAGTTTCTTTTAAGAATTCCTGCGCGGACCTGCTGTATTTTGACTTGCGGATCACTGGTAATCGGGTTCCACCTGCTTCTTCATGCCCTTGAGCTCACCGTAGATCGCGTCGTTGAGGACCTTGATGTAAGTTCCCTTCATGCCGGAAGAGCGGGATTCGATGACGCCCGCGGACTCGAACTTCCTGAGGGCATTGACGACGACGCTCCTCGTGATCCCCGCCTTATCGGCGATCTTGCTGGCCACCAGAATGCCTTCGACGCCTCCCAGCTCCTCGAATATGTGGATGATCGCGTGCATCTCGGTATAGCTGAGCGTATTGATCGCCGATTTGACCACGTTGATCTTGCGGCTCTCCTCCGCAGTCTCCTCGCTCACGGCGCGGAGCATCTCAAGCCCAACTACCGTCGTGCCGTATTCGCACAGAATGATGTCGTCGATCTCATAGACCGGTTTGTCCCTGTAAATAAATACTGTCCCGAGCCTCTCGCCGGCGATCTCGATCGGGGCGATGATCCCCGTGTTCCCGCAGTCCTCCTCACTCAGAAATCCGAGTGTCCCGAGGCTTACGTTCTCATTGGTGGAGAGGACGCTCAGGAACCTCTCGTTGAGGGCGGGATCGATAAAAGTTCCGACCTGGTCCGTGATCAGGTCGCTGAGGATCGGAATGCTGTCGTATTCCCCGAAGCCCAGCACCTTGCCCTTCTTACTGATCACGAGGATATTGGATTCGAGCACGTCGCTCATTACCCTGCAGATATCGTTGAAGACGACTTTCCCCGTATCATTGTTGTGGAGCAGTTTCTCTATTTTCCTTGTATTGTCCAGCAGCTTAACATTTCCGATCGTATGGGATCTGTTCAATTTGCCACCTTCCCTTTCTAAGCAAACTAATAAACCCTGATGATCCGGTGATCTCAGAAAGCCGGATCAGCTTCGCGGGCTCACTCTTCCGGCTTGTTCTCTACATGTCCGCAGTCCCTGTTCTCACAGACCAGCCTGTTCCCCTTTTCCAGCATCATCCCGCCGCATTCCGGGCATTTCCTGGCGGACGGTTTCTGCCAGCTCATAAAATCGCACTCGGGATTTCCGAGGCATCCGTAGTATTTACGGCCTTTTTTGGTCTTCTTGACGACGATCTCCTTGCCGCATTTGGGACACAGGACACCTATCTTCTCATAATAGGGTTTGGTGTTGTGGCAATCCGGAAAACCGGGACACGCAAGGAATTTGCCGTGGGGCCCGTACTTGATGACCATTTTTCTTCCGCAGTTCTCACAGACCTCATCCGTCTCTTCGTCGGCGATCTTCACCTTTTCAAGATCTATCTCAGCCTGCTTCACCGCTTCATCCAGGTCGGGATAGAAATTCTCGATGACCGTCTTCCACTTGACCGTTCCCTCGGCTACGCCGTCCAGAAGTCCTTCCATCTGCGCAGTGAACGCGGGGTCCACGATGGAGGGGAACGCCCGCATCATCATCGAATTGACCACTTCCCCCATTTCCGTCATATAGAGGTTCTTGTCCTCCTTGACGATATAGTGCCTTGCCAGGATCGTCGTGATCGTCGGCGCGTAAGTGCTCGGTCTTCCGATCCCCTGTTCCTCGAGCGCCTTCACGAGCGAAGCCTCCGTATAGTGCGGCGGCGGCTGCGTAAAGTGCTGTTTGGGATCGAATTCCACAAAATTGAGCACGCTGTCCCTGTCAAGTTTTACAGAGAGCTTTTCGCCCTTTTCTTCGTTCTCGCACTGGGTGTAGACACACTGGAAGCCGTCGAAGAGCTGCCTTGACTGGGAAGCATTGAAAAGGTATTTGTCCGCGGCGACTTTCACCTGAAGCACCTCATATCTCGCCGCGCTCATGCGGCTCGCGATGAAGCGGTTCCAGATCAGCCGGTACAGCCTGTACTGGTCGCGGGAGAGCGAGTCTTTGATCGATGCCGGTTCATTCGTCAGGTCCGTGGGGCGGATCGCTTCGTGGGCATCCTGGATCTTTCCTTCGCTTTTGCCGTTCTTCTCCTGTGTCAGAAGATATTCGCTTCCGTAATTCTTAAGAATATAGTCCGATGCCGCCGCCTGCGCTTCCGCGGAGATGCGGGTGCTGTCCGTCCTGAGGTAAGTGATCAGCGCGACCGTGCCGCTCCCCTTGATCTCGACGCCTTCATAGAGCTGCTGGGCGATCCGCATTGTCTTCTGCGTGGAAAAGCCCAGGGCTTTGCTGGCTTCCTGCTGCAGTGTGGATGTCGTGAACGGAAGCGGTGATTTCCTCGTCCTCTCCGATTTTCTGACATCGTACACATAAAAGCGCGCGCCGTCGATCGCCTCGATGATCCCTGTTACCTGCTCTTTATTCTCAAGTTCCTCCTTGACCGGCTTGCCGTCTTCTCCGATCCTTCCGCAGTAATGCACCGTAAAAGGCTTAGACTGCCCCTTTGCGGTTAGGACCGCGTCGAGCGTCCAGTATTCCTGCGGGATAAAAGCGCTGATCTCGTCTTCCCTGTCGCCGATCATCCTGAGGGCGACTGACTGTACTCTTCCCGCGGACAATCCGCGCTTTACCTTGGCCCACAGGAGCGGGGAGATCCTGTAGCCCACGACCCTGTCGAGGATCCTGCGTGTCTGCTGGGCATCCACAAGATTGGTATCGATATCCCTGGCGTTCTTTAAAGACTCCGTGACCGCTCTCTTTGTGATCTCGTTAAAAGTGATGCGGGATATCTTCTTGTCCTTCATCTCATCGAGCTTGAGTGCCGCGATCAGGTGCCAGGAGATCGCCTCTCCTTCCCGGTCAGGGTCCGTCGCGAGATAGATGCAGTCAGCCTTCTTCACTTTTTTCCTCAGGTCCGCCAGCAGTTCCCCTTTTCCGCGGATCGTGATGTATTTGGGTTCATAGTCATTGTCCACGTCGATCCCCATCCTGCTCTTGGGAAGGTCCCTGACGTGCCCGTAACTTGCCGCCACATCATAATTGTTCCCCAGGAACTTCTTGATCGTCTTCACCTTGGCGGGCGACTCGACGATGACCAGATTCTGTTTACGTTTTCGTGCTGCTGCCATTTTCACCTCTTGACAAATATCTGCGCATATATCCGGACGCCCGGACGTGAGTAGTCTCACAACTGTGCGCAAATACGTAAATTTGCAAATTGATCAGCCAAATATGGCCAAACCTCGGGTAATATAACATACCTTCTATACATATTGCAAGATAATTTTAACGGCCGAACAGCTTCTTCTTCCTTTCGATCATCTCATCTATGTGATCTATATAGACCGCCACTTCCTTGGCATTATCACGACGCTCGATGCGGCCGCCGGGGAAAACCCCCTTTGAGATGCTCCCGGCGCCGAGCGCGAGGATGGACTGCTTTTCTTCCATGATCAGGATGTTATAGATCCCGGCCCTGCCTTCCCTGGCATATCCGACGTTCTCGAAGTTCCCGGACATATTCTTCTGCCTGTACAGGTAATAGGGGGACATGCCCATCTCAGCGGCTCCCCGCGCCGCTATTTCCATGCACTCGTCCGTGTTGCTGATCGACGAAAAACCGTTCTTCTCGATCCACTTCAAGAGACCCGAGGCCCTCTTGACGGCCAGTGAATGCACAGTCAGGTCGTCCGGACCGAGTTCCCTGATCTTCTCCATCGTATATCTCACGTCCTCGGGCGTCTCTCCCGGAAGCCCCAGGATGATATCCATATTGATGTTGTCGAACCCCGAGTCTCTCGCGAGGCGGAACGCTTCCTCCGTCTGCGCGGCGGTATGCTGCCTTCCGATCAGTTTCAGCGTCCTGTCCCGCATGGTCTGCGGATTGACGCTGATCCTTGAGACGCCGCATTCCCTAAGGACCGCCAGCTTTTCTGCCGTTATGCTGTCGGGTCTCCCCGCCTCGACCGTGAACTCCTGCAGAGCGCCCGTGTCAAAATACTGCCTGATCATACCGATCAGTCTCTCTGACTCGGAAGGTTCCAACGTTGTCGGCGTCCCGCCGCCGATATAGAGCGTATCGAGGATCCGCCCCTCGAACATGGGCGCACTCGCCTCCATCTCCCTCTCAAGCGCGTCAAGATACTCACCGACACGAGGCTTCCACGAAGCCAGCGGATAAGAAGTAAACGAGCAGTAGAGGCATGTGGTCGGACAGAAAGGTATCCCCACATACAGGCTGAAGCCGTTCTCGTAATGGATCCCCGAGAGGATCTTTCTCTCCCTCTCCGCGATCTGGGCGGCAAGCGCTGCTTTCTCCGGGCTTACCAGATGCTCGGTTTCCATATATCGGGCCGCCTCTTCGACGGAGTCTCCCTCCCTGAGCCTTGCCATCGCGATCTTCGTCGGGCGGATCCCGATCAGTTCTCCCCATGGCAGGGACGTCTTCGTATAGTCGCAGAGCATTTCGTATAAGAGGTGCTTGGCGGCAGTCTTGCAGGCGGTGCTCTTCTGGTCAAAAGCTGCCCCCTCGGGCGCTCTCACCGTCCTCGTGAACGGCATTTCTGCCGCTTCCTCCGGAAAGACCGTCATCTCAATGCGGTCAGGCTCAAATTCAACACGCAAAAAAGCCGGTCCAGGATACTTCCTGACATCCGGCTCCCCTACGAACACTTTCACTGTCTCCTGCGGATAGAACGCTTTCAGGAGAGAGTGGATCTCATATCTGTATAGTTCAATATTTTCAACTGCTATCATCATTAATTTCTTAGTTCAGAGCTCCGTCTCACATGCACGGCATATTTATATGCCGCGCAGTCCCGCGCGCAGTTCATTTCGGCGCGAGGATCCACGCGCCTTTTACGGGCGCACAAAATAATTATACTTCTTCTCGTGTTCGATCGTCGTAGTTCCGCCGTGCCCCGAATAGACCTGCGTGTTGTCAGGCAGGACATAGAGTTTATTGCGGATCGACTCCGCGAGCGTATGCATGCTGCCTGTCGGAAGGTCCGTTCTTCCAATGGACTCCTCGAACAGCGTATCGCCGCTAAGAAGGATCGGATCTCCGCCGCTCTCTTCAGCAGTGATGTAGTAGCAGCATCCCCCTTCCGTATGTCCGGGCGTGAACAGCGTCTTCATTGTGATGCCGGCCTCGGTGACCATTTCTCCGTCGATGAGATAATGATCCGCCGTGATCCTGCAGGACCTTCCGATATCCCTGGAACTGTTTAGATCCGGGTCCAAAAGAAGTTCCTTTTCCATGGCGCAGGCATACACGGGCGCTCCGCACGCCTTTTTGAGCGCTTCCACGCCAAGTATATGGTCAAAATGTCCGTGGGTCAGAAAGATCGCCTTGATCTCAAGCCCCTGCCTTGTCAGCTCGTC
>OCTX012272016.1_pt1 | contig 30492 bp, 22 predicted proteins | sample 1539691 | NCBI WGS metagenome assembly OCTX01 (sample SAMN02144231, study PRJEB22623) | gut metagenome | biome: sheep rumen | host: Ovis aries | place: New Zealand
ATATGCCACACGGCCAGATGCATGGCCTTCAGGATGAACTCATACTCCACATTGTGCTTCTTGACCTTCTCCAGTTGTGACAGTTCGAACTTCAGCACCTTGCTCTGCTTCAACTGCCAATAGAGCACTGCCGCCAACGCCAGCAGGCTTGCGATGAGAAATACCCAGACCACGATGTCCAGGATTTGCTCTTGAGTGATGAAATAGTACAACCGTCGTAACATTCAACTGCAAAAGTACGAATATTTTTTGAAACAGAAAAGTTTTCGGGCAATTTATTTTGTACTTTGATAAACTTACAGTAATTTTGCACCTTGAAACATAATGCATCAATGAACCAAGAATTCAACCTCATCGCCAAAACGTTCATGGGACTGGAACCTGTGCTGGCGAAAGAACTGGCCCAACTGGGTGCCAACAACGTACAAATAGGTAGACGCATGGTGTCGTTTACTGGTGACAAAGAAATGATGTACCGTGCCAACTTCGCACTGCATACGGCCATCAAGATTCTGAAACCTATCAACTACTTCAAAGCCAGGAGTGCCGATGAGGTCTACGAGAGAATCAAAGAGATAGACTGGAGCCAATATCTCGACATCGACCACACGTTCACGGTCGATGCCGTCGTATTCTCCGATGACTTCCGCCACTCTAAGTTTGTGGCCTACAAGGTGAAAGACGCCATCGTCGACCAGTTTCGCGAACGCACCGGCAAGCGCCCCAACATCTCCGTGGCCAACCCCGACCTCCGTCTGCATATACATATCGCCGAGGACGACTGCACACTCTGCCTTGACTCCAGCGGCGAGTCGCTCCACCGGCGTGGCTACCGGCAGGAGTCGGTAGAGGCACCGCTCAACGAGGTGCTGGCCGCCGGCATGATCATGATGACCGGATGGCAGGGCGAGACCGACTTCATCGACCCGATGTGCGGCAGCGGCACCTTGCTCATCGAGGCGGCCCTCATCGCACGCAACATGGCTCCGGGCCTCTTCCGCAAGGAGTATGCCTTCGAGAAATGGCCCGACTTCGATGCCGACCTCTTCGACGAGATATATAACGACGACTCGCAAGAGCGCCCGTTCAACCATCACATCTACGGCTACGACATCGACATGAAGGCTGTCAACACGGCCCGCATCAATGCCAAGGCTGCCGGACTGACCAGCGACATCACCATTGAGCAACAAGACTTCAAAGACTTCCAGCAACCGAAAGACAAGGCTATCCTCGTGAGCAACCCGCCCTACGGCGAGCGTATCTCGACACCCGACCTGCTCGGCACCTATCGCATGATCGGCGAGCGGCTGAAACACCAGTTCGTGGGCGGCGATGCATGGATCCTGTCTTATCGTGAGGAGTGCTTCGAGCAAATCGGCCTGAAGCCCAGCATCAAGATACCCCTGTACAACGGCTCGCTGGAGTGCGAATTCCGCAAATACCAGATGTTCGACGGTAAGATGAAGACCTTCCGCAGCGAAGGCGGTGTGGTGAAGACCGAGGCCGAAAAACGCCTGATGGCCGAGAAACACCGTTTCAAGAAGCACCGTGAGTTCAAGCAGCGTCTCGACGAGCAAGAGGAGAACGAAGATAGCGATATCCGCTCGTTTACGTTCCACCGCCACGACTTGGAGCCCCAGGAGCCCAGAAGGCCCAGAAAGCCCAGAGAATCCGGAGAATCCGGATATTCCGGATATTCCGGATATTCCGGACATTCCGGACATTCCGGAAAATCCGGAAAACCCGGAAAGCCCGGAAAACCCGGTTCCCCCAAGAACTTCAGCGAGAACCGCGGCGGCCACGAGCGCTTCGACCGCAGCGGCAAAGACAGAAAGAGCAACAAGCGATACGACCCGAAGCATGAAGATTAAGCCACTCATCATCGCGCTCCTCGCCATAGCCGTCATGCCCATGTCAGCCCAACAACGCTTCACACTCGAAGACCTGAACTTCGGAGGCACCAACTACCACAACCTGCGACCGAAGAACATGTTTCTCACCTGGTGGGGCGACCAACTGATGTATCAGGACGTGGAGGAAAGCGGTATCCTTGATGCCAAGGGGCACAAGACTCCGGTGTTCACGCTCGACGAACTGAACTTCCTGTTGACAGCATCACACGATGTGGACAAGCGGGAATTCCGCTCGGCCCTCAACGCCACCTACCCCTACCCCGACCAGCCGGTGGTGCTGCTCAAGAACCGGCGCATACAGATGCTCTACAACTGGAAGACAAAGGCCGGATGGGTACAGACACTCGAAGGAGCCGCCGTCACGAAGTGGAGTCCCGCCAGCAAGGCACTGGCCTACAAGAAAGCAGACCACCAACTCTATATTCGCGATGCCGACGACCGCGAGCGGCAGTTGACCACCGACGGCTCAAGCGACATCGTCTATGGCGAAGCCGTCCACCGCAATGAGTTCGGCATCGACGAAGGACTGTTCTGGAGTCCTGACGGCCAGCGTCTGGCCTTCTACCGCATGGACCAGTCGATGGTGACCGACTACCCGCAGGTGAACATCGACCCGCGCATCGCCGAAGCGGAGCCCGACAAATACCCGATGGCGGGCATGACCAGCCACACGGTGACCGTAGGCGTGTACAACCTGACGACCGGCAAGACCGTCTACCTGAAGACACCGCTTCCACCGACGATCAGCAACAACGACGGCAACAGCCCCATTGAGCCCACACCCGTCTATTTCACCGACCCCACACCCGTCTATTTCACCAACATCGCCTTCACGCCCGACTCGAAACACATCCTGATGTTCGAACTGAACCGCGATCAGAACGACTGCCGACTGAAGAGTTACGATGCCGAGACGGGAAAGTATGAATACCAACTGTGCCGCGAGACCAGCGAGAAATATGTGGAGCCCATGCATCCCGTCCTTTTCCTGCCATGGGACAAGAACTGCTTCATCCTGCAGAGTCAGAAAGACGGCTACAACCACCTCTATCTATATAGCATCAAGGGCGAGTGCATCAAGCAACTCACTTCTGGCCCGTGGGTGGTGATGGACGTGCTGGGCTTCAACGAGCAGCAGCAGGCAGTCATCATCGCCTCCAACGAGAAGCACCCCCTGCAGCGAAACCTCTATGCCGTCAGCCTGAAAGACGGCAAGCGCACACCCATCGACAACGGCGAAGGCGTACACCGGGGCGTGCTGTCGGCTTCCGGACAGTCGCTCTACGACAAATGGAGCACACCGACACAGCCCAACAACATCGACTTGGTAAAGGTGAATGCACGCCGCCCCACGCCCGGCACGCGTCTTCTGACTGCCCCCGACCCCTGGCAAAACTATATAGTGCCACAGTACGACAGTGGCAGCATCAAGGCTGCCGACGGCGTGACTGACCTCTACTGGCGTATGGTGAAACCGGCCGACTTCGATGCACAGAAGAAATACCCCACCGTGGTCTATGTCTACGGCGGACCGCATGCCCACAACATAGACGCCTCGTGGCACTGGGCCAGCCGCTCGTGGGAGACCTATATGGCTCAGAAAGGCTACATCGTGTTCATACTCGACAACCGGGGCTCGGAGAACCGCGGCCGCGACTTCGAACAGGCCACCTTCCGACAACTGGGACAGACCGAGATGCGAGACCAAATGAAGGGTGTGGAATACCTGAAGAGCCTGCCCTATGTCGATGCCGACCGCCTGGGTGTCCACGGCTGGTCGTTCGGTGGATTCATGACCATCTCGCTGATGACCAACTATCCCGACGTCTTCAAGGTGGGCGTGGCCGGAGGGCCCGTCATCGACTGGAAATGGTACGAGGTGATGTACGGCGAACGCTATATGGACACACCACAACAAAACCCCGACGGCTATGCCAAGACCAGCCTCATCACAAAGGCCAAGAACCTGAAGGGCCGACTACAAATCATCATCGGCTACAACGACCCTACAGTGGTGCCCCAGCACGCCCTCTCGTTCCTCAAAGCCTGCGCAGAAGCAGGCACACAGCCCGACTTCTACGTCTATCCCGGCGAAGGGCACAACATGAGGGGGCACAACAGCGTGCACCTGCACGAACGTATCACCAGATACTTCGACGACTTCCTGAAATAGAACTTTATTGTCGTAAATCAGAACTTTACGCATATAATTAACCGCGCAAGGGGAAAAAGTACGGATTTTATTTGGTCGGACAAAATAAAATCCGTACTTTTGCATGCAAATTAATCGCTACTAACCATTATGACTATAAACCGATGGATTCTGATACTGGCTCTTGTGCTGGTCTCTGCCGGCATCAAGGCAGGCACTGACGACTATAAACAAGACCCTACATACCTGGCACTGCGCGACTCCATGAACAACGCCTTCAACCAGGCCGACAGCGCACGCTTCTTCCCTGCCGTCAAGGACTTGGAGGACTACCTGCTCGAACAGAACGACCTGCATGCCTACTACACACAGCGCTGCAACGAAATTGTGTTTATGATGAACACACAGAAAATATTCGAAGCCTACCGTGCCGCACAGCAACTGTCGAAGGAACTGCGCGAGCGACAACTGGACTCGGAAATCTATATGGCCATCAACATGATGGGGCATATCCAGCGCTACTGCGGCAATAAGGAGTCGGCCAAGAACAGTTTCCGCGAGGTCATCAGACTCATGGAGCAGTACGGCTACTATGAGAGCATGCCCCCTATCTACATGAACATCGTCAATGTGGAGATGGACGACAACCCCGACGAGGCCCTCATGCTGCTCGACCGGGCACTGGAAATAGCCAAGCAGTATTCGCCGGAACGAACCTTCGACATCGAATGCCGCAAAGCGCTGAGTTACTACAACCGGGGCGACATGGATGAATTTGTCAAGGGATACCAATATTACAAGAGTGGTGTGGCGGAAGGAAAGACCTCCGTTCACGGCCGTAGCCTTGAGATCTACTACCAGGCCTATCTGGGCAATGTGGACAAAGCCGTAGAGATGGCGAAGGCCAGCCTGGGCGACGAGAACTATGAGATCATCGCCAACCTCTACAAGAATGCCGGCCGGTGGGAGGAAGCCTATGAGGCCCAGCACCAGAACATGGTGGCCAACGACTCTATCAACACTGTGATTCTCAGCAACAGCATGCTGGGCATCCAAAACGAACTGGCCCTCTACGAGATAGAGAGCGAGGCGGCCAAGACACGCACCATCACCATGGCGGTGATCATCGTCCTGCTACTGTTGCTCATCGGAGCACTGGCCTACATCGTGTTCAGCCACCACCGCCACATGAAACAACTGGACAAAGCCTACCAGCACGCCCTGCGCTCTGACAACATGAAGACCATCTTCATACAGAACATGAGCCACGAGGTGCGCACCCCGCTGAACATCATCACCGGCTTTGCACAGGTCATCGCCGACCCGGACATGGCACCGTCGCCACAAGAGCGGCAGGACATCGCCAAGATGGTGCTCAAGAGCACTCACACCATTACCCGGCAGATTGACGAGATTCTCGAACTCTCGATGAACGAGACTGCCGGCCGCATAGAGGATGTGGATCAGGTAGACGTGGCGGAACTGCTCAGCCATCTGATCGGCGAGCACGAAGAGAACCTCAAGGAGGGCGTCGTGATGAAATTCGACAATGCCCTGCCCGACAATTTCACCTTAGCCACTAATAAGAGTCACCTGAACCGCATGGTCGACATCCTGTTGGACAACGCCTGCAAATACACTGTTGAGGGCAGCATCACCCTGAAAGCAGAAACAGCGGAGAAGCCACGCCGCCTGAAGATCACCGTCGAGGATACCGGCTGCGGCATCGCTCCCGAAGAGGCTGCCCACATCTTCGAGCGATTCGTCAAACTGGACACCTTCAAGGAAGGGCTCGGCCTCGGACTGACACTCTGCCGGATACTGGCCAAACGCATGGATGGCACCGTGGAACTCGACAGCACCTACGAAGGGCCGGGGGCACGCTTCGTCATCTCCATACCGCTCGGCTGACAATTCTCAATTTCCTCAAAACCGATAGTCGATGCCCACGCCAATCACGTGGTTCGTGCGACTGAAAGTATCGGTGCCGCCGATGGGCAGCCCTTGATAAGCGGTCTGCTCTTTTGTGTAGTCGCTATAGAGCGTACAGAAATAACTCATGTTCAGACGCAACTGCTCCGTCAGATGGACGGCAGCACCGCAACCCAACGAATAACTGTCGCAGGCAAACGACGTGTGAGTCTGATAGTTGTCCGACAGGCCATAGTCCGTACGCTGGCCGCCCAGACTTACCGTCCATTTTCCACTGATGTCATACTCTGCCCCGGCCAATATCTCGTGAGTACCATGACTCAGTTCGTCCTGACGGTCGTTGGCCATCTTCGCATGCTTGTCATCGAAGAAATGATACTCTACGGCAGCACGCAGCCGCGGCGTGAACTCATAACCGGCAGCCACCACCAACAGCGACGGCATATCGTAGCGGGTCTTGACGCCGTCAGCAAAGGCGGCCAACGCTCCCTGCGGGTCGCTATTCTCATGGACTGTATTGGGAATGTTGAGTTTGGCACGGAACTCATAGCGAGCAGACAGCGTCAGGCTATTGACATGATAGTCGATGCTGACCAGCGGATTGAACCCCCACCCCTTCTGGTCGCAGTCCAACTGCAGGTTGACGGCCGGCGCCACCACCACATGACCACGATAGTAACCGTCATAGTAATTGGCACGGAAACCGACGGCTGCCGACAGATGGTCGGTGATGCGATAGGCGAAGTTCACCTGACCGCCGTAGATATACTGCTTACCCTTCATCGAAGCGTCGATGGTGTAAGAGCCCGGCGCCATGCCCACTGAAGCCAGCCTTGCCGCAAGAGGCACCGTAAACATCGGCACACCCTCATCATACTCCACGAAACCGCCGCTGCCCACAATGCCGATCATGGCCGACAGGGCCCAGCGGTCCTTCTTGTAGGCTGCAAACAGAGCCGGCACAATGGGAGCCGATGCCTTGCCGTGATACAGATGATGCACCCCCAGGGCGGGCACGGCAGCCTCTATATCGCGATGTTGCCACGGCTTCTGGAAGTTCAGCGACAGTTGCCACCCCTCGTGCCCCCACACCAGTCCGGCTGGGTTGCTATAGGCACCGTCGATCTCAAAGGTGGTGCCACGGGCAAACATACGGTCGAAAGCAATGTGATAGTTTGTGTTGGTCATCAGACCACCGGCCTTGGACGCCAATAGACCAAGCGTCGACAAAGCCAACATAGTTAAGAATCTCTTCATGGGGATAACTATTTTATGGTGATGTTGCAAAGATAGTCATTTTTTCTGTAATAGCCAAACAATTTCCGTTTTTTCTGCTTTTTCCTTTGCATTCACAAAAATTATCACTACCTTTGCACCTTGATAAGTATGGTCGAAGGCCGAAGGTCGAAGGTCAATGTTAATAGTTCAATAAGATGAAGATATTACTGTTAGGAAGTGGCGGCCGCGAGCACGCCCTGGCTTGGAAGATTGCTCAGAGCAGCAAGTGTGAGAAACTGTTTATCGCCCCCGGCAATGCCGGTACAGCCACTGTCGGCAGCCGCCCCGGCATGGCAGAGAACGTGACGATGAAGGCCGACGATTTCGAGGCTATCAAGCAGTTCATTACCGACAGAGGGGTAGACATGGTGGTTGTCGGACCGGAAGACCCGCTGGTGAAAGGCATCTACGACGATCTGAAGGCAGACCCCCGCACCAAGAACATTCCCGTCATCGGTCCCTCGAAGGCCGGTGCTGTGCTTGAAGGCTCGAAGGACTTCGCCAAGGCCTTCATGCAGCGTCACCACATCCCTACAGCCCGCTACGAGACCTTCACCCCCGCCACTGTGCAAGAAGGTTTTACCTTCTTGGAAACCCTCCAGCCCCCCTACGTGCTGAAAGCCGACGGCCTCTGTGCCGGCAAGGGCGTGCTCATCCTGCCCACCCTCGACGAGGCCAAGCGGGAACTGCAGGAGATGCTCGGCGGCATGTTCGGCAATGCCTCCAGCCGCGTGGTCATCGAGGAGTTCCTTAGCGGCATCGAGTGCTCCGTCTTCGTACTGACCGACGGTGACCACTACACAATCCTGCCGGAGGCCAAGGACTACAAGCGCATCGGCGAGGGCGACAAGGGGCTGAACACCGGCGGCATGGGCAGCGTATCGCCCGTACCCTTTGCCACGAAAGAGTGGATGCAGAAGGTGGAAGACCGCATCATCCGTCCTACCGTCGAGGGTCTGAAGGCCGAGGGCATCGACTACAAGGGTTTTATCTTTTTCGGACTGATCAATGTGAAGGGCGAGCCGATGGTCATCGAATACAACTGTCGTATGGGCGACCCCGAGACCGAGAGCGTCATGTTGCGTCTGAAGAGCGACATCGTAGACCTGTTCGAGGGTGTGGCCGAGGGCAACCTCGACCAGCACAGTATTGAGTTCGACGAGCGTGCTGCCGTCTGCGTCATGCTTGTCAGCGGCGGCTATCCTGAGGCCTACAAGAAGGGCTACCCCATCACGCTGCCACAGACAGACGGCGACACCATCATCTTCCACGCCGGCACGACGCTGAAAGACGGCCAGGTGGTCACCAATGGCGGGCGCGTCATCGCCGTTTCCTCCTATGGCAAGGACAAGGCCGAAGCCCTACAGAGATCTTTCACCGAAGCACAGAAGATACAGTTCACCGACCGCTACTTCCGTCGCGACATCGGAGCCGACCTCTAATTCCCAATCCTCAATTTTCAGTTCTCAATTGAAAAGGCTGCAGAACAGAATAGCCGAAAGCGGCATTGCACTACCGGTGACGGTCGTCTATGGTATAGCCGTCTGGCTGCTCAGCGGACTGCTGAAAGAAGGCTGGTGGCCTCAGTTCGTCTGCTACGGTGTCGGCGTCTATCTGCTGATAATGCTGAGCCACTCACAATCGCTGCTGCGCATCCGCAGCCACATGGTGACGTGCACATTCATCGCCCTGAGCAGCATGGCCTGCACCCTCTTTGGCTCGCTGACCGGTCAAGTGACTCAACTGTTTTGCATCAGCGCCCTACTGCTGCTTTTCACCATCTACCAGAACGACCAAGCCACAGGACGGGTGTTCTATGCGTTCACTTTCCTGGGCATTGCCAGCATGATGCATGTCCAGATACTTTGGCTGGTGCCCGTCATCTGGCTGCTGATGGCCTTCCAACTGATGGCGTTCAGTTGGCGCATCTGGACGGCCTCCGTCATTGGACTGATTACACCCTACTGGTTTCTGTCCGTATGGTTCGTCTACCTCTGGGACTTCTCACCTCTGCTCCAACATTTCACGCCACTTTGGGAAGTCGGCACACCTTTCGACTATAGCCGGCTGACCATCGGCCAGTGGGCCGCCTTTGGGCTGACCGCCGTGCTCACCCTGACAGGAATCGTCCATTTCTGGCATCGCAGTTACGAGGACAAAATCCGCATCCGCCTGTTCTATGGCTTCTTCACCTATCTCGGACTGCTCTGCCTGCTGATCATCGCCCTCCTGCCCCACCACTTCGACCCGTTCATCCGGTTGGCCTTCGTATGTGCCAGCCCGCTGGTGGCCCACTTCATGGCACTCACCTCGACCCGCATCACCAACATTGCCTTTTTCGTAATTATCGCACTGACTGTTCTGGTCACCATACTGAATCTGTGGATGCCTTCCTTCTGTTTAATCTTTAATGTTTAATCTTTAATGTTATTTGAAACCTATGGCTACTGGGGCATGTTCGTTGCAGCCTTCCTGGCCGGCAGCGTCTTCCCTTTCTCCAGTGAGGCCGTCATGCTCAGTCTGCTGACCAGACTGGATGCATGGCCGCTGATCATCTATGGCACCATAGGCAATGTTCTCGGTTCGGTATTCAACTATTTCGTCGGCCGTATGGGCAAACTCGAGTGGATAGAGAAATACTTGCACATCAAGAAAAAAAACATGGACCGCGCCCGTCGCTTCATGGCCGGACGCGGCGCATGGATGGGCTTCTTTGCCTTCCTGCCCGTTTTGGGCAGTGCCATCACCGTCATTCTGGGCCTGACGCGTGCCAACATGCTCATCTCTTTTGTCACCATCGCTGCGGGCAAGTTTCTGCGCTACCTGCTGCTGGTCTACGGCACGGAATGGCTCTACTGAACAGTCACCGCAGGGGCTCGCGTCTTAAAAAAAACTAAGCGCAACAAAAAACTCACAACTCTTCGCCATAAACTCTCAACTTATTTGTACCTTTGCAGTCAAATTCGAATTTTAGTGCAAAAAGTACATTATTAGATTCTATGAAACAATTTCGTCTCGTGGACAATGTCGTGGGATGGCTTACGTTCTTGGTAGCCGCCATCGTCTATTGTCTGACCATTGAGCCGACAGCCTCGTTCTGGGACTGCCCTGAGTTTATCACCACAGGCTACAAACTGGAAATCGGTCACCCGCCCGGTGCACCCTTCTTCATGCTGACAGCCAACCTGTTCTCACAGTTAACCAGCGACCCGACACAGGTGGCCCGCATGGTGAACACGATGAGCGCCCTGCTTTCCGCCACGTGTATCCTGTTCCTCTTCTGGAGCATCACTCACTTGGTGCGCCGCCTGCTTATCGACCGTTGGGAGGAACTGTCCGCATGGCGGCTCATCGCCATCGAAGCCTCCGGTCTGGTGGGTGCCCTCATCTACACCTTCAGCGACACCTTCTGGTTCTCGGCCGTCGAGGGTGAGGTCTATGCCTACTCGTCGGCCTTCACGGCCGTGGTGTTCTGGCTCATACTGAAATGGGAAGACCATGCCGACGAGCCCCACAGCGACCGCTGGCTGGTACTGATCATGTATATGACGGGCCTCTCCATCGGTGTCCACCTGCTGAACCTGTTGTGCCTGCCGGCCATCGTGCTGGTCTACTACTTCAAACGCTACCCGAAGGCCAACCTCCTGGGTTCCATCGTGGCACTGCTCATCTCATTCGTGGTGCTGGCCGCCGTGCTCTACGGCGTCGTGCCGGGCATCATCACCGTCGGAGGATGGTTCGAACTGTTCTTCGTCAACACGCTGGGCATGCCGTTCAACTCTGGCGAATACGTCTACATCGTCCTGCTGGTAGCCCTCGTCATCTGGGCCATCTTTGAGACGCAGACGGCCAACGAGACCAAAGGCAGTTGGGTGCGTCAGAACATCGCCTTCCTACTGGCTGTCGCCATGCTGGGCATTCCGTTCTACGGTTTCGGCTGGAGTGCCTTCTTCATCGGACTGCTGTTACTGGCCGTACTGGCCGGCGTACTCTTCCTGCCCGGCATGAAGACGCCGCTCGTCACTACCCGTCTGAAGAACACAACCCTGCTCTGTATGCTCATGCTGATGATTGGCTACTCCACGTATGCCGTCATCGTCATCCGCTCGTCGGCCAACCCCCCGATGGACCAGAACTCGCCCGAAGACATCTTCACCCTGGGCAACTACCTGAGCCGCGACCAGTATGGCTACCGCCCCCTGCTCTATGGTCAGGCCTACAGTTCAGAGTATAAGATCAACGACGAGGGCTCGGTCCAGATGTCCGAGGGTGCTCCCATTTGGCACCGCGTGGAGAAGAAGTCGGCCGAAGAGCCCGACCGCTACTCTTGCCTCGATGCCAAGGGTGAGCAGATCACCAAAGACAAGCCCATCTATGCACAGAACATGCTGTTCCCACGTATGTACTCCAACGACCAGCGCCACATCGAGCAGTATAACAGTTGGGCCGGCAAGAACGGACATATCGAGGGACAGAACGAGCCTTCCAACTATCGCAAGGGCAACACCGTCAACATACCTACACAATGGGAGAACCTGACCTTCTTCTTCTCCTATCAGTGCAACTGGATGTATTGGCGCTACTTCCTGTGGAACTTCGCAGGCCGTCAGAACGACATACAGGGGCATGGTGACATCGAGCACGGCAACTGGCTCACCGGTTTCACGTTCCTCGACAATGCACGACTGGGCGACCAGTCGCTGCTGCCTGACACGCTGAAGAACAACAAGGGTCACAACGTGTTCTACTGCCTGCCGCTCATCCTCGGACTACTGGGCATACTGTTCCAAGTGTTTATGCGCGGCCAAAAGGGCATCAAGCAGTTCTGGGTGGTCTTCTTCCTGTTCTTCATGACCGGTCTGGCCATCGTGCTCTACCTGAACCAGACACCCCTGCAGCCTCGTGAACGCGACTATGCCTATGCCGGCTCGTTCTATGCCTACGCCATCTGGTGCGGCATGGGCGTGGCGGCCATCATCAGCGCCATCAACACGCTCCTGAAACAGCAGCAGGCACAGACCGCCGTGGCAGCCGTCACTGCCGTCGTCTGTCTGCTCGTACCCATCCAGATGGGGTCGCAGACCTGGGACGACCACGACCGCTCCGGCCGCTACACCTGTACCGACTTCGGACAGAACTACCTGATGACCCTGCAGGAAGAAGTGACGCTGCCTGACGGCACAAAGCAGAAGAGCAAGCCCATCATCTTCACCAACGGTGACAACGACACCTTCCCCCTGTGGTACAACCAGGATACGGAGGGTGTGCGTACGGATGCCCGTGTCTGCAACCTGTCGTACCTCAACACCGACTGGTACATCGACCAGATGATACGCCCGGCCTTCGAGGCTCCCAACAACTCACCGTCGCTGCCTATCACCTGGAGCCGACTGGAATATTGCACGGGTACTAATGAATATGTGAAGGTCGACCGCCATATCCGCCACGCCATTGAACTGCTGCGCGAGCAGTACCCTGCCGAGGTGAAGGAACTCTTTGGCGACGACCCCTACGAACTGAAGAACGTGCTCGAATACTGGGTACGCGACCATCGCAGCAGTGAACTCAAGCAGCGCCAGAAGGCCGCCATCGAACTGGCCTACAGCCAGATGGACGAGATTAAGAGCGACTACTACTACGACCTCGAGGCCGACCTGCACGTCATCCCCACCGATACCGTCTACCTGACCATCGACAAGGAGGCCGTCCGCAAGAGCGGCATGAAGATGCAGGGCGACAGCATCCCCGACCGCATGGTCATCTCGCTGAAGGGGCTGGGCGGACTGGACAAGAGCAAACTGATGATGCTTGAACTGCTGGCCAACGCCAACTGGACACGTCCGATCTACGTGGCTTACACCGTGGGCCAAGAGAACTACATGAACCTGGGCGACAACTTCGTGCAGGAAGGTCTGGCCAACCGTATCACGCCGTTCACCACCAACATCAACGAACAGCCGTTGCCGGGCATGACCAATTTCGACACCGAGAAGACCTACGACAACGTGATGAACCGCTATAAGTTCGGAGGCATCGACCAGCCGGGCATCTATCTCGACGAGACCGTCATGCGGATGTGCTACACCCATCGCCGGCTGATGGTCAAGTTGGCACAGAACCTCATTGCCGAGGGCGACACCGTCAAGGCTGCGAAGGTGCTCGAGAAGTGCGCCAAGGAGATACCGTCCTACAACGTGCCTCACGACTTCCAGAGCGGCAGCATCGACATGGCCCGTGCCTATGCCCAGATTGGCAATGCAGAGAAGGCCATGGAGATCGTCAAGGCCCTGTGGACCACCTCCGACCAGTCGATGACCTTCTACAACACACTGGATGCCTCGCTCTTCCACAGTTGTATCAGCAACTGCCAATTGCAGATGTTCTACATCATGCGCCACCTCATCGACATCGCTTCGCAATGCGACATGACCGTGGCCGAACAGTACGACAGCCAACTGGCACAGCACCTCGACACCTACATACGCCGAGGCGGCCCACTGCCACAGTAAACCCTAGCACAGAGAAGACAGAAACGGTGATTATCGAACAGCCGGCCATCTATCTTCGATGGCTCTACCCGAAAGCCCTGTGGAGAATGGACCATCGCGAACACGCAGTCTACCTGACGTTCGACGATGGCCCCATTCCTGAGGCTACTCCCTTCATCCTTGACGTTCTCCGACGGGAGGACGTCAAGGCTACTTTCTTTATGGTGGGCGACAATGTGCGCAAATATCCCGACCTCTACCAGCGTATCGTCGACGAAGGCCATCAGGTGGGCAACCACACCCACAACCATATCGGCTCGCTGCGCCACACCATCCGCGAGTACAGTTACAATGTCGAGAAAGCCAATGCATATATCCACAGCCGGCTGGTACGTCCGCCACACGGATGGATGCGACTGGGCCAGTATGCCTGGCTGTCGCGCAAGTATAAGATAGTGATGTGGGACCTCGTCACCCGCGACTACTCTAAATGGCTCACGGCCGACGATGTGGTCAACAATGTGAAGCGCTACGCCCGCAACGGCTCTATCATCACGTTTCACGACAGTCTGAAGAGCATCGACAAATTACGTACCGCCCTCCCTGAGAGCATCCGTTGGCTCAAGGAGCAAGGCTACGCCTTCAAGATATTCGACATGCGCTGACTGTCACCTCCTGCCAGTCTTTTTATACATCAGCAAGAACTCAGCCAAAGACGGTAATTTCGCCCGAACCGTAGCAGCGGTGGTGCTGTTCGTCGTAGACGACACAGAACTGGCCGGGGGCCACGCCGTGGATACGGTCGGTGGAATGGACGACGAAAGAGCCGTCGCCCGTAGGTTCCAGGGTGGCAGAATGAAACTCGGGGGTATGCCGGATCTTAAAGGTAATCTGTTCGCCGGGCATCACCCCGTTGATGCTATGGAAGCCGTGGATGGGGAAGTCCTGCTTGTAGGCTGTCTCCGGGTCGTAGCCGTGACTGACATAGAGAATGTTTCGTGTCACATCCTTTTTCACGATGAACCAAGGCCCGCCGCCGAAGCCGAGCCCTTTGCGCTGTCCGATGGTGTAGAACCAATGGCCACGGTGCTCGCCGATGCGCCGCCCGGTCTCCAGTTCGACGACGTCGCCCGCCTGCTCGCCCACGTACCTCTTTATATATTCCGCGTAGTCAATCCTGCCCAGGAAGCAGATGCCCTGTGAGTCCCTGCGCCTGGCGTTGACCAGATGTTCGCGCTCGGCAATCTGTCGCACCTCGTCTTTCATGTAGTGCCCAATGGGAAAGAGTGCCTTGTCCAGTTGCCAGCCGTAGATCTGCGCCAGGAAGTCCGTCTGGTCTTTCACCGGGTCTGGACTAGTGCAAAGCCATTTTAATTTACGATTTGACAATTTACAATTTAACAATCTATTGTCGGGGTACTGTCTATTGACAATTTCCTCTTCTGTCTGTGCATAATGGCCAGTGGCGATGAGGTCGTAGTCGTGACCACGCTTCTCATGAAAAGCGCCAAACTTAATCAGCCGGTTACACATCACGTCGGGGTTGGGCGTCAGCCCTGCCCGCACCTTGTCCATGGTGTATTTCGTCACCTGGTTCCAATACTCACGATGACAGTCGACAACCTCCAGGCGGCATCCGTACTTATGGGCGACGGCAGTGGCCATCTCCAGGTCTTCCTCTGCCGTACAGTCCCACTGCTCCTCTTCCTCTGGTCCTATATTGATATAGAAGCAGTCCGGATGAAGCCCCAGACTAGCCAGTTCGTAAACCACCACACTGCTGTCCACACCGCCCGATAACAGCACGGCTATGCGTTTATCTGTCAGTTCTTCTGTATTCATGATCGTCACTTAGAGGTTTTTCTTCGGATAGAGGTTCTCCCACCACGAGGCATCATCCTTCAGCCAGCGCTGGAACCAGGCCATCTGCGTGGCCAGCCATTTCTCGCGCTTGGCGTAGTCGAGGATGTGGTGATTCTCGCCCTTCACCTGAACGAGTGCCACCTCGCGCCCCAGCAGTTTCAGAGCCGTGAACATCTGCAGACTCTCGACGAGTGGCACATTGGTGTCGGCATCGCCGTGGAGCAGCAGCAGGGGTGTGTGAATCTTGTCGGCATTGAAGAGCGGCGAGCGGTCGACATAGAGTTCGCGATGGCTCCACGGATAACTGTTGGCCATGCTGACCTCGCTGTAGTTATAGCCCCAGTAGCCCACGCCCCAGTAACTGGTGTGGTTGGTGATGCCGGCATGGCTGACGGCAGCGGCGAAGATGTCGGTCTGCGTCTGCAGATACTGGGTCATGAAGCCGCCGTAGGAAGCCCCCATGCACCCAATCTTTGCACGGTTGATGAAGGGATGGGCATCGCAGAGCCGCTTCACCCCCTCGATGATGTCGTCGGCCGGTCCCCGGCCAGCAGTATTGACATGGCGCGACGCCCACTCCTGACCGAAGCCGGTGGCACCGCTGGGCTCGATGATATAGGCCACATAGCCCAGCGAGTTCCACATCTGAGGTGCGTATGGCGACTCGAAATAGCGGGAGACGGGCGAACAGCCGCCATAGTAGTAGACAATCATCGGATACTGCTTGGCAGCATCGAAATCTTTCGGCAGATAGAGACGGCCATAGACGGTGTCGCCACGTGAGTTCTGGAAGTTCCAGTCGCGGCAGGTGCCCAGTTCGGCTGTGCCCAGTGCGCTCCGCCCGTCGAAGAGCAGCAGGCTCTTTCCCTTGACGGAAGCGGGCTGCGTCAGCACATAGGCTGATGCCGGCTCCATGGTCTTATACGACAGATAGGCCATGACGGGAGCATGGGCAGCGAGGTCGAAGCGGTAGGTGTCGTCGCCGTTGACTGCCAGTTTGGTGATGCGGCGTGTCTTGGGATTGAGCACGAACATATTCACATAGTCGCGGTCTTCGGCCGAGAAATAGACCAGTCCGTCGGCCCACGACCAGCCGACCTCAGAGACGCTGGGGTCGAAGTCTTTGGTTAGCGGAGTGACCTGCTTGGTGGCGATGTCGCAGAGGAAGAGTTCGGTCTCGGTCATGCTGGGCGTGACGTTGGCAGGCAGTTGACAGCCGATACGCCCGAAGGCCTCGGGCGTACCTTCGAAGAGAATCTGCCGGCCGTCGGGCGAGAGATGGGCTGCGCCCACGAACTCAGCCGCTGTCAGGATGGTGTCTACCTGCAATGAGCGGACATCCATCAGTAGCACATCGGTGACCGTGGTCGGACGGCGTTCCAGCCGTGACCTCGAGGAGCCGACGAGCAGGCGGGAACCGTCCTGCGAGATGTCGAAGAGATATTCGCCACGGGTGCCGAAGGTGATGCGCTGGCAGATGCCCGTCTTCAGGTCGTAGCGACTTAGGAAACCACGAGAGCGCCAGCCGGGCTGACGGTCGTCCATCTCGAGCACCTGGTAGACATCGGCATCCTCCTTAGGTCCGTCCTCACGCCCATGAATGATGAGATAATCTTCGGTGGGACTCATGGTATAGCCGCCCTCCGGCAGGTCGGCAGCCAGCAGGGTGCGCTCGGCAGTCAGGGCGTCGACACGGTAGAGGCGGCGGTGGCCGCCCTCCTTCTCGTCGACGAGATAGGCCACCGAGCGTGGCATCCACTCGGGACTGCCGTCGAGCATACGCAACAGCCGTCCGCTTTTCACCTCACGCAGTTCGTAGGTCCACTGGCTCTTGCCGTCGCGAGTGGTGGTCTGATAGGAGACGGCCACCAGCGAACCGTCGGCCGACAGCGACGCACCGCGAACCCGCCTGCCGTCGGTGAGGTCGTGCACCATATAGGGATGCTGTTCGCTGACGGTAGGCACCACGGGCCGCGAGAGGTCCATCGTGACGCTGATGCTGTCGGTATCGTTCGGTTCGGCCATGAACTTGAGACTGATGGTATGGTGCTCCGGTGCCAGCGTCACCTCGCCCTGACAGGCTTCGCCATCGACGTAGAGGCGGTAGTTCTTCGGACCCTTCACCTGGATAGTGCCTTTTGTGAAGTCTACATTATTTATATAATAGGTGAGCAGTCCCACGCTCTTCGCATCGCCAAGCGAGGGCAGCACCTGTCCGCTGAAGGTCGTCGTGGCCTTGGCCGTGAGCGAGAGGGCGTCGAGCAGGCTCGTCTCGTCGAAGGCCTTTCCGCTGACGCCCACCGTGTCCATGCCCACCGGGGCTGCAACGGCATAAGGGCCGGCAAGCCGGAACTCGCTGACATCTGTTTTCACCTGTGCAACGGCAGTCGTTGCAGCCATTGCAAATACTCCTAATAACAGTCTATTCATAATTATCAATTCCCGATTCTCAATTCTCAATTCCATATAATAACGGAGTATTCAATAAAATATTGCTTCATGAACAAGGAGCGTACCAACGGTATCCTCTGCAACATGGACGGATGGTATGATGCCTTCGACATTCAACCGGGCGACAAACTCTATCAGGCTCCCGAGAAGCGTGTCCGCATCTGGTAAGTACTCAATTCCCAAAAAGCCACGGCCGAGGCGGCCGCCACGTTGAGCGAGTCGACACCGTGGGCCATGGGGATGCGCACCACATAATCAGCATGGGCGATGGTTTCCTGCGGGAGGCCATCGCCTTCTGTTCCCATGATAATGGCCAGTTGCGGTTCCTGCTTCAATAGCGGCGAGTCGAGGGGTATCGACTGGTCAGTGAGTGCCATCGCCACTGTCTTGAACCCCATCTGCCGGAGGTCGTCATAGCCGTTGAGCCACGTCCATGGCACGAGAAACACCGACCCCATCGACACACGGACGGCCCGCCGGTTGAGCGGGTCGCACGACGAACGGGTCAGCAGCACGCCGTCGATGCCCAGTGCGGCGGCCGAACGGAAGATGGCCCCGATGTTGGTGGTGTCCACCACCCCGTCGATGACCACCAGGCGGCGTGCCCCTCGACAGACCTCTGCCAACGGTCGGGGCTGCCGACGGCGCATGGCACAGAGCACACCACGGGTCAGGGTATAGCCGGTGAGCGAGGCCAGCAATTCGCGTGAACCGGTGTAGACGGGCATCTGCTGCGGACAGCGGGCAATGATGTCGGCGGCATCGCCGGTGATATGGCGTTCCTCGCAGAGCAGCGACAGCGGTTCATAGCCGGCATCGAGGGCCACACGAATCACCTTCGGGCTCTCGGCGATGAAGAGTCCTTTAGCCGGATCGAGGGTGTTGCGCAACTGCGCTTCGGTCAACTGTCCGAAGACCTCGACTCCCGGCTCCTGCAAAGAATGAATCTCAATAATCAATGGTCAATGGTCACTGCGGTGCCCGGTATTTGCCCTCGTCCTTGTCGTCGAGCATAGAGAGATACGACTGGTAGCGGCTCTCGGCAATGTAGTGCTCGCCGAGGGCTTTCAGCACGGCACAGCCTGGTTCGTGGGTATGGGTGCAGTTGCTGAAACGGCAGTCCCGGGAGAAACGGAATATCTCCTTGAAATAAGAGGTAATCTCCTCCGGCTCCATGTCGAACGTGCCGAAACCCTTGATGCCCGGCGTATCGATCAAGTAAGAGACCCCCTCCTGGCCTCCCCCTGTCGAGCAGACCCCCTCCTGGCCTCCCCCTGTTGAGGGGGAGGAAAGCGTCGATGGGGCCACGACGGACAACAAGGGAATCATCTCGGAGAAAGTGGTGGTGTGCATGCCCGTGTTGTGGGCATCGCTGATGTCAGCAGTGCGCAGGTTGGCGTCAGGAGCCAGCCGGTTGATGAGTGTCGACTTCCCCACACCGCTATTGCCGCTGAGCAGCGTGACCTTACCTTGCAACAGCGGACGCAGGTCTTCGATACCCTCGCCCGTCGCTGCCGACACCTGACGGCACTCGTAGCCGATGGTCTCGTAGAGATTGACTACGGCCGACTGGTAGCGCCGTTCATCGCCGTCGAGCAGGTCGGTCTTGTTGAAGATGAGAACCACGGGCACGCTATAGGCCTCGGCCGAGGCTAGGAAGCGGTCGATGAATGTGGTGCTGGTCTGGGGCCGGGTGACGGTGACGATGAGAAAGGCCTGGTCGACATTGGCGGCCAGAATATGGCTCTGCTTCGAGAGGTTAATGCTCTTGCGGATGATGTAGTTGCGGCGGTCGGCAATAGCCGTTATCCAGCAGACCCCCTCCTGGCCTCCCCCTGTTGAGAAGACCCCCTCCTGGCCTCCCCCTGTCGAGGGGGAGGAAAAAGTCACCCTGTCGCCCACGGCAACAGGATTGGTAGAGCGGATGCCCTTCAGGCGGAAGTTGCCTTTCACCTTACACTCAAACAGTTGGCCATCGTCCGTACGGACGGTGTACGAACTGCCTGTATTCTTAACGACGAGTCCCTCCAATTCTGAATTCTCAACTGATTACACCGTCATAATCTCCTTGTTCTTGGCCTCAATCAGTTCGTCGAGCCGCTTAATATACTTGTCGTGGATCTTCTGCAATTCCAGTTCGGCGTCCTTCTCATTGTCCTCGCTGAGTCCGTCCTTGATGGCCTTCTTCAGTTTGTCCTTCACATCGCCACGTACATTGCGCACCTCCACCTTGGCTTTCTCGGCAATCTTGTTGCACTGCTTCACCAGGTCGCGGCGACGCTCTTCGGTGGGCTGGGGAATAGCCAGACGGATCACCTCGCCATTGTTTTCGGGAGTGATGCCTACATCGCTGTCCATGATGGCTTTCTCGATGTCGCGAATCTGCTTGCGGTCCCAGGGCTTGATGGCGATGGTGCGTGCATCGGGGCAGTTGACGGTGGCCACTTGGTTGAGGGGCACCCGACTGCCATAGGATTCCACACGGACGCCATCGAGGATGGCCACATTGGCACGGCCGGCACGGATGCGGCTCAGTTCCTCCTCGAGGAACATGGCTGCCATCTCCATGCGCTCCTCTGCGCTGCTTAATGTCTCTTTAACGTCTATCATTGCTTTTCTGTATTAAGTTGATTCTGCTGACAAATTTAGCACTTTTATTTGGATTGAGCAACAAATCGGTTATTTTTTTTGCAAAAAGGACAGCGAAAACAGTTAAATAATGAATAAATGCTGTATGAATCTTACAGAAAAGTGCCTTTAATGGCACAAATACCACAATCGTGGTAGTAACATTGACCCTTTTATGTTATATGCGGAATCAGATTTTTGTAGTAACTTTGCACCGTCAATCAGTGAGAATTGAGGAGACCCCCTCCTAGCCTCCCCCTGTCGAGGGGGAGGAAAGCATTGAGAATTAATCATTATATAATAAAAAGAAAGGAACAAATTATGAGCAAGAAGAATTATCGTTTTGAGACACTGCAACTCCACGTAGGCCAAGAACAGGCTGACCCCGCTACCGACGCACGTGCCGTGCCCATCTATCAGACCACGTCGTATGTGTTCCGCAACTCACAGCATGCCGCCGACCGTTTCGGACTGCGCGATGCCGGCAATATCTACGGCCGTCTGACCAACTCGACACAGGGTGTGTTCGAAGACCGCGTGGCAGCCCTCGAAGGTGGCGTGGCCGGACTGGCCGTGGCCAGCGGTGCCGCTGCCATCACCTATGCCCTGCAGAACATTGCCCGGGCCGGCGACCATATCGTGGCTGCCGACAATCTCTATGGCGGCTCGTACAACCTGATCACCCATACGCTGGCCACCCAGGGCATCACAAATACCATCGTCAACGTGAACGACCTGCAGGCTCTTGAGGCTGCCATACAGCCCAACACCAAGGTGGTCTATGCCGAGACCTTCGGCAATCCCAACAGCGACGTGACCAACCTGGAGGCCGTGGCCGAAATAGCCCACCGCCACCATATCCCCTTCATCGTCGACAACACCTTCGGCACGCCATTCCTCATCCGGCCGTTGGAGCACGGTGCCGACGTGGTGGTACACTCGGCCACGAAATTTCTGGGCGGCCACGGTTCGAGTCTGGGCGGCGTCATCGTCGACGGCGGCAAGTTCGACTGGAAGGCCAATGCCGACAAGTACCCCTCACTGGCCAAGCCCGACCCCTCGTACCACGGTGCCGTCTTTGCCGACGTGGCCGGTGCCGCTGCCTTCGTCACCCGCATCCGTGCCGTCATCCTGCGTGACACCGGTGCTGCCATCAGCCCCTTCAACGCATGGATTCTGCTGCAGGGACTGGAAACACTCTCGCTGCGAGTGGAGCGTCATGTAGAGAACGCCCTGAAGGTGGTGGACTTTCTGAGCAAGCACCCCAAGGTGGCGAAGGTCAACCACCCCAGCCTGCCCTCGCACCCCGACCACGCCCTCTACGAGAAGTACTTCCCCAATGGCGGCGGCTCTATTTTTACGTTCGAAATCAAGGGCGGCGAGAAAGAGGCCTGGAAGTTTATCGACGCGCTGGAGATATTCTCGCTGCTGGCCAATGTGGCCGACGTGAAGAGCCTGGTGATCCACCCCGCCACCACCACCCACTCGCAGATGAGTCCCGAGGAACTGGCCCAGCAGCACATCACCCCCGCCACCGTGCGCCTCTCCATCGGCACCGAGCATATCGACGACATCATTGAAGACCTGGCACAGGCTTTCGACAAGATTTAAAATATTATTCGTACCTTTGCAGCGACGAAATAAATAGTAAATTGTAAATAAGTAAATTGTAAATAAATTGCTATGGCAAAAATTGTAAAACAACTGACAGAACTCATCGGCAACACACCGTTGCTGGAACTGGGCAAGTATTCCGAGGCTAAAGGCCTCGCCACACCCATCATCGCAAAAGTAGAGTATTTCAACCCCGGCGGCAGTGTGAAGGACCGCATCGCACTGGCAATGATCGAAGATGCCGAGAAGAAAGGCATTCTGAAACCCGGTGCCACCATCATCGAACCCACCAGTGGCAACACCGGCGTCGGCCTGGCACTGGTCAGTGCCGTGAAAGGTTATCACCTCATCCTGACCATGCCCGAGACCATGAGCATCGAACGCCGTAACCTGGTGAAGGCCTACGGTGCCGAGGTGCGACTGACCAGCGGCAAGGACGGTATGCCCGGTGCCATTCGTGCCGCCGAGGAACTGCGCGCCGCCATTCCCGGCAGCGTCATCCTCCAGCAGTTTGAGAATGCCGCCAACCCCGAGAAGCACTACCTGACAACAGGCGTGGAGATATGGGAACAGACCGACGGCCAAGTGGACATCTTCGTGGCCGGCGTAGGCACCGGCGGCACCATCTCGGGTGTAGCCAAGCGGTTGAAGGAGAACAAGCCCAACGTGAAGATTGTGGCCGTAGAGCCGAAGTCGAGCCCCGTGCTGAACGGCGGTCAGAGCGGTCCGCACAAGATTCAGGGCATCGGTGCCGGTTTCGTGCCAAAGACCTACGATGGCAGCCTCATCGACGAGGTGTTTGACGTGGAGAACGACGATGCCATCCGTGCCGGTCGCCAACTGGCACAGCAGGAGGGACTGCTCGTAGGCATCTCTGCCGGTGCTGCCGCCTATGCTGCCGCCGAGGTGGCCAAACGGCCAGAGAACAAAGGGAAGAAGGTGGTGGTATTGCTGCCCGACACGGGCGAGCGCTACCTGTCCACCGTTCTTTATGCTTTCGAGGAATATCCTCTTTAATTAGAATTCAGAATTAAGAGTTATGCAAAACTCTTAAATCCTATCAAGGGCCTGACGGACATCAGCCAACAGGTCGCTGAAATCTTCAATGCCCATGGAGAGGCGGATGAGGTCAGGAGCCACACCCGCCTCTCTGAGTTGTTGGTCGCTCAGTTGACGGTGGGTATGGCTGGCAGGATGGAGCACACAGGTACGGGCATCGGCCACATGGGTGACGATGCTGATCAACTGCAGCGCGTCCATAAAGCGAATAGCCGTCTCGCGCGTTCCTTTTAATCCAAAGGCAATGACACCGCAGGAGCCGTTGGGCAGGTATTTCGCTGCCAGCGCATGACAGTCGTCGCCGGGCAGTCCGCTGTAGTGCACCCAGGCCACACGGTCGTCCTGCTGCAGAAACTCGGCCATGCGCTGAGCGTTCTCACAGTGACGGGGCACACGCAGATGGAGCGTCTCCAGACCGAGGTTCAAGAGGAACGAGTTCTGGGGGGCGGGGATGCTGCCCAGGTCGCGCATCAACTGTGCCACCAGTTTGGTGGTATAGCCCATCTTGCCGAAGGCCTTGGTGTAGGTCAGCCCGTGGTACGACTCGTCGGGCGTGCAGAGACCGGGGAACTTGTCGGCATGGGCATCCCAGTCGAAGTTGCCACTATCCACCACACAGCCGCCTACCTGCGAGGCATGGCCGTCCATATACTTCGTGGTGCTGTGGGTTACGATGTCAGCCCCCCACTCGAAGGGCCGGCAGTTGATGGGCGTGGGGAAGGTGTTGTCGACGATGAGGGGCACGCCGTGGCTATGGGCGATACGGGCAAACTTCTCGATGTCGAGCACCCGGCAGCCGGGGTTGGAGATGGTCTCGCCGAACAGAGCCTTGGTGTTGGGACGGAAGGCGGCGGCAATCTCTTCTTCCGAGGCCTCCTGCGACACGAAGGTGCAGGCGATGCCCAGTTTCTTGAGCGTCACACCAAACAGGTTGTAGGTGCCGCCATAGATCTCATTGCTGGCCACGATATGGTCGCCGGCCTCGCAGATATTGAAGACGGCATAGAAGTTGGCAGCCTGGCCGCTGCTGGTCAGCACGGCTCCCACGCCACCTTCCAGAGCGGCAATCTTGCGGGCCACTGCATCATTGGTGGGATTCTGTAGCCGGGTGTAAAAATAGCCCTCTTTCTTCAGGTCGAAGAGGTCGGCCATCTCTTCTGTGTTATCATACTTGAACGTGGTGCTCTGATAGATGGGCAGCACACGCGGTTCTCCGTTCTTGGGCTCCCAGCCTGCCTGTACGCAGAGGGTGGCCCTGTTCCATTTTTGTTTCATCTGACTGGTTATAAAATTGCTTTCGGGCTGCAAAGTTAGACAATTATTACGAATTACGTCCCATGACATCGAATTAATTTCGTATTCATTATCGGAAATAAAAAAAATATCGTATCTTTGCACCATGATAATAGGAATACTGACCTTCGTTGATGTCACCCTGCTGGCCATCTCGGTTCAACTCCTGATAGAATACCGGAGGAGAAAGGAGACGGTCAGACAGATAGATGCAAAGAGAAGCGACGACGCCAGACGGTTGGAGAAGGACACGCTCCTGCGCTATCAGACCATCTTCAACACGGCCCTGTCGGACATGATGCTCTACGATGCCGACGGCGTACTGACCACGCTGAACAGGAAGGCCTGTGACACGTTTCATATCTCGGCAGACGATATTGCCCACGGCCACTATACCATCGACGAACTGTTGGGCGGTGAAGACTGTGAACATTTCGAGAAATTCTATGCCACACAGATACCCATCGACCGCAACGGGATGTACTACGAGCAGCAGGTGATACCTATCCGAGGGAAGGACAACACGCTGACGGGCTTCTTCCGGACGGGACGCGACGTGTCGGAAGAGGTAGGCTTCGCACACCAACTGGTCGAGAGCAGCCGCGACCTGGCCAAGGCCAACGACCGTCTGCGCCGCTATATCAGCAATATCAACTATGTTCTTCAGGTGGGAGGTGTCAGGCTGGCCACCTATTCCGCCCAGGACCACACCATCACCCTCTACAAGGAGAGCGACACCATTCTGTTCCGGCTCACACAGTTGCGCTGTGTGTCAATGCTCGAAGAGTCGTCGAAGCCAAAGGCCATGAGGGTGTTCAACAAGATGGATGCACTGGTCGACAGGCCCATCGACATCCACCTGCGGACCATCATCCGGCAGAAAGACGGACTGCCACTCTGTCTGCAACTGCAGTTCCACCCCCTCCACGACGAAAAGGGAGCCGTGGTCAACTACCTGGGACTGTGCCGCGACGAGAGCGAAATCGTCAGCAAAGAGCAGCAACTGGCCAAAGAGAGCAAGAAAGCGCAAGAAGTGGAGCATGTGAAGAATGTCTTCCTCCGCAATATGAGTTACGAGATTCGTACCCCACTCACATCGGTCGTCGGTTTTGCAGAACTGCTCGATCAGGCCGACGACCCTGAAGAGGAGCGCATGTTTATCGAACAGATAAAGCAAAACTCCAACCACCTGCTCCATCTGATCAACGACATCCTGTTCCTGTCGCGACTCGATGCCGACATGATCGATATCAACCCGCAACCCACCGACCTGGCAAGCATGTTCGAGAGTTTCTGCATCAACGGATGGCTCCACAACAAAAAGGAGGGTGTCGACTATCTGGTTGAAAACAACTACGAGCGACTGGTAGTCGACATCGACGCCCCCCACCTGGGCAACATCATCGAACAGGTCACCGCCAATGCCGCCCGCTATACCGACAGCGGATCGGTAGTGGCACGCCTGGACTATGTAAACAACGAACTGGTAGTCACCGTCGAAGATACCGGTGTGGGCATCAGCCGTGAAGCCCAGAAACACCTGTTCGAGCGATTCTCGTCAGCCAATGCGGGCGGCACGGGGCTCGGACTGCCCATCTGTCAGGCACTGACCACAAAGATGGGCGGCACCATCAGCATCAGTTCACGACCCGGCCACGGCACCACCGTCTGGATAGCCATTCCCTGCCAGACACTGGAAATTGACAGAAAGAAAGCAGTATGACACTCATGACAGCAACGACATACATCATCTTTGCAGCCGTCACGCTGATACTGGCCAGCGTGGTGGCAGTCATGGCTTGGCTCAACTACCGCATGAAGCAGCACATCAGCGACCGCCAGACCGCCGCCAGACAAGACGTGGAGACAGACAAGATAGAAGAGGCCCGCAGAAGATACCAGCAGATATTCAACACCTCGCTGGTGGCCATGTCGTTCTACGACCCCGACGGCATGCTCATCGAACCGAACGAGAAAATGCGCGAACTGTGCGAGTTCGAAAAACTTGGCGAGAAATTCTTCAGAAACAACTGCTTCTTCCACCTGGCCGGTTTCGAGTCCGACTTCGACCCGGTGAACAACGACGTCTTCTACGTCTGCCAGCGGATGTTCTACCCAGAGGCCGGCATCGACAAATATATAGAATATAAGATCAGAAGCATTAGGGACGAAAACGGTAAACTGGTCTTCTATGCCTTTACCGCACGCGACATCACCCCAGAGCGAAACAACTACCTGCAGCAGCACCGTCACGAGCAGGAGTTGCGTAAGACCGGACAGCAAATTGCAAAATACGAGGAAGAACTGCACTATATGCTCACCGGCAACAATATGTACGTATGGAACAGCGACATCAACACACGGACCATCAAGTTCTCCACATCGCTCAGCGTCACTGACTTCACCGTCACCTTCGACGACTATACCAATATGATGTGGCCTGAAGAGCGGGAGGCTGCCAGACAGTTCATCAACGAATACGAGGCTCACGACCACACCGTCTATATGATGCACCGATTCATGAACACGCCCATCAGCAAAGAGCCACGCTGGTATGTCATCAGCGGCATGCCGGTGCACGACCACAACGGGCGGTTCACTGGACACTTCGGGCTGATGCGCGACGCCTCGCACCTGATGGAGGTGCAGGAGAAACTGAAACAGGAGACGCAGCGCGCCGAAGACTCCGGCAAGAAGAAGAGTGCATTCCTGGCCAACATGACACACGAGATACGCACACCGCTCAACGCCATCGTGGGATTCAGCGACCTCATACAGACCGTCGACACCCCCGACGACAGGCGTGAGTTCATCCGTATCATCCGCAACAACTGCGACATGCTGCTCCGACTCATCAACGATATCCTCGAGGTGTCAAACATCAACCACACAAGCCAGGCCGTCACACCCGAACGGGTAGACTTTGCAAAAGCCTTCCGAGACACTTGCGAGACACTGGCACAACGCGTGGAGAACCCTCATGTCGACTTCATCGCCGACAATCCCTACGACACGCTCTACACCGTCATCGACAAAGGACGCATGCAACAGGTCATCACCAATTTCGTGACAAACGCAGTCAAATATACCGAACAGGGACATATCAAGATAGGCTACCGCTATCAGAAAGACCCCAAAACCGGACAGCACGACGGCATCTATATGTACTGCGAGGACACCGGAGCAGGCATACCGAAGGACAAGCAGAACAGCGTCTTCGAACGCTTCGTCAAACTGAACGACTTCGTACAGGGCACCGGCCTGGGCCTGAGCATCTGCCAGTCCATCGCCGAACGCTGCCATGGGCAGATCGGGGTCGTCAGCGAGGGGCTCGGCCACGGCTCCACGTTCTGGATATGGGTGCCCTGCGAGAAAATGGATAGTATCTAAGACTACAACAATAATGTCTATGCAAACCAGCAAATATATGCTCGCCAGCGAGCGAGACGCCCACTGGGGACTGACCGTGACCACTATCGGATACGAAGAGATAGGACCCGACGACCCCTACCCAACCCGAGGACATGCCGACGGCTACTACTTCGAACTCGACAAAGGGCGCATACTGCCCGAGTACCAGTTGCTCTACATCACCGAGGGCGAGGGCATCTTCCACAGCCAGACCATACCCGAGGCACCGCTCCACGAAGGCGACTTCTTCCTGCTCTTCCCAGGAGAATGGCACAGTTACCACCCCACCGGACCACGAGGCTGGAAAAAATACTGGATTGGCTTCAAAGGCGAAAACATGGACCGACGCGTCAGTGCCAACTTCCTGTCACCCACAAAGCCCATCTACCATGTGGGCTTTTCAGCCGACATCATACGCCTCTACCGCCAAGCCTTCGAAGCGGCACTCGAAGAGGCAGCCTACTCGCAGCAGTTGATGGCAGGCATCGTCAACCACCTCATCGGCATGATGTACTCTCTGGAGCGCAACATCGAACTCAAAAGCCGCAGCCAGACACATGTGGACATGATCAACAAGGCACGACTGATGATTCGCGAGTCGCTCGAAAGCGGACTCACCATCCAGCAGGTGGCCGAGCGACTGGGGGTCAGTTACAGCAACTTTCGCAAACTGTTCAAGGAGCACACCGGACTCTCGCCGGCTATCTACCAGCAGGACCTCAAACTGCAACGGGCCAAGGAGTTGCTCACCACCACCGACATGAGCATCAAGGAGATTGCCTACCGGCTGAACTTCGACTCGCCCGACTACTTCTCGGCTAAGTTCAAGTCCAAGACCGGCCGAAAGCCCAGCGACCTACGCAATCAGTAACTATATCAAATAAAAACCTAATCTAACTTAAAAACAAAACGAAAATGACACTAACTGTATGGATTGTCGCAGTCTTCGTACTGGGCTATTTCTTCATTGCCATCGAGAGTGTGACTAAAGTGAACAAGGCGGCTATTGCCTTGCTGATGTTTGTTGCAACATGGACGCTGTTTATGTTTGCGCCAGAATTGTATCTGCCAGAGGCTATCGGCGACCTGAAGGCAGCGGTGGTGAGCACTGAGATAGAACGCCACCTGGGCTCTACGGCCACAACGCTCTTCTTCCTTCTCGGCGCCATGACCATCGTCGAACTGGTAGACCAGAACGGGGGATTCAACTTCGTCAGAGATGTGATGCAGACAAAGTCGAAACGGTCGCTGCTCTGGCGCATCGCGTTCATGACCTTCATCCTGTCGGCCATACTCGACAACCTGACCACCTCTATCGTGATGATCATGATCCTGCGAAAACTGGTGGCCGACAAGACCGACCGTATCATTTATGCCTCGCTGGTCATCATCGCGGCTAACAGCGGCGGGGCATTCTCACCCATCGGCGATGTCACCACCATCATGCTGTGGAACAAGGGCGTCATCACAGCCGCTGGCGTCATCACCGAGATATTCATCCCATCGCTCGTCTCAATGCTCATACCGGCCTATATCCTCTCGCTCTCACTGAAAGGCACACTACAACCGGTACACGACACGGCGACACTCGAAGAGGCCGACAGCCTGTCGCCCACACAGCGCAAGGCCATCTTCTTCCTCGGGGTCGGCGGATTGATCTTCGTACCCATCTTCAAGACCATCACCCACCTGCCGCCGTTCGTGGGCATCCTGATGGTGCTCGGCGTGCTGTGGACCGTCACCGAGGTGTTCTACATCCGTATCCACCAGGAGCATGAGGATACCGCCGCCAACAACAACACACAGAAGCGTGTGTCGAAGATGCTGTCGCGCATCGACATGGACACCATCCTCTTCTTTCTCGGCATTCTGATGGCAGTGGGGTGTCTCGAGACCATCGGGGTGCTCACACAGTTGGGCACCACGCTCAACGAGACCTTCGACGGCAACCACTACCTCATCACGGGCATCATAGGCGTGCTCTCGTCAATCGTCGACAATGTGCCGCTGGTGGCCGGATGTATGGGAATGTATCCTGTCGAGGCGGCCGGCGACATGGCCGTCGACGGCATCTTCTGGCAACTGCTGGCCTACTGCGCTGGCGTGGGGGGCTCGATGCTCATCATCGGCTCGGCGGCCGGCGTAGTGGTGATGGGACTGGAGAAAATCACCTTCGGCTGGTATCTGAAGAAGATTACATGGGTGGCCTTCCTTGGCTATCTGGCTGGCATCGGCTGCTACTACGTGGAGAAGTTGCTCTTCTGACTCTATTATATAATAAGGTACGCGCGAGAAAAAACGACATATCTGACATACGACACTTATTAAGCATGAACATGAAGAAAAAACTGATCTTCCTACTATGCCTCGCCATGGCACAGACCATGGTGGCACAGACTGCCCTCCA
>OCTX012244843.1_pt1 | contig 30484 bp, 35 predicted proteins | sample 1539691 | NCBI WGS metagenome assembly OCTX01 (sample SAMN02144231, study PRJEB22623) | gut metagenome | biome: sheep rumen | host: Ovis aries | place: New Zealand
ATCACCGCTGAGATTGCTGTAATCCATCGGTATCACGTCATGGTTCTCACGGAAGGCCGTGATGGTACTCATCGGGATGTAATACTGGATAGTGTCTCTGGATTTGGTTTCGGAGATATACTTTTTGTCCTTAAGCACTTTGATATCATCGTAGCAGGCCATAACGGCGAGATTGGTACATTCCAAGTGTCTAGCAAGTTGCTTGGTCTCAATTTCAGAATCCGGATAGAAATTGACAAAGAGCGATAACAGCTCCGCCTGCAAAGGAGTAATCATGAGCCGTTTGGCCAGTTCGTTGGAGAAGAGTGCTACCTCCGCCTGCAGGAGAGCCTGCTTGGGCGAGCCTGCTCCGCCGGCCGCTTCGGCTATACGTTCCATCAGTTCAAGGATACATTTGGAACTCAGATATTCCTCCTGTGTTTTGCCGATGATTTCCCTTTTAGTTGTTTTGGTTGCCTTTACCATTACATTTTCGTTTTTCCACTCACTAAAATTTTTCTTCATATACCTACCTCCTATTTTTAAAAATTACACAAAATCTTTAACTTCGGCGGCAAAGGTACGAAAAGAGTTTCAGATTAAAAAATAGAAGTTTAAGAAGGATCATAAAATCTTAATAATCGTACATAAAAAATCAAACCTCTATCCTCTTCACAGCCTCTGCCGGACGAAATTCGCTGCAAAGATACAACACACCCTCGGACACTTGACGTCCGAGGGTGCAAAAAAATTCAATTTTTCAGAAAATAGTTACCGAAAATCGATTATAAGATGAAATATATATAGGATCGGGTATGATGCGAGATTGGTTCGAGAAACCTCGGGAAAAGACCCGAAAAACCCCTGATTTTTAGGCAAGGAATGGAGGGAATCCCCCCGGCCCCCTTTCAAAGGGGGTGACAGGAAGGTGGCAGGACAATATATACAATGAGAGACGGCAAGGAATGCCGTCTCTACAGACGAACAAACAGCAAGGGGAAGGGAGGACGGTAACGGGAGGGGACGGCAAGGCATGGAGGACGAGGGACGACAAGGAATGGAGGACATAAAAAAGGAATGCAGGCTTAGAGGAAGCGGACGCCGAAGTAAAGTACGGCAACCCAATCCCAAGTCATGAGTTGCATTTTAATCTCGGGATTGTCGGTTAAGGTGCTACCGGCACCCGTAGCAATCATGCGATCACTTGCTTTGAAACGGATGTTATTGACCACTCCGTTGAACGCCAGCACAAAGCGCGGCGTGATGTTATAGGCCAATGCCAACTTAGCCTGTCCGGTAACATAAACAGGGGACTCGGGTTTGATTTTGCGACTGAGGATGAGATTATAGCCAGCCTCCTTAGGCATAAACATCCGGTCGTCGCCTGTGATAATCATCCGATTCAGAACCGACAACATCGGCGTGGCAGAGACATGAAGCAGGAATTTGCCCTTGTTGGGCGTATAGTTATAGCCATACCCTACTCCAACAGCAATCTGGTACAACTCCATTTCGTTGACTCCGCCTGTGCGTGTCATCAAGGTCTCCGAGAGGATTCCCATTCGCGAGTAGACAAAATGCGCCACCAGGAGTGGTGCTCCGGCCGATTTCTTCTGGATGAATGAAGCGTTGAAGGCAGCCGGCATGGAGAGTACCGGAAGAAGTGATACTTCCACCCGCAAAATTGGTTTTACGGCGGAACAACTCTACTCCCCATCCGTTTTGGAGCATCGAGAACTTGAGATTGGAATAGCCATTAAATAAATCCCAAGAGTAACCAATGTTCATGTTTCGATAGGAAACCACAAAACCCAATTTGGGTGTGATATTCGAGCCCAAACCGATATTGACATCATCAAAATAAGGCACATTGGAGCATTGCATGGATGTGGAAACACTTCCCCAGTCGCCATTAATAGCGATGCGGAAACGATGCCGAGGCAAGGCGAGATATTCAGGGTCGATATTCTTCGTAAAGAAACCATCCGCCTTATCCAGCACGCGGTTAATCCAATTCTTGCTGGGCACCCTGGTCTGTATCACGGGGCGCGAGGTGTCGGATACGGCTACAGGCGAAACGCACGGAAGGGGTCGCACATACCAAATCCCCTTGTCTTGCGCAAAAACAGGTATGCTTATCAGCAAAATACATACCAAGCGGAGCGACAAACCAATATGTTTTTTCAGCCAATTCATTCGAAAAAGTTTGCAAAGATACGACAAAATATCCAAATAGCCAAATAAAATACCATAAATTTTTGCATATCTGAAAAAAAAGTAGTAATTTTGCAGTCTCAAACATTATAATTATTATTTGATCATGAAAAATAGTACAAAAATCTGGATGTGCCTTGCGGGCATAGCACTCGTAGCACTCGGCGTGATGTGTATCCTGTACCCGGGTACCACATTGTTAAGCCTGGCGTGGGTATTCGGTTTGATGTTCTTCATGGGCGGTTGCACGGAGATGGCCGCATGGTCGGCAACCCGCGGATTCATACCAATGAGCGGTCTGATGTTCCTGTCGGCTTTGCTGCAGATCATTCTCGGCATCATCATGGTCTTCCATCCGGCTCCGGTAATGCTGGTATTGCCGTTCATCTTTGCCTTCTGGCTGATGTTCGAAGGTATCAACTTGGCTATCAGTTCGTTTGATTTCAAGCGTGTCGGTTTTGGTCGTTGGTGGATAGTATGCTGCTTTGGCGTACTGGCTGCCTGCTTTGGCGCGTACTGCCTGGTAAACCCGAATGTAAGCGCCGAGACTATTGCTTGGATTGTAGGCTTGGGAATCATTCTGGATGGAATCGGCAACTGGGTTAAAGTGCTGGTTGTCAACAAAGTGGAGAAACGCTTTGTCAAACTGCATGATCGTCTTCGCGAAGTAACCGATATCGATTGGGAAGATGTAAAATGAACAGTTACACCCATCGTTATTCGCTAACAGCAGCAGACATGGACACTCGGTATCGCATGACGCCGAGTGCCGTGTTGCTGTATTATCAGGATTGCTGGGCGCGGTATATGTCGTGCTTGCATCTGGCTGCTTTTGATGTCGTCAAGCAGAACCGCATCTGGGTCATCACGGAGTTTAACGCGTGGTTTGAAGAGCAGACGGCTCTTTGGTCGGACGCTATTGATGTGACGGTTTGGAACAGCGAAGTGGGCACGCTGCGGCTATACGCGGAGTTCCGCGTGCGTCGGTTGGATGGCACAGAAGTGGCGCATGGCTACGGTTGCTGGACGCTACTGGACACCGAGGCACACAGGCTTGCGCCGATGAGTCCTTTCCAACCGCAGATACCTGTGCTGGAAGAAATGACTTCTGCGAGTCATAAAAAACGTCGTTTTCAGACGGAAGGTACCCCACTTCAGCAGCTTGAGCATCGTGTCAATCCGATTAACCTGGATTTCAACGGGCACGTGAACAACCGCACGTATCTAAGTATCGCCATGCAGTCGGCTGACGAAGCGTTCATGGATACGTATGCCATCCGATGCCTGACGGTTCATTGGCTCAAAGAGACTTTCCTGGGCGATACACTCCGATGCCACCTAACCTTGCTGCCCAACGAGACTGACGAACACGTCTATCACTATCTTCACTCGATTGCTCGCAACGACGGCGAAATAGCGGCCCAGGTCTATTCGGAGTGGATTCCGCGTACGGAACAGATTGATATGCAGCAGCACGCTCCGCGAGATTAAGAAAAACATGCGAATGAAAACGTTGCTCATCCTATTGTGTGTCTTAGTGCTGTTTGCCGCGATGGTGTTAGCGGTATTGTCCCATCCGGCATTCGGCCTCCGGCGTCATCGTTCAACAGAGCTTCTACAAGCGTCACCCAACTGGCGTGGCGGCATGTTTCAGAACCAAGAGCCCACCCCGCAGTTCACGGGGGCGGTTAGGGGCGGAAGGGAGAAAGGAAATGCCCTCGGTATGTTGTGGCGTTTTCTGACAGACAAAGACACTTTGCGCGTGCCGCAAGAAGCGCTACCTGTCGTCAAGACGGACTTGAAGAGCCTGGCGACGGATAGCGATTGGCTGGTGTGGTTTGGGCATTCTTCGTATCTATTCTGCTTGGGAGGCAAGCGTTTTTTGGTAGATCCGGTTCTTCAACCTGAGTTTCCCTCCTCGCTGATGCTCAAAGCATTCCCCGGAACCGACATATACCGTCCAACGGATTTGCCGGCTATTGATGTACTGATCGTTACGCACGAGCATTGGGACCACATGGATTATGCTACGCTCCGCGACATTCGCGAACGCGTCAAGGTGGTCGTTTGCCCGCTCGGCATCGCCGATTACCTGCGCTATTGGGGATATGCAGAAGAGCAGATAAAAGAGTTGGATTGGTATGACAATTCACCATTATCAATTGTCAATTCCACATTACAAATAACCTGTTTGCCGTCAAGGCATTTCTCGAATCGGCTGTTGGGCAAGCGCAATCAGACGTTGTGGGCTTCGTTTCTGGTTGAAGCCAACGGTCGTAAGGTCTATATCGGCGGCGACGGAGGCTATGACAAACACTTTCGGGAGATACACGAACGGTTTGGCGCGATTGACCTCGCTTTCTTGGAGAACGGGCAGTACAACGACAACTGGAAATATATCCACACCATGCCCGAAGACCTTGAGAAGGTCATTCTGGATTTGCAAGCCCGACAGGTCTTCACCGTTCACCACGACAAGTATTCCCTGGCTATGCACCCGTGGTACGAGCCGGATAATGTAGCCCACGCCCTTGCCGCCAAACACGACATCCGCCTATTGGATGCCCCGATAGGAAGCGTCGTGAGCTATTGATGATATATCCGCCAGAGGAAATAAACGGCAAAAAGCATGGAGGTAAAATCCACAATGGGCTGCACCCACATACAGCCGTACAATCCCATCCACCCATTCATCAGAAACAAGAGAGGTATATCCAATACCCCTTTTCGCAGAATACTGCAAACGAGCGCTTCGCGTGTCCGTTGCATGGCCTGGAAATAGGTAATAGCCGGATAGCAAATAGCCATAAACGGCATAGCTACCACTTGTATTCGCAAGAATTGCGTGATATAATCAACCGTGGTCGGCTCCTGCGTAAAGAATAGCGCCAGCGGCTCCGCCCACAACTCATACACGACGAAACAGGCGATGGCAAACCCCAAAGACAACATTATTCCGCATCGGAAGACCTGATTACGCCGCTGCATGTTATTAGCAGCATGATTATACGCCAGAAGCGGTAAAATACCTTGCGAAAGCCCAATTGAGAAATACAAAGGCAGATAGTCCAAACGCTTGACGACACCCAACGCCGCCGTAGCTTCGGTAGCATAACGCGAGACGAAATGGGTCAAAGCCGCCACCGCCACAACCGTCAGCAGGTATTGCAAGGAAGATGGAAAGCCGACTTGGATTATCTTGGAGAAATACATTTTAGCCGACCGTAGCAAATGCGGAGCAGCCGTTATTACTCCACTCTTTCGCCGAGAACGGATAATTGCCGTCAGCCACACGGCAGAGAGCATATTGGATAGCGCGGTAGCTACAGCCGCGCCGGTAATGCCCATATTCCCCATCTCGGGCAACATCAGAATAGGGTCCAAAATACAATTCAAGATTCCACCTGCCGAGATGGCAATAGACGCCTGCCTCGCCATACCTTCTGCCCTGACGAGATTCGCCAACACGAGATTCATAATGATGGGCACGCTACCGATAGTAATCACCCAAAAGGTATATTCGCGTGCAGGCGCAAGGGTCTGTTCATCCGCCCCGATGAGCCGCAGCAACGGTTCGTCCACCAAGGGGTAGATGACTGCACACAGCAGAGCAAGAATCAGCCCCATCCAGATGGTGAGCGAAGCCACGGAAGAAGCACCATCGGGGTTGTGTTTGCCCAAATAATGCGAAAGCATACTTCCCCCGCCAACGCCGGGCAGATTGCCGATAGCCGTCAGCATGAGATACAAGGGCAAGGCAATCATGGCAGCCGCCACTAACTCCGGCTGATTGAGGCGCGCCAGGAAGAAAGTGTCCGCCCAGTTATAGAGCAAAGCGATGAGTTGCGCAATAATGGCAGGCATGCTTTGCGAGAACACCGCACGGATGACCGGTTTGTGTTCAAAGGTCTCTATGTCAATATGTTTGGCAGCCATTATGCCGTTATGCCGTCACTTGCTCGTTGTACACATTAGCCAAGCCGGCTTGCTCGACACGCAGCTTGATCTGCTGAATATCGGTGGTGTAGAGTTGCAGTTCTTGCATTCGTTTGAAATAGTTACCACCGGAGAACGTGAAACGTTCAGCCGTGTTGTGTTGCTCTTGGATAGAAGCATTCGCCGTAGCGATGATGTCTCCGACCGCCAGGCAAGAAGGCAGTACTAATAGTTTCCTGCCGGCTATCAACCGCACAGCGTTAGCTCCGGCTAATGTGCCCGTAACAATCGCCTCGGTATGCCCGATGAAGAGTCCGCTCTTCTCGCCCGCACAAAGCAAGTTATCCATGCCGTCCACGCGCATGTCATTACTGCGATAAGCCAGCGAGAGGTAGCGAATGGAGTTGCCCTTGCTGCCGGCGCACGGGTCAACGTATCGGGCATTTTCTAATCCCGGTAGCTGACGCAGTTTATCCAAGGGGTAGTAACTGGTCATCAGTTTGGCATCGCCGGTGTCCAAGATGATCATGTTCTCGGAGAAGTCTTTGATGGCATACTGTTTGCAGGCTTTCATTTTCAGTTTGTCGTAGTTGACCTCCTCTTGAGGCAGCGGGATAATCGCTACGCCGTTGGTATTCAGTTCCTCCTGCAGTTTCGGGGAGAGACTCTCTTTCGAGAGTTTGCAGGAGCCGGAGAAGACGCCGAACACATCGGGTACCCGTTCGCCTCGGTATTCCTGCATGCCGCAGCGGCCGCAGATACTGATGCGCGGTCCGAAGGCAGGGCAACGCAGCACGCACATCGAACAGCCGTTGCCGTATTTCATGCAATTACCCATTGGGCCGGCTGTTCCTGTTGTCTCAATGAAAACATCACCTCCGAATCGCTCTCCCGAATCGGAAATGACCGCTTTTAGCAGCCCCTTCTCATGTTCCACATCGCAGATATGCGTAGATGTATGCAGTTCGATGTTCATCTGCGTCAGCAGGCGGCGAACATGTGCTTCTATTGTATTAACGGGATACAAGGTGGCATGATGATGCCCGGGGAACTCTACACCTCGATGCAGAGCGATACGGTCTATGAGCTGAAAAAGCTCTCCGCCACCCAAAGCAATCATCTCTTCAGCTGCCGTAAAACGGCCGTTATTGCGCATGATTCCTCCGGCATTACCGCAGCCCAGGAGCATATCGGTCTTTTCTAAAAGGCATACATCTGCCCCTGCTTTTTTGGCTGAAATAGCGGCGGCTGTTCCTGACCATCCGCCTCCAATGATTATTACTTTCATAACTATCCGATTTTACGAGGGTTAACTTGTTCTTTGCAATGATGAATGACTCGCTTGCCTGCTGTTGTCTCGGTGCAGGCTCCGCAAATGCCCTCTCCGCAACACATGTTTGCATTATTGCATGCGGAGAGGCGAATGGCACCCAATCCGACGGTTTCGATATATTCCGCTACCTTATGGATGACGTATTCCGAACCGCCTACATGGATTAATGTGCCTCCTGAGACCGCAAAACGGAGGATGGTTGCTTTGGTTTCTTCACGGAGTTGGCCCGCCGAATCCAACAAGTTGGCGGTTTGGTAATGCAGGTCGAAAAGATCCAGACAGAATTTCTGAATAGACGCGGGGAAGCCGCCTTCGTCCAGATGGACTTCGACCTCATTGTGTTTCGATTGAAGATAACGTACTACAGCCATAGACGGCAACAGCCCTATTCCCTTGGCCAGAACCAGACATTTTCCCGCTTGCTGTTTCTCAATATGCTGCAGTCCTAATAAACCGCTCATATAGGGTCCGCGAACCAATAAGGTATCTCCCGGAGCAATGTTGGCGAACTGAGAGGTCTTCACGCCACGCAGCAAGATCGACATGCCGATACTCCCCACGTGCATCTCCTCGTACATGACTGAGATAGGTGTGTCGAACCAAACGTCGGCATCCTTGCGACGGACAAAAACAAAGCCACCGGGACGTTTAACCTCATTCTCCAGTTCATACGGCACTTGCACACGCAGGAAGACCAACCCCTCGAAGGGGAGGACTGTTGTTACCCGGCATTCATACGTCTTGCGTCCGGGTTTGGCCTTGCCGCCATTGCGAATAAGCTCCTGCTGAACACAAAAAGCTCCGCTTATCTTACAATCGCAGAAGTCAGAACCATTTACCAGACTGCAAACCACACAATCACCTGTCTCTGCCAAAATACATGGGCAATAAGGACTGCTGTAATCAGCACATAAACCATCTATTATCATCTTTCAATAGTTTGATTCGTTTTGCGTTGCAAAGATACAACAAATAATTGATATACGCAAAATTTGCGTGAAAAAAAGTTCATCGAAATGAGTTTTTTAAGCATTAGGATGCTTCGCCGCGCATGTAATCGCCCGGCGTGATGCCGGTTTTGTTTGTTTGACTGAATGGGTAAGTTCGAAGGCCCTCGCGCGTAGATAAGCAATAGCGAAGTCTGCGCTTTTTTGTGTATTTGTACATGATCTTTGACATATTGGATTACCGAAAAATGCACCATTTTCATAAAAAATTCAAAAAAATATATCAAAAAGTTGCATAATTGTGAAACTTTTTGTACCTTTGCACCCGATTTTGATAATCACTCTAGAAAAAGAATAAATTATCAATCATTAAATGGATAGAAAGATATCAACTTTTGGAGGTTTTTTTGAGGCATTTTATGAATCATTGGACGTGCGTGTCCAAAAGAAGTTTGACTATGCCTTAGAAATGCTAAAGACAGAAAAAAGGCTTTCTGTCAAATTTGTAAAATTCATCAGAGATGGTTTGTATGAATTGAGAGTAGAGATTGATGGTAATATATATCGCGTGTTTTTTATCTTTGATAATGGTAACATTGTTGTATTATTCAATGGTTTCCAAAAGAAGAGTCAAAAAACACCATCTAATGAAATAGAAAAAGCTTTAAAAATAAAGGAGGCATATTATGAATGCATACGCAGGAAACGGAACTCTTAGTAGTTTTGATGATGTTCTTGACGCTAAATACGGTAAGAAAGGAACTCCCCAAAGAGAAGAGTTTCATCGTCAAGCGGTAGCTTATTATATGGGCGAGGTATTGCAAGAAGCCCGAAAAGAAGAGCACATTACGCAGGCAGAGCTTGCCAAACGCGCCGGAACGAGCAAGAGTTATATCTCTCGTATTGAGAATGGTCTAATTGATCCGACTATCTCCAGTTTCATGCGCATTGTTGACGCGCTCGGCTTACGATTTGAACTTACACGCACGATAGCATAGTACTCTACGTATAGAAACCAATAAACGGTAATCCAATAATAGCGGGTTACCGTTTTTGTGTATTTATACATGTGTGTATACACGTACTCGCGCACACGTATCTTATTTAAAACAAGTAAACAAACAAACTAAATATTAGGGGGCCACCGGAATTACGTTCGCGCATTCGTGCTCATACAAGGATTTCGCCAAAAACTAAAATATTTTTTAATTTTTTGCCAAAATCCTTGCGTATGTCAAATTTTTGTAGTAATTTTGCACTCGAAATTGCTAAATGCGGGATTGATGCCTTCCAAAAGCATTTTTTTCGTTGCAGTAATTCCATCCTGCCATCACGCCGAAACGGGTTTATGTCGTTTCGGGGAGAGGCAAAATATTGACATAAAAGGCGTTTATTGACGCTGTTCGCGACTTTCCAGAATCTTCGCAACATTCGGCTAATGGTCGTAGCAGTAAGCAATGAATGTCCTCGGGATATGCAATCATACCCCTCACGTACTCGTTTTGTGTACGTCAGGTTTGCATATTCGGCGTGAGGCATCAATTGTTTTTCTACCATTAGCGGGGATTGCGAAGCCCTTGGAAAGCGTGAAGAGCAAACAGCTTCACGCTTTTGTTGTATGTGCTTGTAGTTTAAGATAATCAACGTTAACATAAAAACAAACATTATGAAAAAGTTATTTTTACTCATTTGTTTGCTGGCTACTATAACAGTCGCTCAAGCAGAAGTAATAAAACTACAGGCTACCTCATATGCCTACAAGTACCAAAATGATTATGGTTATTGGACAGATTGGACAGACTGGGAATACACCTCAGTACTAATAGTTGTAAATACAGATAACAATCGTATTAATATATATAGCAATACGCCTCAGGAATACGATATATATGACTACGGTAGGACTCATTATGACGACGATGGTGGTGAAACCACGACATTAAAATGTATTGATGCAGACGGCTTACGTTGCGAAGTTCGAATTCGTGTTGAACGTAATGGAAACCGCCAATTATATATTGATTATAATGATGCCATGTGGGTTTATAATATTGTAAACAAATAAATATTCAATAGGAGAAACGCCGAAAATCCGCAGAAGAGTAGGCATGAAACAAGCAATCTAATATGGAACAAAGTAAAATCGACATGTATCTTGCGCAGAATGCCAAGATGTTACCGGCCAGCAAATTGCCGCTCATTAAAGATGCGTTAGCAAAGGTTGATGAGAGTAAATTAATTTATTTGCAAAGTGTTGAATACAAGGATCCGAATACGGTGCTTATTCTTTCCATCTTATTAGGCACATTAGGTATTGACCGTTTCATTTTAGGTGATGCCGGTATGGGTGTGCTCAAGTTGCTCACTTGCGGTGGTGTCTATGTTTGGTGGATTATCGATATGGTAAATGCGCAGGAGCGTACTCAGGCATACAATTTTAAGAAGCTGAGTGAGGCTCTGATGCTGCAAGGTATTTCCTTGTTCTGATGAAGCGATTTGTGCCTCTATATAAACTGATTGCTATAGAGGTATTTATGCTTCTATTCATCCTTGCAATGCATCACATTGGAATTCCGCTCTATTGTCCTTTCAAATTATTAACAGGAATCCCTTGCCCAGGGTGTGGTGGCCAAAGAGCACTATTCGCAATAATGCATGGTAACATAAAAGAAGCTGTATGTATAAATCCTTTATCAGTATTACTTATCTTATTTGCATTCATTGCTCCTGTGTGGTTGTTTGTTGACTGCTATAGAGGTACAAACAGCTTACATAGAGTAATGAAGAGCAAATGGTCATGGAAAACAATTACAATTGCCGCTTTGGTAATTATAGCAAATTGGATTTGGAATATATATAAACAATTATAATCATGGAACAAACGAATACTTCCATATTATCGCGTTTTCCAGAATATGGGTTTAAGAGTACGAGCATGTATAATCCACGCATTCTGGATCAAAAATATAATCGCGTTTTTTTAGGATATGTAGTGATGTGTACTTTTTTAATAGGAATAGTTAATCTATTAATATATTGCTTTCATCCTCGCTTAGATGGCATTTTCTGGGAAGTGATAAATTGTTACTTATTAATGCTTGCATCTCTAGTATTCTGCATTATATTCATGATCATATCCAAACGGGGATTTATCCCTATAAGTTCATTTGCAGATTATATCCAAACTAAAGGGAAAATGCGTTTCTTTGTGAAAGATGGCAAATTCGGGTTGGTTAAATTGAACAATTTTAAGATCTTTATCCCTGCCATGTACGATAAGTTAATGTGGGTGCAAGAGAATGAAGTCATGAAAGCATATGTCTATGGAGAGGAATTTCTCATTGATATACATAATAATAAATTAAGTTGATTATGAATACCGCTTTGAAAAACGTTTTACTAACTATTGTTATCGCACTTTGGCTTTGCTTCATTGGGTATAGTTTGTCTTGCTTTGTAGCCTATCTCATTGGATGGCCAACATTCGTAGGACCTATAATTGCTACAATCGTTTCGTTAATCGCAATATTGAGTGGCCTTATATCTAAAAAGAAAGATGGTACTCCAAAATCTATTTTCTTTGTGATCATCATGGCAATTCTTCTTAGTAGTGTTGCAAATATAGTTATCGCGGTTGCTAAGTTTTCTGGAGAAAAGTATAATGGGGCTGTTTTGGTTGCAGATGATAATTTATACAATAAATGGGGCTATAAAGTTATCAATGTAAGTGGTACCATATTACAAGAGGACGAGGTGATTTATATAATGACAAAGAATCGTGTGTATCTAATAAATTGGGATGGAGAATATATTGATGATGCAAAGTATGAAGAAGAAATTTATAACTATGATGATTATAAGTTTGTGAAGAATCCATATACTCATAAATATCATTATTGTAAATATCGTGTTAGAAAAAAGGCTTACACTTACGTGGATGAATTTAGAGAAGACAAAAAAGGAAATAGATACTTTGAATGTACTATTGGCAATGGTAAAACCGATATAATAGGATTAGGTTATCGCGGAGAGAATTGTATTTATCATGGATATTTTAGTTCTAATGGATACACATATGCATTTGAGATACAGAAACAGCGAGGCAGTGATTATGAAATTATTGACGCATTGACTAAAAGTAGCGTAATCCAATGTAAATATTTTTTAGACGATATTGATTATAAAAGGTTTAAATATTATGACGAAGATGAAGATAGATGGCATTATGTGTATTACGAATAAGATGAATAGTGAAAAAAATGAAATAATAGATTATAGATGAATAGTTTATTGAAAAATATTTTACTAACCTTTGTTTTTGCCATATGGCTTGGTTTTTTTAGGTCTCGTGTGTCTAGCTTCTTAACCTATCTCATAGGATGGCCGCCATTTGTGGCTTCTTCTGTGTATACAATAGTAGCAATTATAGTTCTTTTAGAAGGTCTCGCAATGCGAAAAAAAAGAAAAATTCTATTAAAATGCAAAAAAACATACTTACAAAAAAACTGAATTGGGTATTCCTAATAACTATTATAGCAACGTGCAGTAGTTGCACTGCTAATACATCATCGCATGATGATGAATACGTGGATTTAGCTCTATCTTCTAAAACTAAATGGAAATGCGTAAATGAACGATATGATAATGAGAATGAGTTATTTACATACGATGAAGCGGTAGACTTGTTTGGATATAATCTACCGACCAACGAACAGTGGATGGAATTGGTGAATGAATGTGAGTGGGAGTGGATTGGTATGGGGTATAGAATAGTAGGGCGTAACGGGAACTCAATTACTTTGCCTGCAGAAGGATTCCAAGACAAGAAAATGCTCATAAATCGTATTGGAACACGCGGTGATTATTGGTCATCTACTCCTTATAATTCCATGTACGCATGGTACTTTTGTTTCTTTTCAAGTACTATGCGCTTAAATGATAACGGAGCCCATGAATATGGACGAAGTGTTCGCCTCGTTAAATAGTCATATCTGCAACAACAAGATGTTATACATCTTTGATGCTTAAATTGTCTTGTTGTCAAAATACAAAATATGCCACATTTGTAGAAACCGAAAATTAAATCGCAAGAAGGAAATATAAAAAAATGATAACTGCTAAGTGGATAATTCTAAATATTACTAGATATGATACATAATAAGAAAATCTTACATGGTCTTAACCATACTGAGTACGAACATGAATTTGATCGAAAAGCTCTGAATGCTTTGGAAAATACTCCGGGATTATCTGCTTTAGGAAAATTTATAACAAAGCATACTATAGAGAAGTTCTTTACTGTTCAGCACACGGGCAGTAATCTAAAGGTAACGAAAGAAAACTACCCTAAGATATATGAGTACTTGGAATACGCTTGTCAGATATTGGATGTTAAGAAACCTGATTTGTATATTCAATGGGGATATGATATAAATGCGTGTACTATTGGTGCTGAAAATCCCATAATAGTTTTAAATTCAGGGTTACTAGACTTATGTGAAGATGATGAGATATTGTTTATTATTGGTCATGAGCTTGGTCATATCAAGAGTAATCACATGTTGTATCATATGATGGCTCAGATATTTAATCTAATTATAGATCAAATTCCTATGGGAAAACTAGTCGGAGCAGGCTTGAGATATGCTCTTTATTATTGGGATAGGATGTCTGAATTTACAGCAGATAGAGCAGGTCTCTTATGTTGTCAAAATATGAAAGCTACTGCACGAGCTTTTGTAAAAATGGCAGGATTACCAAAGGAACAGTATTCAAATATTGATGTAAAAGCATTTGTTAAACAAGCGAAAGAATTTGAACAACTTGATTACGATGGGATGTCAAAAGTTATTAAATTCCTATCAATATTAGACAACGACCATCCATGGACGGTATTGAGGACATCTCAGCTTATTAGTTGGGTTGATTCGGGAACGGTTAAACAAATAATGACAACGCACTAATATATAAACTAACTAAAAAATAATTAGCACTATGGCAAAAAATGATTTTACCGGCGAAGGTGCCGAAAACTACGAACAAAAATGTTTATGCGTTTTAGTTTTAGACGTATCTGGCTCTATGCGAGGAACTCCTATAATAGAGTTGAACAAAGGTCTGCAAGATTTTTATGATGAAATTTCATCCGATGACACAACTAAGCAGAGGCTTGAAATTGCGCTTATCGAGTTTAATCATGATGTTAATCGAACGTTAGCACCTGCTTTGGTCGAGAATTTCACCATGCCCACGCTGGAAGCTGCTGGATCTACCGCTCTCGTAGATGCCGTTAATGAGGCTATAGATTTAGTAGCTGATCGTAAAGCTTGGTACAAATCAACAAATCAAGCATATTATCGCCCTTGGATTATATTAATGACTGACGGAGAGCCCGATGACGGTCAAGATATAGAGACATTATCTCAACGTATTCAGAAAGATACGCTGGAGAAACGATATGTTTTCTTGCCGATTGGAGTAGAAGGAGCTAACATGAAAGTTCTTCAAAAATTGCAGGGCAACATACCAGCAATGAAGCTGAAAGGGACGAAATTTAGTTCCTTCTTTAAGTGGTTAAGTGCAAGTATGGGGACTGTAGTAACAGCAGAAGAAGGTCAGCAAGTTGATCTTACTAACGGCGCGAGTGATTGGATGTCCGAATTTGAAATATATACTATTTAAAAAATCATCATTATGGCAAAGAATGATTTTTCCGGCGAGGGCGCCGAAAATTACGAACAAAAATGTTTATGCGTTTTAGTTCTAGATACTTCTGGATCAATGAATGAGATTGTTGATGATAGTAATACTGTCAGCACCGGTCGCCAAGCATTTATAGATGGAAAGATGTACAACATTGTTGAAGGAGGTATATCAAAATTAGATAACTTAAATTCTGGTTTGAGAGAATTTTATGATGAGATTAGTAATGATGAGACTACAAGCCAACGGCTTGAGATAGCTATTATTACATTTAATGATGTCGCAGTTTGTACTCAAACTCCAGCACTCATTTCAAACATGGAAATGCCAACGCTTGAAGCTAATGGTAACACCGCTCTTGTAGACGCTGTTAATGAGGCTATAGATTTAGTAACTGATCGTAAAGCATGGTATAAATCAACAAATCAAACATATTATCGCCCATGGATCATATTGATGACAGATGGAGAGCCTAATCAAGGTCAAGATGTAGATACATTATCTGTAAGGATAAAGAAAGATTGTGCAGACAAGAGGTATGCATTTTTGCCTATAGGTGTTGATAATGCCAATATGACAGTTCTTCAAAAATTGCAGGGCAACATACCTGCAATGAAGCTGAAAGGCACAAAATTCAGTGATTTCTTTAAATGGTTAAGTGCGAGTATGGGAACTGTTGTTTCAGCAGGAGAAGGCCAGACCGTTGACTTGACAAGCGGCGCAGATAATTGGATGGAGAACTTTGTTATTTAGTTAGAAATGAAACGAATATTTCTTGTGTTAATAATTTCATGTTGCTCGTTCGCTCTTATCGCTATATCATGTCAAAGAGTATGTAAAAAAGAACCAACTTCAACTGAAACTATTATTGGCGATTCTCAACCTCGCAATAATTTTGACAACGTAAGTAACGTTGAAGCAGATCCGCAGATGGAACAAGAGAATTTAGACGAAAAAGAATGTTGTGCACAAATGAAGTATCATGACAAAAAAAACGCAACGGGTTCTTTTTGGTGGGGGATTGCTTGTGGCATAATATTTACTTTATTATGTACTCGTCATCAAAAGGTAAAAAAAATAGCAAAATACATAATGAAGAAAATATCTCCACAAAAAGAGACTAATGGCAAAGAAGAATCTTCCCCTATTTCCGGTAAAAAATTACCAGAAGATGGAGAGCAAAAGTCCTCTACTGTAGCTCTGTTAGAGCAAGAAAATTCATCCTCAAAAACCATAGAACGAACAGATGTCGAGTCGCATCCCTCATCTAGTGAAAAAGAAGAAATTGAAGAAAAAATGGAAGAAGTTTATCCGCTCAACCCGTTTTCGTTTGCTGTAGAGAACGAAGATTGGTGTGTAGTTGGTACATCTGTAATAGGAAAAAGCCATATATCAATGAATCTTCCATGTCAAGATAGTTGTAAATACAAATATATAGGAGATGGTTGGGGTATTGCCATCACATCTGACGGAGCTGGGTCTGCAAAAAGGTCAGAAATAGGTTCCAAAATTGTTGTTGAGCGTGGCGTATTCCATTTTGAGCAACTAATTGAAAGGCAGGGGTGGAAAAGAGATAACAAGTTACCAAGTGATGTTATATGGCTTCAAATGGCCTATATAACACTTCAAACTATCTACAAGGAATTGGTGGCATTTGGAAGCGCCAAAGGAATTGATTATAAAGAACTCAGTGCGACTATTATTGTTTTAATTCATACTCCTCATGGTATTTTGTGTACGCATATTGGCGATGGAAGAGCAGGATATAGAAGCGAGTCCGGGGAATGGAAGTCTTTAATTATTCCACATAAAGGAGAAGAGGCAAATCAAACAATATTTATCACTTCTGATTTTTGGTCACAACCTAACTACGTAATGTCCGATGTCTTTGTGCCTCAGAGTATTGTTATGAGAGAATGTCCCACTGCATTTACGTTAATGAGCGATGGGTGTGAGCATACAATGTGGGAATGTAATCTTTATGATGAACAAAAGCAAATATTCTTTGATCCTAATCGTCCTTTTGCTAAACTTTATGAAGGTTTAAGGGACACTTTGGTAGATTATAGTAAGGAACAAGTTAAATTGCAAAAAAGAGCAGAAAATTGGCAGAAATTTATAATGGAGGGAAATAACTCCTTGAAAAAAGAGTCTGACGACAAAACTCTTATTTTGGGCGTACTATACAAATAATATTGGTTAAATGCTAGTTTATACTAAAAATAGAGAGCAAATCGTTATTGCTGATTCGGCTATGTCTTCCGGAGGGGAAGGAGAAGTTCGCGAAATAATTACTGCCCCTTCACGTTTCGCAAATTCTTGCGCAAAAATTTACTATCAAAAAAGACGGACAAAACAACTGGAGGAAAAAATCAACTATATGACTAAAAATCCTCCAGCTAAAGTAGTTGGAAATGGTTTTATGATAGGATGGCCAATTGCGTCATTATATGATAGTAGTTTGCGATTTCTTGGTTTTGTTATGCCATTAGCTCCCAAAGGGAGCAAACAATTAGTTAATTTAACATCTCTAAAAATCAGCAAAAAACTTGAGTCTGAATGGCATATCAAATATGATCGCACTCTTGGAAAAAAATCATTGATAGCTCGGTTAAAGTTAATCAATAACATTGCTATTCCTGTTCATCTGCTTCATGCAACAGGCAGGTATGTGCTTAAGGATTTCAAACCTCAAAACATTTTGGTTACTCATACAGGGCAAGTGACAATAGTGGATATGGATTCGGTTCAAATAACTGAACATGGGAAATTATTGTTTCCAGCTTCTGTTGCAACTGATGGATATATGCCGCCAGAGTTCTACACCGATAACGTGGGGCATGACATAACTATTCCAATACTACAGTCTTGGGATTTATTTGCATTAGGTGTAATTTATTACCAGATACTTTTCGGTTTGCATCCATTTGTTGTGACTCCATGGATGCAAAAAGATGATAGTAGTAATGAGATTTCGCAAAATATAGCGCAGGGATTATTCCCATTTGGTTCTATGGCTCATAAAGTGAGAGGTTATCCAGAACCTCACAATAATTTTAAAATAATTCCTCTAAATCTACAAAATTTCTTTAAACGAGCCTTCAGTAACAATCCATCTTCTCGTCCGTCTGCCGAAGAATGGGGGAAGGCTATTCATGCGATTTTAGCGTCTACTAAGCATGATATTGTTCCCTCTGAGCAGAAACCAATTCCAAGACCGACACCGAAACCTGCTCCGAAACCAATGCCGGAACCCTCTCCACGCCCCATTCCTAAACCGACCCCGCAACCAGCACCAAATCCGGGACCAAATTATGATATAGTTCCTCATAATATCAATCACTTCAATTGGGGAGCCTTTTTCTTTAATTGGATTTGGGCCGTATGTCATGGGATATGGTGGCCCATATTGATTAATGTAGGCGTAGGTATTATTTTGATTTTGGAAGTGCCGATATTGACTATTATAGCTAATATAGCATCTTTGAGTTTCTGGATTTGGTTTGGATTTGCAGCAAATGCACTAGCTTGGAAGAAGAAGCACTGGAAATCTACTGTGGAATGTATGAATAGTGAAAAAAAATGGAATAAGGCATCCATTTGGTTTTTAGTAATTCTCTTAGTATTTGCAGTCATTTTAGTTATTGGGAATATGTAAAAAACATCTCACAGAGGGATGAGTAATAAAAAAAATAACTCCATAAATGAAAAAAAATAAAGAAACTGTTCCGCTCGAATGTCCAGAATGCGGGAGGCAAAGTGATTCTATTAAGCAATATACCTTGCCTTATAAGTGGATCTTTCTAGGCGTGGTATTATATCACCAAGATATAGAATACACATGTTGTCCAGAATGCATGCGCAAGCATATATTTATGCGTGGTTTTACATACCATATTTTAACCACTCACGTCATGTGGCCGTTTTTCATATTTCCATGGTCTATGATTCAATTGCTGCGTTCGTTTACAAAAGGGCATTCAAAGGCCATTCAAGAACTCATAGCACAGAACACATCACAATCGACATATCCAGAAAACGCCGAAGTGCTTGTTCAATTATATGATAATACTGGAAATCATAAGGGTAGATATACTTTTTTACCCATTTCTCATGAGATTAATGTAGATGGTAAAGTATTTGCTGTGGTAGATAGTGACATAAATGGTTATAAATATCAAATAAAGGGATATCGGCTGTATTTTAATAACTAAAAGCAACTTTCCAAAGAAATACTAGATTACACAAAAAGCAAGGAACTGATTACCTTATCAGATGAAGCAATGTCTTTTGGTATAGAAGGAAAAGTACGTGAAATTATTATTGTTCCTTCACGTTTCTCCAATTCATGTGCTAAACTTTATTATCAAAAGAATAACGTCGGTATGCAAGAGATTTATTCCCAAGATAAATAATCACAATTACCACACAAACAATAGAATTAATGGCAAGACCTGCGAAGCCGTAAGAGCAGGATTATAACATTTATAATTATGACTTTCTCACAATCTGTTTTAACTTGCTTTGACAAGTATGTAAACTTTTCTGGACGCGCAAGTCGCTCCGAGTACTGGTGGTGGTATCTTTTCACCTGTATTCTCGCCTTCTGTGGAGGTTTCATTGATGGACTCATAGGGGAGGATAGTTTCGTATTCAGCGGAATTGTCTCATTAGGAACCTTTTTGCCGACATTGAGTGTGGGTGTACGCCGTTGTCATGACACGAATCATAGCGGTTGGTGGCTTTTGTGCCCAATCTATAATATAATTCTTATGTTCTTACCATCTGACGATAGAGTGAATGATTATGGAGAATAAGAACCTTCACTACATAATAAACCAAATCGCTGAGCGGTAATCCGTTTGGCGGTTTAGTGTTAGAACGCGAACTCAAATAAAATCATCTTAGATGTTGCACCCGACACGGAATTAGGGTATTAAAGATATGAAAATTCAATTCAAATATATGTTTTTTATCGGTGCACTTCTGAGCGCGTTGGTAATGACTTCCTGCGGTCCTGAATATAAATTGGAATTTGCTATCGGAGCAGCTTCTGCAGACTGCCCCATATATCTTGGTGATGGCATAACAATGACCGATATCGACTCCGAAGGCAATAATGTTGTCTACACATGTATTGTAGATGAGAGCGATAGCGAGACCTTGGTTTCTGACATGAACAATCATGCGGTTCGTTCAGTGGTGAAAGAAAGTATACTTAGTTCCTTGGTCAATAATCCTAACCCCGATATGAATGAGTTTATTAATTTAGTTAAGGAAGCAAAATACAATATAGTATATCGTTACATCGGTTCTCTCTCAAATGAAAAGGTAGATATTGTAATCTATCCTCACGAATTATAATTGTACAATCGTTCTATCTCATTTATACGAAATAAGGAGCATCATTAGTAGTTTACTTAAATAACTCTTATATCATTTTCTAAAATTGATACAATAAGTGGTGGAAAATACCACTACTAAATATATTGTAATTGCATACAATCACATTAAAATATTATCAGGATAATTAGGTTTATGAGGTGTTTCTTTACACTATTACTTATTTTTTGCTCTTCTGTTCTCTTCGCCGACAACCTCGCCGAAGCGGAGTACTACCAGAAGAAGGCAGATGGCTATCGTCGTGAGGCAGCGTACTATGAGCAGAAAGCCAAAGGCTATGAACGTGAGGCTGAGTATTACATCAAGAAAGCGGAAGGCTATCAGCGTGAGGCTGCCTATTATAGCAAGAAAGGCGATATAGACCGCGCCAACACGCAGACTCGCTATGCCCGTAACGCAATGGATAATGCCAAGACGCAACAACGTTATGCCAAAGACGCATGGGATAACTACCATACGCAGATGCGTTATGCAAAAGAAGCCGACGAAAAAGCCGCGATGTACCTCCGATGGGCTGCGGGGAACTAATATCTATGGACTGAGATCCAATAGTAGAAACTGGCATCTTTATGAAGACACCATAAATATGAATTGGTTACAAAAAATATTATCTCAATCCCAGTCTAACGCTCCTCAACAGGAACCCGATATTCAACGTCCGTTGAAGCAGTCATACCAAGTTTCTGAGCATCTATGGGCGGGGGAATATCCGGGAGATAAGAATGGAGAGTGTGCAAAAGACAAACTGAATCGAATGATGCAGTTCGGAGTACGCTGTTTCTTTGATTTAACGGAGGAAGGTGAACTGATTCCTTACAAAGATTGGTTGCCTGCCAATGTGAATTACGTCCGTTTTCCAATCCGGGATGTGAGCGTGCCTCAAAGCATAGAGGATGTACGCCAATTAGTAAAAACTATCCTTCAAAATGCAGATGGTACTCATGGTGAGGTATATGTACATTGTTGGGGCGGAGTTGGCAGAACGGGAACAATTATTGCATGCTTAATCGCGGAAGAAATGGAGAATCCGACTTTAGAGAAGGTGATGGGAGAGTTGCGAAAACGCTTCTCTATGATGCCCAAATCCGCGCACCGACAGACACCGGAAACAAAAGAACAAGAGCACTTTGTGCAGCAGTATATAGAGAATATGCAAAATCAAAGTAAAAATAATGCGAATTTACGTGACCGCATACGTGGCTCACTTATCGGTGGAGCAGCCGGAGATGCTTTAGGGTATCCGGTGGAGTTTATGAGCAGAAATCAGATCTTAGCGAAATACGGTTCTAAAGGTATAACTGCATTTGAACTGTCAGGCAATGGGAAAGCACTTATCTCTGACGATACCCAGATGACACTTTTTACCGCTAACGGCTTGCTCTTTGGTGTCACGCGTTTTTGCACGCACGGAATACTCGGAGCAGGACTGAAAGATTTTGTGCGATATGCCTATCAAGATTGGTACGAGACGCAGACAGGAGTAGAGGACTATAATAAATACCACTATTGTTGGATTCGGGACATCGCGGAAGTCAATGTTCGGAGAGCACCCGGAAACACCTGCATGTCAGCCCTTTTCGCTATCAAACACTCCAAAGAGGTGCAGAATGACAGCAAAGGTTGCGGTGGTGTGATGCGAGTAGCACCTGTGGGACTAATGGCTGCGGCGGATGAACAGGTGATTGTTAAAAACTGGAGTGGAGAGGATGTCCCTCGCCGGACATGGAGCAAACAGGAGATTGTTCGCCTCGGAGGCGACTGTGCCGAACTGACCCATAAACATCCGTTGGGCTATCTACCGGCTGCATTCTTGGCGGATTTGATTTACTATATCATGATGTATGATGGTGAAATCACGTTTGTCGTCTTTGAGCAGTTTCTTCATGAGATAGATGCCGATTGTCGCAACGAGTACAAGAATCCAAAAGAACAGAAAGCCTTGGACGAACTCCGGCTATTGATAGAGAAAGCTATCCGTCTGGCAAAAGATCTTTCCGTAGCAGATGAGTTCGCCATACCCCAATTAGGCGAAGGATGGATCGGTGATGAAGCCTTGGCTATCGCCTTGTACTGCACGTTGAGACACTTGGATAGTTTTGAAGATGCCATCACCGCAGCGGTTAATCATGATGGAGATAGCGACTCAACCGGTGCTATCTGTGGTAACATAACGGGTGCTATTGTGGGGCTGAATGGTATTCCTAATCATTTTATAGAGCATTTGGAGTTAAAAGATTTGATTACAGATATCGCAGATGATTTGCTTTCCGGATGCACTATTAGCGAATATCACAGTCCATCAACAGAGGAAGAGATGCGATGGGAAAGACGTTATGTGAAGATAGAACCGGCTATTAAATGAGTTGGATGGTACATTACATTGCAGCGTATACCAAATGAATTAAATTTCGTACAATTATGAAACGAAACACTCTTGCAATCATTTTTTTGCTTTCGGCGATACGTATATTCGCATTGCCGAATCTCATAGGACGGTGGCAGACTGCACCTATGTGGGACGGACTTGAAAAAACAGAATTGGAGTTGAACTTTCTGGATTCGGTTAATTTCGACATCAAAGTGGTGGTTGATAATACCGATTTTAGCGAAGGAACACGTACCACTATGACAGTGAGAGGGACATACCAAATGCGGGACTCGCTCTGTATATTTACAGCCGATTTATCGACTTTTACTGCGATACCGGCTCCGCTTCCCGGAAGAAATGTGACAGATCTTAATAATGTGGATTCGCTGATTATCAGACCCAGTCACAATTCAGAGGATGTCATGGCATTAGTTTCTGATTCAGGTTACGAAGTAATTGTTTTATACCGGCAGAAATAGATTAAGAACTTAATTTTCGGTAATTGTTGACCTGACTAAAAAAATAAAGAAATAACGAAATATTATATGCAATAATCAACTAAAGCCATACTACTATGCAATCAAAATCTTTAACCCCTACTTGGAAAAAAGTACTCATCATCGCGTTATGCCTGTTAGGTTCAGCGGCGCTGATACTCGTCGGGCTCATGTGCAAAGCCTATTACGACAAGAATTACAAAGTCACTTATTGGGAGACATGGACCACCTATGTCTCGCCTAACATAGTAATGGAGCACGGTCACAAAGGAATAAATCGATTTGAGCAGCTCAAAGACATCCGCACCGGTAAATATACCACGCCGCGATTTAATCACATCTTTATCAATCAGTATAACCATTCTGACAGCCTTGTGGTCTTCCGCACCTTTGACAATCTGCGCGGCTATCTGAATACCCACACCGGCCAGATCATCATCCCGGCGCAGTACCAACGCGCATGGAACTTCAGCGAAGGCCTCGCTGCGGTCTATGACGAAGGCCTGGTCTCCTTCATTAATGCTTCTGGTGAACCTGCTTTCTCGAGCACATTCCCTCTTCACTATGGCCTCAACTTTGATGATATCGCCTTTCAGTTCCACGACGGTCTTTGCGTCATGCTCACAATGGATGGCAAATGGGGACTCATTAACACACAAGGCGAGTGGGTCGTTAATCCCATTTACAACGCCATGGATGCGCCCTACCACGGCTATCGTCGTGTCTATGATGGCGATCACTACGGACTCCTTACCAATGATGGCTCTCTTGCGCTTCCGGTTGTTTATGATGATATCCACCGCGAGTTAGCAGGAAACGGATGGATATTGGTCAAAGATGGTTTAGCTTGTCAGGTGGATTTCGAATTGCAAGTAACGGTGCCCTTCGTCCACGATGGCATTCACACCTTGAGTTATATCGATTCATACGATACCAATGAGTATTACGATGAAGCCTCCGGTGAATATAAAACGCGCAAACTAACCGAACCTCGTTTCTTCCGCTTCGACATCGGTTGTAACAGCGGTGTAATCGATGCCAACGGCAAAGTCATCATTCCTGCCATCTACTACAATGTATATATCGTCAACGACCGTCTCTTCGAAGTCGAAGTAACCAGCAGCGGAGAACGGCTCCTGTATGATACCAATGGACAATACGTCGGCAAATCCGATTTTCAAACACCGCTGACCCCAAAAAATGAAAACCCATAATCCACAGAAAAGATACTCTGTCCGACACAATAGCCGTTGGATACTGTTCCTCAGACTGTTACAAAGACCGATACAGGCGTGATGGACTGATTGTCGCACGAGGCAAAGGCAATGACGAGTGGAACTGCTCTGCTCCGCATGGAGCCGGTCGGTTATTGCATTGATTGGCGATACGGTGGATGTGGAGTATTTTATCAAGCCGGTTATCAAAACAATGGTTATCGGTTCGAAATAGAACACTAGTAAACTCTAAACTGCACTAAACACTCTACTAAAATAAGTAATATGAAGAATACACATCTATTTCTACTACTGATTGCTGCAACGCTATGCGGTTGCAAAGCGGGTACAAAGCAGGCGGATGCCGAGTCGCTGAATCTGATCGGACGTTGGCAGACGGAGGCGAAGAATTTGGGTTCGCAGCAGGCGATTGAGGAGTACCTGTTTCAGGATGATGAGAACATAGTGATGAGCATTATCATCTATCATACCTATGCCTCTATAGACGAACCCTTGGCAACGCTGTCGTTGAACGGAACCTATCAGCTCTCGGACTCCATCTGCACCATCACGTTGGATCCCTCATCTCTCAGATGTTTTCCGGAGCCGCTACCGGGATGGGATTTAGAAGAAAAGCACGAACTACGACTGGTAGTCATACCCGATAGCGAATCGGAGGATATCATCACGCTTCGTCATGCCGATGGATATAATCCCGAAGAAAAGGTGCTGTATCGGCAGGAGTAATCGATTAGTTGTAAAATTCTGCATTTACTATACCCAAAATCCAGATTATTCAAAATAAATTATTGAATTTGAATAATTAAATTTGTAATTTCGGGCAAAGAACTGAGTAGTCGATTCGATAACTAACGGAAAGCGATAAAATAAATATAGATTCCGTTGATAATTTTGCAAATATTGGTCAAAAACGCATTATTTTCAACGGAATCGCGATTTTTTTTGAAGATTTAGTTGTGTATTTGAAATAAATTTAGTACCTTTGCAGCGATTTTTATAAAATGGCATTTAATAAACAAAGGTTAAATCATAAAACATCATTTAATAAATATGGATAAGCAGGTACTAAAGCAGGTTCTTTTGGATAACGCACAATTGGTGGAGAAAATAGAGGTACTACCTCGTTCGTATGATCTGGATGAGTCGGTGAATTATGTGTTTACCGGTGTTCGTCGTGCAGGCAAGTCATACATGATGTATGCGATCATCAAGCAGTTGTTGCAGCATGGTTGCACCATGGCGGACATCCTGTATCTCAATTTTGAGGATGAACGGATAGACAACTTTACCGCTGCGGATTTCAACCTCCTGATCGAGTGTCATCAAGAGATGTATGGTCGTTCTCCGCGTATCTTTTTAGACGAGTTGCAAAATATAATCGGATGGGAGAAATTCGCCCGCCGTATGGCGGATAGCAAAGCGCATATATGTCTGACCGGCAGCAATGCCAAGATGTTAAGCAAAGAGGTGGTAAGTACTCTCGGTGGGCGTTTTATTCCCAAAGATATATACCCATATAGTTTCATAGAGTACCTGAATGCCATGCAGATACCGTATGACAAGAATACTCAACTGACCACTTCCGGACGGGCTCTCTTCTTTCAGCATTACCGAGAATATTTCTTCTGGGGTGGTATGCCAGAATCGGTAGGAATGAAAATCAAACGCGATTACCTCAGTAGTACCTATCAAAAAATTTATCTAAACGATATTGTCTCGCGTAATAAAATTAGCAACATAGCTGCACTTAGGCTACTCATCAAGAAAATGGCAGAGTCCGTGAAACAACCTGTTTCTTACAACCGAATGAGCAATATCCTCTCTACCATTAATGGTAAGATTTCTGTGCCGACCGTGCAAAGTTATATATCTCATACCGAGGACGCATGGTTCTTGCTGCGGCTACGTAACATCAACGGAGCTCTATCCGAGAAAGAGAGTATATGCAAGTATTATTTCATTGATAACGGATTCTTAAATCTTTTCCTGCTTGATGGCGAATCTTCGTTGTTGGAAAATATGGTTGCATTGGAACTCTTCCGTCGTTATGGTCACGACCCAGAGAACGATACAGTCTATTTCTACAATTCCGGAGAAGAAGTGGATTTCTATATCCCTGAGGAAGAATGGGCGATACAAGTAGCCTATAATTTATCCGAAGGAACTACTCGTCAACGCGAAGTGACCGCATTGACTAAAATTGCCAATGTCCTTCCTTGCAAACGGCGCACTATCATTACCTATGACACCAAAGACACCATTACTGATGCTTATGGAAAGATAGAGGTCTTGCCTTGTTGGCAATGGTTATTATCTTAACGAAAAAATCACAAAATATTAAATCATACAACCATATCAATCTTTAGAAACCATGTCATTTTTTCAGAAACTCATTCGCAAATGGCTGTCCAAAAAGGAGGATAAACCAATTCAAACACCACCTGCCGTTACAGCAGAAGAACCGACAGCAAAAGAACCAACAGCAGAAGAATCGACAACGAAACAAACCGATTCAGAAAAACAATCCCAGAAACGCTCTGAGAAACGTACTGAGAAAGTGCCGGCTCAGTTGAAGAAGTTTGTGCCACTTGTTCAGAAAATGATCTCCGAACTCCGTGCAAAGGCCGTAAATAAAGTGCCGGAGGTTGGGGAATTCAGGAACGTCTTTTCGGAGTTCCATAATCCGGATCCGGACTTGGAGGTAACGGACTTCATACTCAAGGTGACCAAACCGCCTAAGTCTGTAACCGGTCATGAGCGCCGGAGGTATCTGGAGTTTGTGGCATACAACGTTCCCAGCCCATATATCTGCGAAAAGGTCATCGAGGCCGGAGAGAAGCACGATATTCTCGCTGCGCTCGATGATGCGAATCTGCCTGCGCGGCTCATCAATCTCATCCCGGAGATGGAACGCGATTTGCGATTAAGTTAAATATTGAAGATATGAAAAATGCATATTTGTTTCTATTACTGATTGCTGCAACGCTGTGCGGTTGTCAAAAAAAAATCCCCTATTGAGCAGAAATTTTTCATTTTTTTTCAAAATTATTTGGTGATTTCATTTAAAATTTATACTTTTGCAAAAATTTTTAGAGGCGTGAATATTTGCAAAAAGTGTGAATATGAAAATCGAAAGACAAATAGAAGCTTACATCCGGAAATGCTTGCAGGTGAACGTACAACTCACTAAGCCATCCAAAAAACAAATTGACACCCTACCCATGATCATTAGTGGGGCGTTCGAATTGATGATGACAGAGCTGTACAACAAGCACATCGTGTTTGCACAAGACAAGACAGGAACCTACAGTCCGGTGCAGATGAAGAAAGTGGCGAACCTGATCAGCGAGAAATGGGAAGTGAACTGCGTGTTTGTATATGAGCAGATAAGCGGTTACAACCAGACGCGTATGATACAGCAAGGGTTGAACTTCATTGTAGTGGGTAAACTGATGTACATGCCGGAGTTGCTGATAGACATGCGGCCGATACGTAATGCGTATAATCAACGACAGAAGATGCCTCCGACAGCGCAGATGATTGTGCTGTATCACTTGGAGCGAGAGTTGATTGTGGAGCAGCAGATAAGTGATATCGCGGAACGGATGCGTGTGTCGTACGCGACATGCAACAAGGCTATCAGTTGGTTGCGCGGACACGGATTGGCGCATGAGACGAAGGAGGGTAAGTGGAAGTTGATATCGCTGGACACGAACAAGCGCGAAGTATGGGAGAAAGCGTTGGAGTATATGTACAGTCCGGTGGAGAAAGTGCTGTATGCAGCGCAAGAGACGGGGATGTTGAGCGGTTACAATGCATTGGCGCATTACACGCATCTGGTACGGACGGATGAGCGAGTGTATGCGTGGTGCGGGAAGATACCGGCAACGTTCAGTCAGGAGGAGAACGCGGTGCAGATGCAGATATGGCGTTATGATCCAGGAGTGCTGAGCGAGAACGGGGTGGCGGATCCGTTGTCGTTGTATCTGACGCTGCGTGAGGACGAGGATGAGCGCGTGAGTATGGAGATGGAGGAGATGGTGGGACGGATTTTAGATTTGTGATTTAGGGATATGGAAGGAATAGCGAAGTTTAAGGAGTATTTTGCGGGATACGAGAGCAATTATGCGGTGATTGGTGGTGCGGCATGTGGATTGTACGCGGAGATGTACGCGCAGACACCGCGTGTGACGCATGACATCGATACGGTGCTGGTAGTGGAAGCGCTTACGCATGCATTCGTGGAGCGGTTTTGGCAGTTTGTGAAGGACGGAGGTTATCGCGGACAGGAGACGAGTCAAGGCAAGCATGAGCATTTTCGTTTCCGTCTGCCGAGTGAGCCGGGTTTTCCGGAGCAGATAGAGTTGTTCTCCCGTGACATCGGGATCTTATCGGCACCGGCTGATGCGCGACTGACACCGATACCGGTGGATGAGGATCTGTCGAGTCTGTCGGCTATCTTGATGAACGAGGCATACTATCGTTATACGATAGAGCATTGCGAAGTGGTGGATGGAGTGCATGTAGCGAAAGTGGAGAGTCTGATCTGCTTGAAGTGCCGAGCGTACATGGATTTGGCCCGTCGTCGTGCGGAGGGAGAGGCGATAGACAGCCGGAAAGTGAACAAGCACAAGCGCGATGTGTTCCGTCTAACGGCTATGCTGGGAGCGGAGGAACGGTTTGCGGTACCGACAGAGTTGCTGAGCGATGTGCGGACGTTTGCGGAGATGATGCGGACAGATATGCCGAACAGCGATGCGCTGAAGGCGATGGGGATTCATGGAGCTGGGGCAGAGGAAGTGCTGGAGCGGTTGCTGGTGGCGTTTGTGGTGGAGTGAGATTTGCATAATTCAAAAAAAGTTGTACCTTTGCACCATGAATCACCTATTGGACAATCATATTTTTGACGCACATATGCGCTACGAGTCGCACCGACTCATCTATACCATTCCTAACGACGAGCCTACCGAACTCGGCGGCATCCTGGCGGCTGCTATCCTGGCGGTCCTACTCGTCGATACGCCCGAAGGCGATGCACGTGCCATCGCGCTGCAGTCGGAGAACGAACAGGCGGACTTCTTCCGCCGCTACAATCGCGAGGTACTGCGCGATGACTGGGGATACCTCGCCGCCGAAGTGAACCAACTGCGCGAGAACTACATCCAGATAGCCGTCGGCAGCATCAAACTCAATGACATCTGCCCCAATCGGCGCCAGCTCGGTTTAGCGCTTGAACTCATGACCACATACATGAGGCAGCTGGTCGTTTCTACCTATGGCGAACATATCTGGGATGTCTTCCCTTACCAAGCACCATTCCCACAATGGCTCATCAACGCAGCACGCATCGAGACACGCCGGCAACGCTTCCTTCATACAGACTGGACGGATATGCCCGCCGTGACCCGGCTGGCGGAGATGCCCGACGAAACGGAACCACCCACCTTCTGTTTTGAGGGCGAGAAAGCCGAAGATATCATGGTTGGTTACCTACGGTGGCTGTCCGACGAATATGTCGCCATGAAACAGGAAATGCCCGGCGCACGCATCACTACCACCGACCGCAAATACATCTTCGGCCAAGAAACCGACTGGGGCTTCCTATCCAATGAGATCAACGCATTAGACACATCCGAGCAGCAAGAATGGCAACAATGGATGACGGAGTGGGCCGCCTTCTTAACCCGGAACCTGCAGCCGCAGAAGGAGATCCGCTTCTGGGCAGACGATGTACCCGAAGAGGTGCAGGAGCACCTACTCTACCATCTGCGGCTCGCAGAGCAACATCCTGCCCATTTCCGCGAGGTCACTACCGCCGTCTATGCCATGCGCCAACTGGGCTACATCCGCCGCAAATGCTCCGAACGGGA
>OCTX011878164.1_pt1 | contig 30474 bp, 29 predicted proteins | sample 1539691 | NCBI WGS metagenome assembly OCTX01 (sample SAMN02144231, study PRJEB22623) | gut metagenome | biome: sheep rumen | host: Ovis aries | place: New Zealand
TGGTCTTCACCGGCGGAAGACAGCGTGCCGTTGCAGGACTTGGAGAGCCTGTTCAGACACAGACAACAGGCGGAACGAGAAAGAAAGTCGATGGCTTCACCGTTGATATAACCTATAAATACGAGTATGAGATAGAAGCGCTCGTGGTGCATACCAAGCACTATGACGGCTCCTCGCTCGCAGATGAATTAGCTCCCGTTGACCTTGCACTTGCGTGGGGAACGGTGGCTGAACATAACGAGGAGATAGATTTTAACTGGGAACAGCGTGGCAGATGGTATTACTGGTCTGTCAACGATGCTTCCGATCTTGCTCCGGTAGGCGGAACTGCAGGCGTGAACAGGCAGTCCGCAAACAACCATATCCTGCCCGCATTTTCAAGAGTGAAAGAAACGGTGCTGGATATAAAAACAGGCGACAGGATAAAGCTCAAAGGCTACCTTGTGAATATAAATGCACTCAAGTCAAACGGCGAATCGTTCACCTGGGTGTCAAGTACCACAAGAGAGGATACGGGCGACGGTGCGTGTGAAGTGTTCTATGTGACTCAGGCGGAGATAATAGACCGTGCTTAAAAGGGGCGATCTCGATGAAAAAAAGCAGGCTCGAGACAAGAGATAAACTTATAATATTTCTGGTCATCGTGGGTGCGGTCTTTCTTGCACTGTTCATTGCGCACAGCATCTATATGAGCGGAACACGCAGGGGCATAGCAGGCATAAGAGAACCGCTGCAGGAAACGGTCAACGGCGGAGGTATGCACAGGAACGCAGACGGCTTTGAAACGGATATAACCTTTAAATGCTATTACGATATCGAGGCGCTCGTGCTCAGTACACATGATTATAACGGAAGCGAGTTGAGCGACAAATTTGCACCTGTCGATGCCGCACTGGGCTGGGGCAAGGTGGCACAGTATAACGATATAATAGATTTCAACTGGGAGCAGTCGGGCAGATTCTGCCGGTGCGATCCGCTCTCTGCGGCAGATGTAAAGCTGCTGGGCAGCATCGAATATGTGCAGGAGCACTTTTCAAATAATCACCTTATCCCTGCCGAAAAGGATGTTGAAAAGAAAATAAAGAAAATACGCAAGGGTGACCATATACGCATAAGAGGCTACCTTGTGAATGTTGACGGCAGCAGCGAAGATGCCTCTTTCCACTGGCATTCAAGCACTTCACGCAGCGATACCGGGAACGGTGCCTGCGAGATAATCTATGTGACCAATGTCGACTGGATAGAATGATCGGGCGAGGGGTCTGCGGAAACGTGCTTGATTTTTGGGGAAGAATGTGTTATAATACAAATGTGATGATCCGCATACGAAATGTATGTAAATTAAGCTGTATATCAAATAATCAAACCGAAAGGAAGATGTTCATGAAAGTCGATAAGAAAACAAACGGAAAGAAGCTGACAGTAGCTATCGAAGGCAGAGTTGATACAACGACTGCTCCTGAGCTGGAAAAGGAGATAAAAGGCTCTATTGAAAATATCAGCGATCTGGTGCTGGATTTTGAAAAGGTCGAGTATATATCTTCCGCAGGTCTGAGAGTGCTCCTTTCTACACAGAAGATAATGAACAGACAGGGAGAAATGTCACTTATCAATGTAAGCAGCGATATTATGGAGATCCTTGATGTAACGGGCTTCTCCGATATTCTTACTATAAAATAAGAAGTCTTGGCAGATTCCGGCAGGGCGCTATGCCCGTGCAGAACAAGGGGGAAGCATGAAAGAACTTGAGATCAGCGCTTTGAACGAGAATACCACTCAGGTGCTCGCATTTGTTGATGAACAGCTCGAAGCGGTCGGGTGTCCCATGAAGATACAGATGCAGATAGATCTTGCGGTGGAAGAGATATTTGTAAATATCGCCAACTATGCATACGATCCGGATGTGGGACCTGCAACAGTGAGAGTCTCGATAAGCGAAAAGCCACAGATAGTGGATATAACATTTATAGATCATGGCGTGCCCTACGATCCGCTTGCAAAAGAGGATCCCGATATCACCCTCAGCGCAGAGGAAAGAGAGATAGGCGGGCTTGGCATTTTCATGGTCAAAAAGAGTATGGATGACGTTAAGTATGAATACCGTGACGGGCATAATATCCTGACTCTTAAAAAAGGTCTTGAATAGTAAAGGACCGGATGATACGGAGCTGGGATAATGGCGTTTACCGTCAAAGCACTTGAATTTCTTGATGAGAATTATGTGCGAAATGACAGAGAATGGTTCAAAGAACATAAACAGCAGTATAACGAGCTGGTGATAAAACCGTTTTGTGAGCTTCTTGAAAAGCTCGCTCCGCTGATGGAGAAAACGGACAGCGAGCTTGTTTGTACGCCCAAATGTATCTCACGGATCTACCGTGATGCAAGATATGTCAAGGGCGGTGCGATATTCAGGGATTCGGTGTGGTGTTCTATCAGACATAAACGCAGCGCATACGAGCTGATACCGGAGTTTTATTTCTATCTCTCGGTGAACGGCTACGGCTATGGCTGCGGATATTATAAAACTACAACAGCAGCAATGGAGCAGCTCAGAAAAATGGCATTTGAGGGCGATAAGGTGTTTACAGCTGCAAGGCGTGCTTTTGAAAAGCAGGACAGCTTTTACCTCGCAGGAGAGATGTATAAGAAAGATCACTTTCCGCAGGCGGATAAAAAGCTGTGGGACTGGGTCAACAGAAAAAGCATCTGCCTGTGCCGTGACTGCACCGATGCAAAGCTGCTGTTCAGCGATGAGCTTTTTGAAACCGTCGAGCGGGATTTTGAAAGCATAGTTCCCATTTATCGGCTTTTTAACGAAATGGAAAAAAGAGCTGCACAAAAGGATTGATACAGCCCGTTTTATTCAGTAACAGTTTCACGCATATCACCTGCTGCCCGCTGTTTGCGACGGCACTGCAAAAGCGGCAAGAAAAAAACAGGTGAGGGCGTGAGTTTTCAGGTCATATACTTCTGCCGTGATGTGTTGTACCTTTTTAAAAGGAGGCAGAGATGAGTCCGCTTGAACTGATAAGGGAAAAGGTCACAAGACTGCGTGACAGTGATCCGCATATCCATGTAAACGTTTCTATCACACGCCCTAAGGTGAAGATAGACAATGAGCCTGCCGAGATACTCGGCGTTTATCCGAATGTGTTCAGGCTCAGGGATATGAGCAGTAAGGACGGCAAGTCCTATACTATAAAGTACTCCGATATCCTTACCGGGCAGATAGAGATAGTTGAGCTTGGCAAGCTGACAGGCTGACAACGATTGTAACGGTACGCTTAGAAATTTATCTTAAGCGTACCGCTTTTTTTGTGCAATTTTAAGTATAATTTTTTTTATTAAACTATTGAAAAATGGTCAACAATATGATATACTAACTGTGTATAGCGGTCGTAAGACCAAAATTGGTAAAGGGAAACAAATAAGGAGGAGAATAATTAAATGAAAAAAAGGATAGTAGCAGCGGTAATGGCGCTGCTGATGGTCGCTTCCTCAATGCCTATGGCTGAGATGTCACAGCTGGTGCCTGATTTTGGTATCAGTGCATCTGCAGCAATGCAGTCAGGAACAGTTGAGGTCAACGGCTTCAAGATCAATTACACTGCAGGACAGACTGAAAAAAACAATGAGAACGAAACCAAGGAGTATCTCAAAATAACTGTTCCTCCTGCATACTTCATTTCAGATGATAACTATTCATCGATAACTATCGATACAACTGCGATCAAGAATGCGCTTACCAAGGCAGGCGTTACAGCAGGACCCAACGGAGTTATCCTTGATTGCAGATTCGGCGCAAGCGGCAGCCCCGTACAAGGTTCACTTGCCCATGTCGAGATAAGCGGCTCGGATAAATTCGTTACCAAGCTGGGCGATGGTATGTTCCAGGGATGTTCTGTGCTCCAGACAGTAACACTGAACAACACTGTAACCGAGATCGGTAAGAATGTGTTCGCAGGCTGTAAGTATTTCGTGGGAACACGTAATAATAACAATATAATGAAGCTGAACAACGTTACCGAGATAGCAGCAAGTGCGTTCCAGAACTGCACAGAGCTTATGGGAGTGGATCTGTCAAACAATAAGCTGGACAGCATAGGCGACAGTGCGTTCAGCGGCTGCACAAAGATCAAAGAGATAAGCATACCTGCGGCTACAAGATTCATGGGCAACAATGTGTTCACTAATGATTCTGCACTTGAAAAGGTCACCTTTGCAGCAAAGTCTGTACTCAAGAGAGTCGGCAACAGCGTGTTCCAGAGCTGCAGTGCACTCAGCAAGGTGTATTTCGGCACGGTGGAGAATACACTTCCTTCATCACTCGTAGAAGCAGGAACATCAATGTTCTCGGGATGTAAAACTATCCAGACATTCAGGATCCCCAAAGGACTGAAGTATATATCCGATATGATGTTCCAGAATTGCTCGGCACTCAATAAGGTAACATTTGAGAATGGAAGCGTTTGTAAGTGGGTAGGAATGTCAGCATTTGAAAACTGTACATCACTTACGGATATTACAGTTGCAGACAGTGTTAAAGGACTCGGCGCAAGTTCATTCAAGGGCTGTAGGGTGCTCAAGAACTGCGTGCTGCCTGACGGACTTGTGTATCTTTCTACATACAAGAACAACAGCTACAGAAACTATGTTGATACACCGGATCTTGATCCTTATGTCGGAATAGACAGATATGATAAGAGCGATGATAACAGCTATAACGGAGATACAGCCGGAGGAGCATTCGCAGGCTGTGAAGTTCTTTCTATCAGCACTAAGTCTAAAAAGGCTGCTTCAAACCAGATAATCATTCCAAGCAAGGTCATCTATATCCCTCAGCAGACATTCTATGCGTGCACGGGTATCACATCTGTTGATATGAGCGGTGTAAAGGATATCGGTAAGGCTGCATTCCAGAGCTGCATCAAGCTGCCAAAGGTTACAGTTCCCGATGCTGTAAGGATCATCAGACCAAGCGTGTTCCAGGGCTGCTCAGCACTCAAGAGCGTAGTTTATTCAAAGAACCTGCTGTGGATCTATACACAGGCGTTCAAGGATTGTAAGGTGCTTTCTCAGGCTACACCAAGCAATTCAACGGCTATGACCAATACTATCATAGTTCCGTCAACACTTAACGGTATAGATAAGGAAGCGTTCGCTAACTGCGTTACATTCAAGTACCTCAATATCCTCGGCGGAGATAACAACGATAAGTTCGCAACCGTTGGTGAAAAGGCATTCCAGGGCTGTACCTCACTTGAGGGCTCGACCACAAACGGTACCTCCAGCGAAGAGCTGAAGTTCCCTAAGGGCTATGTAGTTGTTCAGAATAATACATTTGAAAAGTGCAACAAACTCAAATCAGTCAAGTTCGCAGGAAATGTATCATCAGTCGGTGACTATGCGTTCGCAAACTGCTCGGCTCTTAATAAGGTTGTTATGAACCCGACAATAACACAGCTGGGCAACTACGCTTTCCAGAACTGCACGAGCCTCAAGGATCTGCCTGTTACCGCTGCCGGAAAAACAGCTGTTACTCAGCTCCAGGATATCAAGAACTATACATTCGATGGCTGTACAGCACTTTCGACTGTTGATATATCAGAAGCTAAGAAGATAACTGCTATCGGCAAAAATGCGTTCAGCAGATGTACAGGACTCAAAAAGGTAGTTCTCCCGTCAAACGGCGCTGTTGCAACTATCGACGATAACGCATTCCAGAACGATACGGCACTTGCACTTATAGCTCCTTCAAAAACAGCTACAAAGAGCTCGCTGCCTAACAGCATTTCAAAGATCGGTTCAAACGCTTTTGCAAATACCGCACTTACCGAAATGACTATCGTTAAGCCAAAGAATGCAAGCGAGCATAACGACCTGGGCACAGGCGTGTTCTCAAATTGCACCAAGCTGACAACTGTCGATTTGTCAGGCTCGAACGCTATCGAGGTACCAAAGAGCATGTTTATGGCCGATAAGGTGCTTACAAGCATAAAGCTCCCGACAACAGTTGAAACTATCGCAGAGTCTGCATTTGACGGATGCGAAAAGCTCAGCACGATAAACAGCACGACCAAGGGCGAGGCTAAACTGCCCGCAAGTGTAAAGACTATCGGCAACTATGCTTTCAAAAATAACCACTGCATCTCGAGAATGGTGATACCTGCCGCAACAGATAACATCAGCCTCAGCGCATGGGACTTCAACCTTACATATAAGCAGGAGGATCTTGACAGCGGAAAGTATAATCCTCTCAAGGAATTTGTTGTTGACAGCAAAAATGCTGATTATATGAGCAAAAACGGCGTTCTTTACAGCAAGGACGGCTCGCAGCTGTTTATTTATCCTGTAATGAAGGCCGGCAAGTCATTCACAGTTCCTTCATCGGTAACAAGCATCACTCAGAGCGCTTTCTCATCCAACAATATTCTTGAAACTGTAACAATGCCTACCAATCTGAAAAACATAGATAAGTTTGCATTCAACAGATGCGAGAACCTCAAGTCGATCTCGTTCGGCAATAACAAGACCGTTCAGTTCGATACCAACGCTTTCAGCGGACTCAAGACCAATCCTAAGCTCGTGTTCTACGCAGCAAAGGGCTCAACAGCCGAAAGCTACGCTAATGCTAATTCAAATTACATCACATTCGTTGATAACAATATGCAGGCTGTAAAGGTAGTTGTTAAGCAGGGATCAAGCATCTCAATGGCTAAAAACACCTCAACTGTTCTTGAAGCTCAGCCGCTTACAGCTAATGGCGAAGTAACGACCGACGTTCTCACATGGACTTCAAGCGACAGCACGATAGCTTCTGTTGATAACTCGGGTAGAGTCACTGCAAGAGGCAATGACGGCGTTGCAACACTTACCGTAAAGACAGCTAACGGATATACCGCTACCGTAACGGTCGAGGTCGGCGATAAGATAACACGCTTTGCCGGTGCAGGCAGATATGATACAGCTGCCAAGATCTCTCAGGGCGCATTCAAGGAGAATACAAAGTATGTCGTTCTCGCTTACGGCATGAATTCAGCCGATGCACTCGCAGGCGTTTCACTTGCAAAGGCGCTTAACGCTCCTATCCTTCTTACAAATAAGGATGAGCTGCCTCAGGAAACTATAAACGAGATAAAGAGACTTAAAGCTACCAACGTTATCATACTTGGCGGTACAGGCGCTATAAGTGAAAAGGTAGAAAGCGCTCTCAAAAACAAAGCAGGTATAGGTGCCGCTAATATTGAGCGTATCGCAGGATCATCACGTTTCGGCACAGCAACAGCTGTTGCAAACAAGCTGGAAGAGCTGAACGAAGGCAAGCCAACCGAGGTATTCTTCGTTTACGCATATAACTATGCTGATGCACTCTCCGTAAGTACAGTTGCAGCCGTAAAGGGCGCACCGATCATCTACCTTGCTACAAAAGGAAGCATCGATGCAGATACAGCTGCTTATCTCAAGTCAATAAAGGGCAGCGTTAAAAAGGCTTATGTAGTAGGCGGAGAAGGCGTTATCAGCGACGCTATGATGAAGTCGGCAGCATCTGCTATCGGACTTTCAGCAGGAAGCACTGTTGAGAGAGTCGCAGGCGCTAACAGATATCTTACCTGTAAGGCAGTAAACGAGAAGTTTGCAGACGTTCTTTCGGGCACAGCTCTGTGCATCGCAAAGGGACTTGACTTCCCTGATGCACTTGCAGGCGGCGTTTACGCAGCTATGAAGAACGCTCCTCTGTTCCTTGCAGACGGAAACAAACTCACTAATGAACAGACCGAGTACCTCAAGAACAAGAAGGCAACCAAGTTCTATGTATTCGGCGGAACAGGTGCAGTTTCTGATACACTTGTGGCTGTCATAAGCAACGTCAGATAATTCGGAAATATAACATCAAACACCGTAGGTATTATGCCTGCGGTGTTTTTTGCTGCATATAACAAAAGATCCGCAGGCAACATAAGTCTGCGGATCTTGTTTTTATTATTATGGAAGGGAAATTATTAACGGGGGATCAGTCTACCTTTGGCATCTTTGCAACGCTTGCAGCTATCTCCTCATCTGTCGGGATATAGTCGCTCATTTCACCGTCGTTGTACTTCTGGTAAGCGTACATATCAAAGTAGCCTGTACCTGTAAGACCGAACAGTATCGTCTTTTCTTCGCCTGTTTCCTTGCACTTGAGAGCCTCGTCGATAGCGACCTTGATAGCGTGGCTGCTCTCCGGAGCGGGAAGTATGCCCTCGGTCCTTGCAAATTTCTCGGCAGCCTCAAATACACTTGTCTGCTCAACAGAGCGTGCTTCCATCAGTCCGTCTGCATAAAGCTGTGAAAGAACGCTGCTCATGCCGTGGTAACGCAGTCCGCCTGCGTGGTTGGGTGAAGGCATGAAAGTGCTTCCCAGGGTGTACATTTTAGCCAGCGGGCAAACAGCACCCGTGTCGCAGAAATCGTAGCCGTAAGTTCCTCTTGTGAGTGAAGGGCATGAAGCAGGCTCAACAGCGATTATCTGATAGTCTGCCTCACCTCTGAGCTTTTCGCCCATAAACGGCGAGATAAGTCCGCCCAGGTTGGAACCGCCGCCTGCGCAGCCGATTATCATATCGGGCTTGATGCCGTATTTGTCCATAGCAGTCTTTGTTTCAAGACCTATAACAGTCTGGTGCAGAAGTACCTGAGAAAGCACCGAGCCCAGCACATATCTGTAACCCTCCTGTGAGGTCGCAGCCTCAACAGCCTCGGAGATAGCGCAGCCGAGTGAACCGTTTGTTCCCGGGAATTCAGCATTTATCTTTCTTCCCACGTTTGTGGTCATCGAAGGCGATGGTGTTACATTTGCACCGTATGTGCGCATAACTTCACGCCTGAAGGGCTTCTGCTCGTATGATACCTTTACCATGTATACCTGGCAGTCAAGTCCCAGGTATGCGCAAGCCATTGAAAGCGCTGTGCCCCACTGACCTGCTCCTGTTTCGGTGGTAACTCCCTTGAGCCCCTGCTTTTTAGCGTAGTAAGCCTGAGCGATAGCGCTGTTGAGCTTATGGCTGCCCGATGTGTTGTTGCCCTCGAATTTGTAGTATATCTTGGCAGGTGTGCCCAGAGCTTTTTCAAGGCAGTATGCCCTTACCAGCGGAGAAGGTCTGTACATCTTGTAGAAATCCAGTATCTCCTGCGGAATGTCGATATAAGGCGTGGTGTCGTCAAGCTCCTGCTTTGCAAGCTCTGTGCAGAAAACATGGCTCAGCTCCTCGATCGTACATGGCTTGTGTGTAGCCGGGTTTATCAGCGGAGCAGGCTTGTTTTTCATGTCTGCACGCACGTTGTACCACTGCTTTGGCATCTCGTTTTCTTCAAGATAGATCTTGTAAGGTATTTTTTCGCTCATAATACTCATCCTTTCTGTATTTTGCGGCACATAAAAACAAAAAACCTGCCCCATTCACAATGGGACAGGATATCATTCATTCCTGCTGTGCCACCCATGATCAGCTTTCGCTGCTGTTGACGTACCATCATACGCCGCACCCTTAACGCAGGTTCTACGTCTCGCCTAATCGGGTAGCAACCCTTTCGGTCCGCCCTCACGAGTCCATTCTCAATATGTCCGCATACCGTGATCTCACCGCCCACGGCTCTCTTTGAAACGGGTGCATAAAGTTACTTACTCTCGCTCAATGGTTTGTGGCTTTTATTTACGATTATGATAATAGCACATCTCGTTTGATTTGTCAAGCACTTTTTCAAAAAATCTTTTCTCAGTCCTCGGGCAGCCTGCCGTGATCGTTCCATTCACCGTACATCCTGCCGTTCCTTGTTTCCTTTATAAGCCGCTCCAGAGCTTTTTCGTAGCCCTCACGGTCACGCTTTCTCATTGCCGCAAGATTGTATGCCCTGACTCTCTGGTACAGCTTTGGAAAGCTTCTGAACCTGCTCCACACCCGAGCCTTTTTAAGCTGCCCGGCTATCTCCTCGTCTATCTGAAAGCTCTGCTTCCTCATTTCGGGCAGCACCTTTTCTCCATGCTCTGTCATAAGTCCCAGTGCCTGCAGCCGCCTTACACGCTGCTTGTTGAGCTCTGTCCAGGGGCTGTTCTTTTTCCTCGGTGAAAACCGCTGCATCCGCCGCCCGTCGATTATCCCCAGCGTGCTGTCTATCCACCCGAAGCAAAGCGCCTCTTCAACAGCGTCTAAATACCACAGCTGCTTATCGTCTGTCGGTCTGCCTTTTTTCACCTGCACCCAGCATTCCTTTTCGCTCGTGCAGTTTTCGCTCAGCCATTTGCGAAATTCCTGCCGTGTGCTTATCTCAAGTATGTTTTCCGCCATTTTGTTGTTATCCTATCTCTATCGTTTCGCTTGCGCCGTTTTGGTAAGTTATAACGCAGCTTAGCGTTTCTGCGTTTTCGCTGTTGTACTTAAAGCTGTAATCCTCAACATCGCCCGAGGCTTTCAGCTTCTTCAGCAAAGCCTCCAGCATATCCTTTCTGCCGTTTGTGTCAGCTGTGATATAACCCTTTGATACCGTCAGCTTTTTCACCTCTGTCCTTGCCGAAGTAAGCTCCTGTGTTTTTTCCTTGTCCCGTATCATAGCATTATCCGTTTCGGGCACGGCTTTGTTGGCAGTTCTTTTCTCATCAGCGGCAGCTTCCTTGTTATCGCCTGCAATGTCCTCTGTCTTGTATCCATCTGCGCTCTTTGCGCCATTGCTGTCGGCGCTTTTCCCGCTGAACGAGCTTTCCTGCGCTTTGTTATCGGTCTTTATGTCCTTGTTCATAACATTTGCAAATATCACCGCACCTGCCAGCACCAGCACCAGCGAAGCCGCAGCAGCGATGTATCTTATCTTTGAGTTCTTTTTGTGCGTGATAGCCTGAGTTCTTGTCTGCTCAGCCTGTCTGTTGTCTATCTCTCCCTCTATCCTTGCCCACAGTCTTTCCATGTCCGGTGAGGACTGCTGAACATGACTGTTGTAGCTTTTCTGTATTCTGTTAGCCATACCCTGAGTCCTCCTCGTAAGTTTTTTTCAGCTTTTCTATCGCCGTCCGGTAGTTCCATGCCACCGTTCCCATAGGCATTTCAAGCGCCTCGCTTATCTCTTTCAGCGTCATCTGCATACCTATATGCATATCAACTATCTGCCGCTGCCTGGGGTTAAGTGCCGAAAGTGCCTGCGCAAAGTTTATATGCGCCGAAACATCTTCCTCAACATTCTGCCCGTCAGCGACTGTCATCTCTTTTTCGTCGTCATCTATGTCAAAGCTCTGCCGTCTGCTTTTCCGCAGAAAGTCAAGCGCAATATTTCTTGCCATCACCGTCAGGTAGCGTTTGTGCCCGTTGCCTTTGCGGTATTGTGAAGCCGTATCCCACAGCTTCAAAAACAGGTCGGCAGTCAGATCTTCGGCATCGTGGGGATTTTTAACGATGCCTTCGATGACCGTGTAAAGCTGTTTTGCGTAAGCATCGTATATAGCCTTCAGTCCGTTCCTGTCACCACGAACGATCATTTCCGCCGCCATATCAAATTCACGGTCGGTCATCATTATCCCCCTTTGTTATTTAATATACGTTTTAAGGCGCACAATTTTACTGTGTCATTTTTCACAAACTTTCGCCTGCCGTTTTGTGCGATGTGTGAAAAGCGCTGACCTTTCGCCCGTTTACTTTTCGATAATTAGATTATACAACATAAGCACCCGTATTGCAAGTGTGTGGGCGGCAAATGGAAAATAAAAAGCGGAGACTCGTTTTGCGAGCCTCCGCTGTATGTTGTTCATATCAGTATGCCTTGCCCCAAAGCACCATTTTCTTTGCAGGCTTTCCGCAGCAAACGCAAACATCGCTTATCTGCTCCTGCTCATCGGGAATGCACCTTGAGCCAACGCCCGTTACCTCTTTCACCTTGTCCTCGCAAGCCTCGTCGCCGCACCACATAGCCTTGACAAAGCCGTCGCCCTTTTCTTCGAGCGCCTTGGTTATCTCCTCCATAGTCTTGCAGGAGTATGTCTTGTTCTTGCGGTTTTCAAGTGCCCTCTGATAAAGTCCGTCATGCACAGCCTTAAGTCTTTCCTTAACAGCGCTCACAAAGCCCTCAAGTCCCTCATCAAGAGCGATGAAAGTCTTTTCTCTGTTGTGCCTTGTAACAGCAACGCACTGACCGTTCTCAATATCCTTGGGACCTATTTCAATGCGCACAGGAACGCCCTTCATCTCATACTCGGCAAACTTCCAGCCGGGTGAATTGTCGCTGTCGTCCAGCTTGACTCTTACGCCCGCAGCCTTCAGCTTTTCAGCAAGCTCGCCTGCCTTTTCAAGCACGCCTTCCTTGTGGAATGCGATAGGCACGATAACTACCTGAACAGGCGCAACAGCAGGCGGCAGAGCCAGTCCGTTGTCATCACCGTGAGTCATTATTATCGCACCGATAAGCCTTGTTGTAACGCCCCACGAGGTCTGGTACGGATATTGCAGCTTGTTTTCCTTATTGGTGAACTGAATGCCGAAAGCTCTTGCAAAGCCGTCGCCGAAATAGTGTGAAGTTCCTGCCTGCAAAGCCTTTCCGTCGTGCATCAGCGCCTCGATAGCGTAGGTGGACTCAGCGCCTGCGAACTTGTCGCTCTCGGTCTTTTGTCCCTTTACAACAGGTATAGCCAGCGACTCTATGCAAAAATCAGCATAGCAGTCCAGCATTCTCCTTGTTTCCTCGATAGCCTCCTCGGGCGTTTCGTGGATAGTGTGTCCCTCCTGCCAGAGAAATTCTCTTGAACGCAGGAAAGGTCTTGTCGTCTTTTCCCAGCGCACGACCGATACCCACTGGTTATACAGCTTGGGCAGGTCACGGTATGAGTGTATTATGTTGGCGTAGTGCTCGCAGAAAAGCGTCTCCGAGGTCGGTCTTACGCAAAGTCTGTCCTCCAGCTTTTCGCTTCCGCCCATAGTCACCCATGCGACTTCCGGCGCAAAGCCTTCAACGTGATCCTTTTCCTTCTGCAAAAGGCTTTCGGGAATGAACATAGGCATACAAACGTTTTCATGACCCAGCGCTTTGAAACGAGCGTCAAGATCCTTCTGGATATTCTCCCAGATAGCGTAGCCGTAAGGTCTTATGACCATGCAGCCCTTAACGCTCGTGTACTCGATCAGCTCAGCCTTCTTGCAGATATCGGTGTACCATTTTGCAAAGTCCTCATCCATTGAGGTGATGGCGTCAACCATCTTTTCGTTTTTGTTTTTTCCCATGCTTGAAATCAACTCCGTAAATATCCTTGTTATAAATTTTGTAGTTCAGATCGTATTCGTCCAGCTTCTGCGGATCAAAAGGTCCCTGAACGGTGTAATCCGCAGGATCCGTGTTCTCTGCAGATCCCTCATTTTCGGGAAGACGTTTTTCGATCTTTCGGGCGATCTTTGGCGTAACAAGGCAGGCAAGCAGTATCAGTCCCATTACTATCGCAATGCCGCCCATGAATTTGAGCAGCAGAAAAACCAGCTCCTTGTTCACCGATCTCACCTCACAAAATACATACACAAGTATTATATCACATATTGTCGTAAATTGCAAGCATTCAGGGAACTTTTCAATTCAATAGATATATCCCGGCGTTAAGATACAGCGCAAACAGCACCCACAGTGCGTAGGGTATCTGCAAATAAGCGGCAAGCGGCTTTATCCTGCGAAAAGCGAGTATCATAATGAATATCAGTATAAACAATCCGCACAGCCACACGAACGATACCAGAAAAGCCTCTGCCACGAAAAACAGTATGCTCCACAAAAAGTTAAATCCCAGCTGCATACCGTAAATGGTCAGCGCCTCCTTGGTGTAAGGACTTTTTTCTCTGTAAACAAGGTAGCTTGAAACGCCCATAAGCGTGAAAAGTATCGTCCACACAACAGGGAAAAGCCAGCCCGGAGGCGACAGCGGAGGGGATTTTATACGGTCGTAAATATCCATCGAGCCTCTTGTCGCAAGGTAGCTTGCCAGCTGAACTCCAAGCGGCACAGCCAGCGCTATCGCCAGCGGCTTAACCCTTATGTTTTCAATAAAACGCTTTATGCTGAATTTTCTTATGCTCAGTTCCATAAAAATATCACCTCACATATTATTATGCAAGGTGAGTGCGGTTTTATTCATTTTTCATATTTCAAGCCGTATTTTTCATAAAAATCCGCAATGTCGCTGTCGCTCTGCACAAGCTCGCCGTATTTCAGCTCACGGGTGCGCCTGTCGTAAAAGCCTATCACTCTTTCACCCGTGCAGGTGCTTGAGGTCACCTTTATCTCAAGTCCCTCGCACCCCTCGGGTATGGCCGCTTTGTGCTTTTTTCTCAAACTCATCTTAAACCTCCGCTATCTTTGCGATCCTGTCTGCGCTGAGCCTGCTGTCCGTGTAAACACACTCCCACAGCGCAGAAGTGTTGTCCGAGTATTCCACTTCCTTTGAGTATTCCTTGACCGCATTTATCTGCGCCGTTATGCCAAAGCTCTCCCTGTCCTCCAGCCACATCAGAATGTCCCACATTCTTATGAACCACATATTCAGTATGCTGCTCACCATAATCGGCAGGCATTGTGCACCCGATGCACATTCGATAAAATACCTGAAAATGTTGTATATCCCAACTGCGCAAAGCTGCTTGCTCACCTCGGGGCAAGCCTTGTCAAACGCTCCTGCATTGGCGGTGATGCTGTCCAGCCTGCTTTTTATCCTGCCTATCGCCCCGGGGAAAACTCCTTTCATGTAGTCCAGCTCCTCAAAGCAGCTAAGTACATCAAAGCAAGCCACTGTTATCTCTTCCTGCGTGCTTTCGCCAAGCTGCCCGACAAGCTCCTTTACCTTTTCAATATCCGAGAAGATATGCGCAAGCTCGTCATAGCACTCGGGTTCGTCCTCCGCCCCCATGTCCTGTGCGTTCAGTCCGAAGATCAGCAGTGCCTTCATCTTTTGCGAAAGCGTAAGCTCATCACACTGCACAAGATCGAAAAGCACCTCTCTTGCGTTCCTTACCGCTTCCAGCATCTGTGCGTCAAATGCAAGGTCATCATCTTCCTCGTCAGTCTCCCATTCGCAGAAAGATATTTTCCCTGCGTGCTCCAGCCACAGCCTTGCCGATTCTTCACAGCAAAGTCCCGTGCCTGCCTCCTTGTTTGAGCCGAACCATTGGTAAAACCTCGGGTGCTGAGCGCATATCTGCGAGATGTGCTGTTCACCGTATTCAAGCAAAAGCGAGCAAAGCCCCTTTTCATTCAAAAAAGGACATTGCCCGTTTTCCTGCATTATGTAATGTTCTTTCCCGTCCGATGAAATGTGACCGCATATCCCATTGCCAATGGAGCTGTAATAGCTGTATGTGTCATCGTCTATCTCGATATCCCAGCCCATGCGGCAGCAGTTGTCAAGGCAGCTTGAGCCGATACAGTGAAAATCCTTGAAAAAATCAGGTCCGTAAACCTTCATGACAGTATCTCCTTTGCGCTTTACTGCCACTATTATAGTACAAAACCACGCACCTTGTCAAATCACTTCTTTTCGCTGTTTTTCAGCCCCTGCATGAACCCGTCCAGCTGCGTTGAGCACACATCTGCACCTATCAGCTTGTCGCCGCATACCATAAGATTGCATATAACATCGTTATCGTCCTCGTGCCCTTTGTAGTTCTTTATGCGGTAGGTGTAAACATCGCACGTTTTTCCCTTGTATTTGCTCAGGTCAAAGCCCTGCTGCTTCTGCAGCTCGTTGTAGCTGCTGTAAACCTCGTTGAATTCCTCGGGAATGGTTATCTGCTTGCGGTCAAGCGGCTCATCGTCCGTTTCCCACCCCATCTCTTTAAGCAGCTCCTGACGCTGTTTCTCATTCTTCAGCTCGTATCCCGAGGGCTTGGCGTACCTGTAAGCCGTAAGTGCTATAACTGCCAGCAGGCAAACCGCCGCAGCGACCAGCGCAGCAGCCAGCAGTCCGGGCCTTTTTAATTTAACAGTCTTTATAAACATATCTCTGCCTCCGTTCTTGTCATGTTTGTACATATATATGTCCGCACAGCACGATTATTACACCGATAAAGCCCGCAGCCCTGCATTTTTCGCAAAAATGGCTTTAAAGCAGGCTTTTTGGGGCATTTTCAGCTGCGATTGTTGAAAGCGGTTTGATTTGCGTTGTGCATATTCACTAAAAGATAAATGTTAAATTGATAGCAAATAACGATTTTGCACTTTTTATTGAATTTTGCTTTGACAATTTCAAAATATGTGGTAAAATAGAATGTAGGTAACACTTGAATTATGTGCGTTGCTGTTTTGTGTTGTAGTCGGGCAGGCAGGCTGTGCTTTTTGCAGCGTTTGCGTAAGTGCCTTATGATGCGGATGTCAGCGCTATGTATATTGCCATTTGAAAGGAGTAATGGGTCAATGTCAAAAATTATAGCAGTTACTTCAGGAAAGGGCGGCACAGGTAAATCTTCGATCAGTGCGTGTCTCGGTTATGCTCTTGCAAAGCAGGGCAACAGAACTCTTATCATAGAGCTTGACTTCGGTCTGAGATGTATGGATATCATGCTCGGAATGCAGGGCAATATCACATACGACCTGGGCGATGTGCTTGAGGGTACTTGTGATGTCAACAAGGCTACAACGACCGTAAGGCTCGCATCCAACCTGAGCGTGCTGTGTGCACCTTCAGATCCGTTCGTACAGCTCAAGGCTGAGGATATCGAAAGGATCACTCAGGAAATGAGAAAGTATTTTGAGTATATCCTTATTGATACATCAGCAGGTATCAACGGCTCGGTATTTGATATCGTGACCAACTCCGATCTTATCCTTATCGTAACAACACCTGATCCTGTGTGTGTAAGAGATGCGCAGATGATGAGCGATGAGTTCTATAAGAGAGGCAACCAGAAGCAGAGACTGGTAATAAATAAAGCTAATAAGAGAATATTTGAGTTTGATGAGATGGATGACCTTGATGCTATCATCGATACAGTCGGCGTACAGCTTCTCGGAGTTATCCCCGAGGATTCGGCTATACCGCTTGCAACAGGAAAGGGCGTACCACTTTCATCGAGTTCAATGGGCTTCCTTGCATTCTCGGCTATCTCCCGAAGGATCAAGGGCGAGCATATACCGCTTTCAATAAAAATGTAATAAATAAAGCCGTAACAGCGGCATAGTCTAAAAACGAACGGAGGGCTTGTTTTGAATATAGCACTTATCGCACACGATTCAAAGAAAGAATTAATGGTGCAGTTCTGCATTGCGTATTGCGGAATACTCAGCAAGCATCGCCTCTGTGCAACGGGAACGACAGGCAAACAGGTCTCTGAAGCAACAGGGCTGGCAATACAGTGCTATCTCAGCGGCTCTCAGGGAGGAGATCAGCAGATCGCTGCAAGGATCTCCTGTAACGAGATCGACCTGCTGCTGTTTTTCAGAGATCCTATATCCGCAAAGCCGCATGAGCCGAGCGAGGCAAACCTGCTCAGACTGTGCGATGTGCACGATATACCTGTTGCAACCAACCTTGCAACTGCCGAGGCTCTGATACATTCTCTTGAAAGAGGAGATCTTGACTGGAGAGATATCGTTAATCCTACAAGATATTGATAATTTAATAGCATAAATTGCTGAGAAGAGGAGAATAGCCTTGTTGTAAACGGCAAAGCGAGGGCGGATGGTGAGAGCGCCTGCGTGAGATAAGGTGAAGGACACCTCGGAGCGTCCCGTTTGATAAAAAAATCGGGCGTAGGGTCTGCGTTAAAGACTGATAGAGTGACCGAACGGCTTTTGCTGTTTGGTAATTAGGGTGGTATCACGATCACGGTCGTCCCTTTGGGGTGGCCGTGTTTTTTGTTTTTGGTGTGTTGACTTATTATTGAAAATAGGTTATTATATATTGTTGTAGTTATCTCGATGCGGAGTTTTTCCGTGTTATTAAGGAAAGGAAGAGAAAAATGGCGTTATCTGTTAAAAAACCAAAGGGAACTGCCGACGTTGTACCGAGCAAGTCGTATATGTGGCACACCGTCGAAAAGATAACCTCCGAAACTGCCCAGCAGTTCGGCTTTAAGGAAATAAGAGTGCCTACCTTTGAGGATACAGGGCTTTTTGTGCGCTCGGTGGGCGAAACTACCGATGTAGTGCAAAAGGAAATGTATACCGTCACCGCAACGGGAGATTCTCAGTTCACCCTGCGTCCCGAGGGCACTGCGGGCGTTATGAGAGCTATGCTCGAAAACGGCGTTGTGAACGAGGGATTTCCGCAGAAGGTGTATTATATCCTCTCCTGCTTCCGTCATGAAAATGTTCAGGCAGGCAGATTGAGAGAGTTCCACCAGTTCGGCTGCGAAATGGTCGGCACAGCAAGCCCGAGAGCCGATGCCGAGGTCATTGCACTCGCAAAGACGGTGCTTGACAGAGTAGGGCTGAGAAATATCGAGCTGAATATAAATTCTATCGGCTGCCCCGAGTGCAGAGCAAAGTATCACCAGGCTTTAAAGGAATACTTTTCTGCCCGTAAGGACGAGCTTTGCCATACCTGTCAGGAAAGACTTGAAAAAAACCCTATGAGATTGCTCGATTGTAAATCTCCCGAGGATCAGGCTATCGCAAAGGACGCTCCGCTGATACTTGATTATCTCTGCGATGATTGCAAGGCGCACTTTGAAAAGCTCAAGGAGTACCTCACCGAAATGGGCATACAGTTTACCGTAAACCCACGCATCGTAAGAGGACTTGATTATTATACAAGAACAGTGTTTGAGTTCATCACTACCGAGATAGGTGCTCAGGGCACCGTCTGCGGCGGCGGAAGATATGACGGGCTTATCGGGGAGCTTGGCGGCGCTCAGACCCCTGCCCTTGGCTTTGGCATGGGACTTGAAAGACTGCTGCTGGTAATGCAAAAGCAGGAATGTGATTTCATCGAGGATAAAAAGTGCGACCTCTATATCGCCACAATGGGTGAAGCGGCAGTCAGAAAAGCACTTTCGCTCACAACTGCGCTTCGTGATGAGGGCTTTTTCGTTGAGTATGACCTCGTTGAAAGGGGCATAAAGCCTCAGATGAAATATGCCGATAAAATAGGCGCAAGGTTCGTTATCGTGCTGGGCGATAACGAGATAGAGTCGGGCAGCGCAAAGCTGAAGAATATGGCAACGGGCGAGCAGAAGGATATCACGCTGGGCGAGGGCTTTATTGATGCCTTTACACAGGAAATGGTAAACGAGATGTTCAGCGGACTTGAAGACGAGCTTGGCGGCATTGTAGGAAAGGACGGAGTTTAAATGGCAGTAAGATGTGAACAGTGTGATATGATACCGCTGGTGATGATACACAATCCTGCGGAGTATGCGATGTGCATAGATTCTTTTCAGAGAATGATAGATAAAGGCGAAATGGAGCTTGTGTATGCTACCTGTCCGCTTGATATGATAATCGACGATGACGGAAAATTCTATACAAGAAAGCTCTTTCACCAGTTCAGGTGCACCTCCTGCTCAACTGTCTACGGAATGTATGTAGATGCAACACAGGGCGGAGAGATAAAGATAAACGATAAGATATTCGATCCGGACGAATACGAAGAGAAGGCAGAGGACTAAATGCTTCTGATAATACCTAAGAAGTATGAGTTTGAAACTACCCTTACCCCGAAGCGCTTCGCAAGAAAGCTCGACGGTGAGCTTACCGAGCTTCGCCCGTCGATGAACGTGCTGTCAACAGGAAAGTTCATGCGTGCGCATAAGTTTGAAAGTCTTTATTACGGCAGGCGTGAGGGAGATAGGTTTCAGGTCTACTATCATAAATTCAAAAAACGTGACGGCGGAGAGACCGGGTTTTTCGGCACCTACGAAAAATCAGAGCACGGAACTCTCGTAAAAGGCAAGATACGCAAACCCATAGCAGCGTACATTTTCGGAGCGATATGGACATTGTTGACGCTTCTTAGCGCACTTGTCTGTCTTTCGCTGGAGCAGAAATACGGAGCGCTGGTGTGCGTGGCAGTGTTCTGTCTGGGTGTTTTCTTTATGTTCTGGGACACTAAAGCGCCGTTTCTTTATAGCTTCCTCGAACGGTTTCCCAGAGCCGGGGAGCAGGAAAAACAGGAGCAATAAGAACAATAAACTATAATACAGTAAAGGAAGTAATCAGAATGCTTGATACAATGAAAGGTCTGCGCAGAACACATTACTGCACACAAGTACCGCAGCAGGAGGGCAGCGAGGTCGTAGTATGCGGCTTTGCCGACAGGGTGAGAGATATAGGAAATCTCCTGTTCATCAACCTGCGTGACCGCACAGGTCTGCTGCAGCTCGCTTTTAACGACAATACCGATAAAGAGATATTTGAAAAGGCAAGGACCGTCAGAGCCGAGGACGTGCTGCTCGCAAAGGGCGTTATAAGACCCAGAGAAAGCGTCAATCCAAAGCTGCCGACAGGTCTTATCGAGGTCGATGTAAAGGAGCTCCGTATCCTTTCAAGAGCCGAAACTACGCCTTTTGAGGTGACCAATTCCGATAAGGTAAGGGACGAGCTGAAGCTCAAATACAGATACCTTGACCTGAGAAATCCAAAGCTCCAGAATAACCTCATCATGCGCCATAAAATAGCAAAGGTCGTAAGGGATTATTTCTACGAGAACGACTTTCTTGAGATAGAAACACCTATGATGATGCGTTCAACGCCAGAGGGCGCAAGAGATTACCTTGTACCTTCAAGAGTACATCCCGGCAAGTTCTATGCGCTTCCGCAGTCACCGCAGATCTATAAGCAGCTGCTCATGATCTCCGGCTACGACAGGTATATCCAGCTCGCAAGATGCTTCAGAGATGAAGACCTGCGTGCCGACAGACAGCCCGAATTTACGCAGATAGACCTTGAAATGTCCTTTGTTGACGTTGAGGATATCCTCGTAATGGCAGAGGGAATGGTTCAAAGGCTCTTCAAGGAGCTTGTCGGCGTTGATATCCCGCTGCCGCTGCCGAGAATGACTTTTGCCGATGCGATGAACAAGTACGGCTCGGATAAGCCCGATACACGCTTTGATATGCAGATCCAGGACATTACCGAAACGGTAAAGGATATCGACTTTGTTGTGTTCAAGTCGGCTGTTGAAAACGGCGGCTCGGTAAGAGCGATAGTTGCCAAGGGCGGAGCTGAAACATACACAAGAAAAGAAATAGATAAGCTCGTTGAGCACGCAAAGGGCATCGGCGCAAAGGGACTTGCTTATATCCGCTGGGCAGATGAGCCTAACTGCTCGTTCAAAAAGTTCCTCGGTGAAGGCGACCTTGAAAAGATACTTTCAGCCGTTGGCGCTGAAAAGGGCGACCTTGTGCTTATCTGTGCCGACAGAAACAAGGTAGTGCTCAATACTCTTGGCGCAATAAGACTTATCTGCGGCAAGCGTCTTGGACTTGTAAAGGAAGGCTATAACTTCCTTTGGATAACCGAAATGCCGTTCTTTGAGCAGGATGAGGAAACAGGTGAGTGGGTAGCAGCTCATCACCCGTTCACGATGCCGCTTGAAGAGTGCATAGAGTTCCTTGACAGTGCGCCCGAAAAGGTAAGAGCAAAGGCGTTTGACCTTGTCCTCAACGGCACTGAGCTTTCATCAGGCTCAATGAGGATCACCGACCCTGCACTTCAGAAGAAGATGTTTGAATCGCTGGGAATGACCGATGAGGAGATACAGGCTAAGTTCGGCTTCCTCGTAGATGCGTACAGGTACGCTTCACCGCCGCACGGAGGAATGGGCATAGGACTTGACAGACTTGCAATGATAATCTGCGGCGCAGATTCGCTGCGTGACGTGGTTGCCTTCCCTAAGGTGCAAAATGCAAGCGAGCTTATGAGTGCCTGCCCTGCCGAAGTCGATGACAAACAGCTTGAGGAGCTGTATATCAAAACTATCCCTGCCCAGCAGGAGCAGTAAACGTTGATAACAGAGAGCTTGTGGCTTCACAGGCTCTCTTTTTTGCACTTTAACAAAATACGCCTTGAAAAAGCACTGTATTTGTGCTATAATAATATATTGTGTGATATGTTTAGTAAGGATGTGTAAATGTGGAAAACGTACAGGAAAACAAAATGGGTACTCAGCCCGTCGGTAAGCTGATGATCTCAATGTCGCTGCCGATAATGATATCTATGCTCGTTCAGGCGCTGTATAATATCGTTGACAGCATTTTCGTTGCAAAGATAGACGAGGATGCCCTTACCGCAGTTTCGCTCGCCTTCCCTATACAAACGCTGATGATAGCTCTGGGAGCAGGCACGGGCGTGGGAATAAATGCCCTGCTGTCAAGGTCGCTGGGTGAAAAGGACTTCAAAAGCGCAAATAAAGCCGCAAACAACGGACTGTTTCTTGCATTGCTCAACTTTCTGATATTCGTGCTCGTGGGCATTCTCACTACCGATATCTTTTACAGGTACCAGACCGATTCCGAGGTCATCCGTCAGTACGGAAAGGACTACCTCTATATCGTAACTATCGCAAGCCTCGGGCTTTTTACGCAGATGACCGCAGAAAAGCTGCTCCAGTCCACAGGCAAGACTATATATTCAATGTACACCCAGGGACTTGGTGCGATAGTAAATATCATTCTTGATCCCTGCCTTATCTTCGGATTAGGACCTTTTCCAAAAATGGGCGTTGCAGGCGCTGCCGTTGCTACCTGTATAGGACAGTTCCTCGCTGCCACGCTGGGAATAATACTCAATATAAAGGTCAATAAGGAGATAGAGATAGCGCCTGTAAAATATCGCCCCGAGTTTACGACCATAAAGCGTATCTATGCGGTCGGACTGCCGTCGATCATTATGCAGTCCATAGGCTCGGTGATGACATACTCGCTCAATAAGATACTTATAAGCTATTCGAGCACAGCCGTTTCGGTGCTCGGCGTTTACTTTAAGCTCCAGAGCTTCATCTTTATGCCCGTTTTCGGACTCAACAACGGCTATATCCCCATAGTTGCGTATAATTTCGGCGCAAGAAAAAAACACAGGATAGTCCAGGCGTTCAGGTACGGCTCGGTCTATGCCGTGTCTATCATGGCAGTGGGAATGGTGCTTTTCCTGACGATACCGGGTACATTGCTCTCAATGTTCGATGCAAGCGAGGAAATGCTCGCAATAGGTATCCCTGCGCTGAGGATAATCAGCCTGCACTTTGTTATAGCTTCGTTCAGCATTATGATGATCTCAACTTTGCAGGCGCTTGGCAGGGGAGTCGATTCCATGATAGTTTCATTCTCCCGTCAGCTCATAGTGCTGCTGCCTGCCGCATATCTGCTTTCACATTATATGGGGCTGAGCGCTGTCTGGTGGGCTTTCCCGATCGCAGAGGTAGTTTCACTGACATTGTGCGCCGTGTTCGTGAAAAGAGCGTACAACAGGCTCGTAAAGCCGCTTCAGGAAGCGTAACGGAGGTAATATGGGCGAAAAAATAAGACTCGACAGGCTCGTAGCTTCGCAGCTGCCCGATGTATCAAGAGCAGATGTCAAAAAAATGTGCCTCAAAAAAAGGCTCGCTGTCAACGGCAAGCTCATGGCACGCAGCGATGTGCGTGTCGATACCGATGACGAGATAACCCTTGACGGAAAAAGGATAGAGTATAAAAAGCATATCTATATCATGATGAATAAGCCTCAGGGCGTGGTCTGCTCAACTAAGGACGGCGAAAGTACGACAGTTCTTGAGCTTGTGCCGGAGAATATGCGCCGCAAAGGGCTTTTCCCCGCAGGAAGACTCGATAAGGATACCGTCGGCTTTGTGCTGCTCACCGACGACGGAGAGCTTTCCCACAGAATGCTCTCGCCTAAAAGCCATGTGCCCAAAACCTACCACGTCCGCCTTGAAAGACCCTGGGAGGAAAACTATAAGCAGCTCTTTGCTCAGGGCATGACCATAGACGGCGGTGAAAAATGCCTGCCCGCAGAGTTTGAAGGCTCACCCGAAAATGAGCTGGAGTGCACCCTTGTTCTGCACGAGGGCAAATACCACCAGGTTAAAAGAATGTTCACAAAGCTGGGAAATAAAGTGGTGTTTTTAAAGCGTACAGCCATCGGAGAACTCCCTCTTGACGAAAAACTTGCCCCGGGAGAGTGTTTGGAGATAATGCACAAAGATGTTGAAAGATTATCGACAATATGCGAGATGCCCTGTAAATAAATGTAAGTTTCCTGTGAAAATTCGTCAATATTTATAATATCATATAATAAAGTTTAGTTAAAAAAACTCTTGAAGATACGTACGAAATTTGGTACAATAGGTTCATAGCTAATGTGTAATATTAGTAATACATTTTTATAGGAGGTCCTCTTAATATGGCAAGTGTATCATTGAGAGAAATTTATAAGAAATACTCCGGCGGAGTTATCGCCGTATCCGATTTTAATATCGAGATACAGGATAAGGAGTTTATAATCCTGGTAGGTCCTTCGGGCTGTGGTAAGTCTACCACACTGAGAATGATCGCAGGACTTGAAGAGATCAGCGAAGGTGAGCTTTACATCGGCGACAGACTCGTTAACGATGTAGCACCTAAGGACAGAGATATCGCAATGGTATTCCAGAGCTACGCTCTTTATCCTCACATGACCGTGTTTGAGAACATGGCATTCGGACTCAAGCTGAGAAAAGTTCCTAAGGATGAGATAGCAAGAAAGGTTGAGGAAGCAGCAAGGATCCTTGACATCGCACATCTGCTCGACAGAAAGCCAAAGGCTCTTTCCGGTGGACAGAGACAGCGTGTTGCTCTTGGTAGAGCTATCGTTCGTAACCCACAGGTATTCCTTCTTGACGAGCCTCTTTCAAACCTGGACGCTAAGCTGAGAGCACAGATGAGAACTGAGATCTCCAAGCTCCATAAGAAACTGGGAACAACATTCATCTATGTAACACATGACCAGACAGAGGCTATGACAATGGGTGACCGTATCGTAGTTATGAAGGACGGTTATATCCAGCAGATAGATACACCAACAAACCTCTATCAGAACCCTGTAAACCAGTTCGTTGCAGGATTCATCGGATCACCTCAGATGAACTTCATCGACGCAACACTGCGTAAGTATGGTGAGAAGTATGTTGTAGAGTTCGGCAGAGCAGCTACAAGAAATGAAGAGGGCGTAACATATTCTGTTGAGATCCCTGAGGGCAAGGTAGACGAAGAGGTTCTCTCACCGCTGGTAGATCAGGAGATCGTACTTGGTGTAAGACCTGAGTGTCTGCATGATGAGCCTGCATTCCTCGCACAGGCTTCAACAGGCGTAGTTGACGCAGTAGTTGAGGTTACTGAAATGATGGGTGCTGAAACTTATCTGTATCTTGACTGCGTAGGTATACCTCTTACAGCAAGAGTATCACCTCGTACAACAGCTCGTTCTGGCGATCAGATCAAGATCGCTCTTGATCCTAACAGGATCCACATCTTCGATAAGGAAACTGAAAAGTCTATTCTTAACTGATAAGATGCTAATAAAGGGTACGGAATTGATCCGTACCCTTTTTCATTTCTTATGTATTTGGATCTGCAAAGTGTCGCTTGGGGCAGCTTTTTGACCTGTTAGTGCTTAAAATTAACCTGTTAGTGAAAAATGCTTTACAAAAATCGGGGACTGTATTAAAATGTCCATAGTGGAGGTGGAGATGTGAAAGTAAGGATAGAGATAGATGACAGCGTCACACAGGACGAGGTCGTTATCAGATGCCGCAGCTTTGACAGCAACACCGCCAGAATACAGCAGGCACTTGCGGAGCTTGACGACCATCCGCCGCAGCTGACCTTTCTGAAGGACAATACAGAGTATTTTATGCCAACCGACAGGATACTTTATTTTGAGACCTCAGAACAGGGCATAGATGCCCATACCACCGATGAGGTGTACACTATAAAGAAAAAGCTGTATGAGCTTGAGGAAATGCTGCCAAGATGCTTTATGAGAGTTTCAAAATCAGCTATACTCAATCTCGATAAGGTCTTTTCTGTTGAAAAAAATATCACCGCTTCAAGCCTTGTAAGATTTATGGGCACCGATAAGTTCGTATATGTTTCAAGGATATATTATAAGGCGATGAAGCAGCGGCTCGAGGAAAGAAGACACCTTTGATAAATAGATAAATACATAAGAAAGGAAGATGATATATGAAAAAGTTTACCATTAAAAACGTCCTCTGGGGACTGCTCTTTATCGCTATCGGCGCAATGATAATCTGCCGAGCTGCAGGACTGCTGCCGGACTTTGCAAGCATAAATATCTGGTCGCTGCTGTTTGCGGCACTGCTTATACCGCTGTTCGTGGTGGGCTGTATGCACCTTGTGTTCTCTGCGATATTCTTCCCCATGGCTTTCTGGGCGATCATATTCAGCGAGCAGCTGGGCATTCAGAAGTTCACTCCGTGGCCTGTGCTTGGCGCTGCATTGTTCCTCAGCATCGGTTGTGCGCTGCTTGTTCCAAGGAATATCAAGTGGGCTAAAAGCGTCTGGAGCGGTGACGACGCCTTCACAAAGCACGAGGGAACAGAGCACTGGTCCGATGAAGATGTCGGCGGCGGCGCAGCAAGTGACCTGAGAATGAATACCAGCTTTTCAGGCTCAAGCAAGTATATAAACAGCGAGGATTTCAGAAGCTGCGATATCGCCTGCTCGTTCGGAGGAACTAAGGTGTACTTTGATAAAGCGGTCATTCAGGGCAGATCCGCTACTATCAATCTCAAAGCCGAGTTTTCGGGCGTTGAACTGTATATCCCTAAGGAGTGGACAGTGAAGAATATGCTGCGCTGCAAAATGGGCGGCGTTGAGGAAAAAGGCGCAAAGGACGCAGCAAAGAGCGGAAAGTTCGTTGTACTTACAGGAGATACCTCTTTCAGTGGGGTAACAATACATTATTGCTGAGCAAAGCAAGAGAAATTATGTGGGAGAAGCAAAAAGACCGATGTTTATCATCGGTTTTTTTGCGTCCGCACGAAACAACAAAAGAAAAAAGGGATCGCTGCATAACTCCTTTTTGAGTGATTTGCCGAACTATATAGAACCCCGACCGTCCTTATTAGGGGGCTTTCCGATCGCCCCCTATGCCCCCTTCGGTCAAAAAACTGTTGATAACATAGTTTATCAATAACAAAAGGGACTGCAAAAGCAGTCCCTTTTTATAACTTATCTTCTCTGAGCCTTCTTAGCGTTCTTAGCGGCTCTGCCCTTGCCCTTTTTAGCCTTGTGCTTTTCCCATGTTACCCACAGCGTAGGAGCTATGCAGTTTGATGAGTAAACACCTGCGATCATACCGATGATAAGCGGGAATGCGAAGCTGATTATCGAGGAAACGCCTGCGATGAAGCAAACCACGCATACAGTTGCCATTGCAAGAACAGTCGTTACGGTCGTGTGTATCGAACGTCCCATAGTCTGTGTGATAGAAAGGTTCACCAGCTGGTCAAGCTCGTATTTGCTGCCCACAAGTCTTTCATTCTCTCTGATACGGTCGTAAATAATGATCGTAGCGTTGATAGAGTAACCGAGTATCGTAAGCAGAACAGCCATAAAGTTTGCGTTGATGTCAAATCTGCATATCACAAAGCAGCCGTAAACCATGCACATATCGTGCAGCAGCGCAACTACCGAGAATACACCAGCGGATATACCGCCGATCTTTCTGAATCTGAATCCGATGTAGATTATCGTGATAACAGCGGCAAATGCGCACGCTACCAGACATTTCAGGAAAAAGTCCAATCCGTTTGAAGCAGCAACGTCAGTCGATTCAAGTACCTTTATATCGTTGTCCTTGAACTTATCCGTAAGAGCAGTTTTTATATTGTTCTGCTTTTCGTCGCTTATTCCTTCCTTAGAGGAGAACTGGATCTTGATCGTTGTTGAATCCGAAGCGGTATCCTCACCGAGCGTAACGGTGCACTTATCAGATACCGTGTCAGCAACAGCGCTTTCGATCTCGTCTGCTTTAATGTCGCCCGTGTAGGAGTAGGTCAGTATAGTACCGCCCTTGAACTCGATAGCCACATTGAGCTTTATAATAAATGTCAGTGCCACAAAGGCAGCTATAAGGATGCAGGAGATAGCATAGAATATCTTGCGCTTCTCATAGACCTTGAGGATCTTTACTTCTTTCTTATCCATCTATCTTAGCACCTCCATACAGTTTGCGGTTTCTGAGGAACTTGAACTTTGAAAGAGATGCCAGCATAAGTCTTGAACAGAAAATACCGAATACAAAGTTGAGTATGATACCAACCATAAGTGTGTAGCCCAGCGAGTAGATAGTACCTGCTGTTGAAGCGCCGAAAGCAGCGAACAGCGGGCTGAGCAGTGTTCCGAACACGCTGTCTGTCGGTCCGAAAGCACCCATGAGGATAACTGCCACGAAAACTACCGTGATGTTACCGTCGAAAACTGCGCTCCATGCACGCTTATAGCCAAGCTCGATAGCGCCGTTGAGGGTCTTGCCGTTGTTAAGCTCTTCCTTGATACGCTCTGCGGTGATAACGTTAGCGTCAACGCCCATACCGATAGCAAGTATGATACCCGCAATACCCGGTATCGTCAGCGTGAAGCTGTCCATGTTTCCGAAGAAGCCCGAAATGCAGGCGACAGTTCCGACTACCTGACCGAAAAGTGCGATAGCAGCAACAAATCCTGGGAGCCTGTAAAAGATTATCATGTATACCGCAATAATGCAGAATGCGATAACTCCTGCGATAAGCATAGCGTTCAGCGCACCTTCACCGAGTGAAGCCGAAATAATGCTCGTGCTCGTGGTCGAGAGCTTGAACGGGAGCGCACCGGCGTTTATCTTGTTAGCCAGCGAATTGGCCTCGTCCCATGTAAAGTTACCTGTAATGCGGCAGTTGCCGTCTGTGATAGCTGTCTGAACAGTCGGAGCGGAAATGCAGGTCTCGTCCATCCATATAGAGATCTGTCCCTTTGTTGCAGCAAGCTCTGTCGTTGCAGCACCGAAAGCGGATTTACCGCTGTCGTTCAGCTCCAGGCTCACGGCGTAACCGGAGTTTCCTGTTCCCTCGTCCTTGTCGGCATAAGCCGTTGCCTTCTTAACGTCCTTACCCGAAAGCACCTGCTCGCCCGTAGCCTCAGAACCCTTACGGAACGTCAGCATAGCGGTCTCACCAAGTTCAGCCACAGCAGATTCTGGGTCAAAGTCCTCCTCGCCTGCCTGCCACGGGAAAGAAACCATTATTCTCTTTTTGGTGTAATCAACATAAACCTCACTGTCGGTGATGTTGAGTCCTACAAGTCTCTGCTCAATGATCGCCTTAGCAGCGTCCATATCGTCCTTTGAGATGTCGCCCAGCTCAGGCTGGTCGCTTCCCTCACTCGGAGCAGCAGGCTCAAACGTAGCATTTACACCGCCCTGGATATCTATGCCCCAGCGTATCTCGTCTGCGCCTTTGATGTAGGTGTGTTTGGTGTCGCCAAAGTAGGTATGCACCCCGAAGAATGTTACATAAGCAAATCCCAGGATACATATCAGTACGATGAAGAACACCGGCTTTTTAACTTTCTTCACCTTAAATCCTCCTAATATATTAGTGCTCTGTTTTCCGCAAAGCAAACGGTTTTACATCTGCAAAAACAAGTACCGCAAACAAACGATACTTTTACAGATACATTCACTTTTAAATTATATTACTTTTTTCGCAAAAAGTCAATAGTTTGGCGGTATTATTATCAATTTGCACAGCATTTTAGTTTTTGGGCAGGGTATTGGCAGAAAGTATGTCAATGAGGCTGAGCGGTGCGAAAACAGCTGCTGCTTTACAAAATGTCACAAATGTGATATAATAATTATATAAATTCTTAATGAAACGGAGCATTGTAATGGATATAAACAGCACCATAGCCAAGGAATTCAACCTTAAACAAGAGCAGGTAGACAATACCGTAGCGCTCATTGATGACGGAAAAACCATACCTTTTATCGCCAGATACAGAAAAGAGGTCACAGGCTCACTCGATGATCAGGTACTTCGTGAGCTTTCAGACAGGCTCAACTATCTGCGCAACCTTGAAAAGCGCAAAGAGGAGGTGCGTGCCTCAATAACCGAGCAGGAGAAAATGACCGACGAGATAGCTCAGGCTATCGACAACGCAGTTACGCTTGTCGAGGTCGAGGATATTTACCGCCCCTTTAAGCCAAAGAGAAAAACAAGAGCAAGCGTTGCAAGAGAAAAGGGACTTGAAGAGCTTGCTGCGTTCGTGCTTGAGCAGGGAAGCGGCGACCCGTCAGCAGAGGCTGAAAGGTTCATCAGCGAGGAAAAGGGCGTTGCAAATTCCGAGGAGGCGCTTCAGGGCGCAATGGATATCATTGCCGAGGACGTTTCCGACAGCGCCGAGCTGAGAAAGTATCTCAGAACGCTTTTCAGCCAGATAGGCAAAATAACCTCCGCAGCATCGGGCGATGATGCAGATACCGTTTATCAGAACTATTTTGAGTTCTCCGAGG
>OCTX012291047.1_pt1 | contig 30461 bp, 23 predicted proteins | sample 1539691 | NCBI WGS metagenome assembly OCTX01 (sample SAMN02144231, study PRJEB22623) | gut metagenome | biome: sheep rumen | host: Ovis aries | place: New Zealand
AAGGGCTTGTCGAATGGTTCGAGAGTAACAAAGAGCGGTTTGACAGACTACATAAGTTCTGCAAAAGTCATAGTTTATTCCGAGAATATCAACCTTTATTACTGAAGATGAACGACGAGGAATTGGCTAATATGGCCATCTGTCTTTGTCACCAAGTGGATAAAGCCATGACTTCTTATATAGAACGTAAAGACCGGGAATTTACTACTGAGGGTGGCATTCGTGAACGTATGACGGCTGCCCGTTTAGAGCAACGCTCAACTCAAAAGGAAATGTTAGATTTTCAAGCACAGGAAATTGCATCTCTCCGAGAGGAGGTCGCTAGGCTAAGGGCCCGTCTGGCAAGCCTCGGCATTAACCCGGACTCTATATAACCCGGACTATCCGGAATTTCTGGAATTTCTGGAATTTCTGGAGTTTCCGGACTTTCCGGACTTTCCGGATTATCCAGAATCTCCGGAATCTCCAGAATCTCCGGATTATCCAGAAAACACCAAGCAACAATCACTAATAATAATAAATATGAAAAAACTATTCTTATCACTCCTCTGTCTCTGCTCTTTGTCGGCCAGCGCCGACGAAGGCATGTGGACGCTCTACAACCTGCCGCAGGCTGTCTACGAACAGATGAAGGGCTACGGCTACGAGTTGCCCTACGACAAACTCTATCAGGCCGACGACGCCATCATGAAGGCGGTGGTCAACTTCTCTGGCTATTGCTCTGGCGTGGTGGTATCGCCAGACGGGCTCGTCTTCACCAACCACCACTGCGGCTTCGAGGCCATCCGCTCTCATTCCACCGTAGAGCACGACTATATGCTCAACGGATTCTATGCTAAGACGCTGGCTGACGAACTGCCCAACAAAAATATGTTCGTCTCGTTCATGGTAGAACAGAAGGACATCACCGACCGCGTGGTGACGGCTGCCTTCGAAAAGATGGACCGTCGGGAACGCAGTATTTATATCGATTCTATCGAAAATGTGATGTCGAAGGACGTGAAGGCTCAAGACTCGACGCTACGACTCGAGATCAAGCCGTTCTACGAGGGCAACCGCTACTTCGCCACCACCTATCGCGACTTCCGCGACCTGCGACTGGTGTTTGCCATTCCCAAGTCGATGGGTAAGTTCGGCGGAGAGACTGACAACTGGATGTGGCCCCGGCAGACTTGCGACTTCAGCGTCTTCCGTATCTATGCCGACCCCAAGACTAACGGACCTGCCGACTATTCGGAAGAGAATGTGCCCTATCATCCGAAGCACTGGGCCAAGGTGTCGACCGAAGGCTACAAGGAGGGCGACTTCTCGATGACAATGGGCTATCCGGGAAGCACCTCGCGCTATCTGTCCAGTTATGGTATTGAGGAACGCTATGTGCAGAACCATGCCCGCTACCAGGTCCGGGGGGTCAAGCAGGAGGTGATGAAGCGCCACATGGACGCATCGGAGGCCGTACGTATCAAGTACGACTCGAAGTATGCACAGAGCAGCAACTACTGGAAGAATTCTATCGGCATGAACAAGTGTATCGACAGCATCGGGCTGGTACAGCAGAAGCGCAACTTCGAGGCTCAACTCAGGGCATGGATGGACACAACGGGCTATTTCACCGACAAACTCGACTTCGGCAAGTTGGAACAGTTGTACCGGCAGCGCATCAACGTGATGGAGGCTTACATGTACTGGATGGAGAGTTTTGCCCGCAATGATGAACTGACCGTCCGGGCACTCCGGGCCCACAACGGCTCGCATCCTGTGGGCCACGGCAAGCGCCAGCATATCACCTTCAAGGACAATAGCGAGGCGTGGGACTACGACACGGATCGGGAGATACTGGGTGTCATGCTCAAAAACTATCGCCAGCAGATGCAGTCAAAACCTGAATATCTGCCGGCCTTCTATACTGAAGTCATCGACAAAAAGTTTGACGGCGATTGCCAGGCCTATGCCGACTACCTCTACAAACACTCGAAACTGCTGAAGAAGAAAGCACGCTTCTATCCCATGAAGAAGAAGTTTATGAAGGATGCCGGCATCAGTTTCGGCTTCGACCTGACGGACATCGGCAATGAACTGCGGCTGAAGATGGGACAGATGAACGACAGCATCGCACGACTGGAGCGTTACCTCTGTGCCGCCAAACTGCGGATGGAGGAGGATATGCCACACTATAGCGATGCCAACTTCACCATGCGACTGTCCTACGGACAGGTGAAAGAGTACAATCTGGGGGGAAAGCCTTCAGGCTATCAGACCAAGGCTCCCAGTCTCGTGGCTAAGATGAAAACAGGCCATTCTATCGAAGACTACAGGGTGGAACCGGAGATGATTGACCTCTTTACCGGACAGGACAACCTGTCGCTCTGCTTCCTCACGACTAACGATATCACTGGCGGCAACTCGGGCTCTCCGATGTTCGACGGGCAAAACCGGCTGATCGGTCTGGCCTTCGATGGCAACTGGGACAGCCTGTCGAGTGATATATTCTTCGACTCGCAACTGGCCCGCTGCATCGGCGTCGATATCCGCTATGTGCTCTTTATGATGGACAAGTGGGGACATGCCGACAGACTTCTAAACGAGATGCGATGAGACGACTCATTGACTTGGTCATGCTGTTAGGCCTGTGTCTCGGAGTGCAGGCTCAGTTGGCACGCTACAGCGTGGCCAAGTCAATATCTCATAAACATTTCGTCGATTCCATCGATATAGAATGGGAAAATCGGCAGGTCTATCTGCCTGTCGAGATTGGCGGTAAGACGTATCGCTTCCTCTTCGATACCGGTTCGGCGCAAGCGGTGATCTTTGCCGACAGGCCAATACCCGGCTGTGTGGCGGCCGGACAGATCCTTTCTCATGATGCCGTCGGTGCTTCTGATACCGTCAAGATGCTGACACTGCCTCCCTTAAAAATTGGACGCAATACGTTCGTGGGGTGTCAGGCCACGCTCCAACAGCGGGCTGTCAATGGGCGCAACATCGATGGAATCATTGGTTTCGATGTCGTCAACCGTGGACTGAATGCCAAAATCGATGTACGACAGTGCCGACTCATACTGACCGACCAGAAAAATTTCTTCGATGACGAACCGGGCTACGAGGTGCGCTACAAACTCAGGTATCACGTACCTTATTTAATAATAAAGCCTTACGGACGGTTTTCCGAGAGTGCACTCTTCGATACCGGCAGCCGCCACCTCTATGCCATGAACCGTGGACAGTTCCATCAGATGGCCGACAGGGTAGGACCGGCTGTGGAGTCGCAGGTGGAAGGACGAGCACTGGGACGCAGTGCCATCGGGCTCTTCGGCACCGAACCGCTGGGCGAAGTGGTCTTCCTGAACTTTAGCCGGTTCCGCTTCGGCGACTGCACATTTACTGATTTGCACACCACTACTACTCAGGGCGATTCGCACATTGGGGCTTCTATCCTTGAATATGGCGCCCTCGTCATCAACCCCCAACGAAAACGAATGCGTTTCCTGCCCTATGAACAGACGGCCGAGATTAGAGTGGGTAACCCGCAGACAGAAATTGCCTTTGTATCGGATGGAGGCCGACCCTGCGTAGGTTTGGTGTGGGAACGTGGTGAGCCCTTCAGGCAAGGATTCAGGCAGGGTGACATCATAACGGCTATCGACGGACGCCCGGTAGGCAGTTTCGCGCAGTTCGTCTCTTGGGGCTTTGAACGAGGACGACAGTATCGCTTCACTGTCGTCAACCGACAAGGACAGCAACGGGAAATCAGATGGGTCAGGCTGCCCTGAAAAATTTTTCCCTCTTTTCCTGTAACTTTTTTGACCGTCAGTCGTCTTACTAATTAGAGAGGATGAAAAAGATCAGTTTTCGCACCGATGTGTTGCCGCTGAAGAATGAACTCTTCCGCGTGGCTTTGCGCATCACTCTCAATCCGGCAGAGGCCGAAGACGTGGTGCAGGAGACAATGATCAAAGTTTGGAACCGACGGGAGCAGTGGGAAGAGATAGAGTCTATCGAGGCCTTTTGTCTGACCATCTGCAGAAATCTGGCACTCGACTGCCAGAAACGGATGGAAAACCAAAACACATCGCTCGAAGAAACAGGGCATGATGCACCCGACTACTCCTACAGCGCTAACCCCGAAGAACAGACCGTTCAGCGCGACAAGGTGGAACGAGTGAGACGGCTGATAGACGTGCTGCCGGAGAAACAGCGCACTTGTATGCAATTGCGCGACATCGAAGGAAAGGCGTACAAAGAAATCGCCAACGTGATGAATATCACAGAGCAGCAGGTCAAAGTAAACATCTTTCGTGCACGGCAAACGATTAAACAGAAGTATTTAGAACAAGAACAATATGGACTATAAGTACATCGAACAGTTGCTGGAACGCTACTTCGAGGCTGGAACGACCTTGAAGGAGGAGCAGATTCTGAAGGCTTTCTTCGAACAAAGCGAAGAGGACCTGCCTGCGGAACTGCGACAGTATCGTGCTCTCTTTGCGGCTATGGTACAAGAGGACGCTCTGGGCGATGACTTCGATGAGCGACTGTTGCGGATGACCGAAGAGAATACTCAGGTCAAGTCTCGAACCATTAGCCTGACCGAGCGTCTGAAGCCGCTGTTCAGGGCTGCAGCCATCGTTGCCATCGTGCTGACATTGAGCAATGCCCTCAACCAGTCGATGGTCGACAATGCGACATGGGTCGATGAGTCCAATTATGCCCTCGAGCAGATTGCCCCGTCGGCCAACGAGCCGGCCATGGCCTACGAACAGTTTGTCGACACGCTAATCAGCGACTCGCTGTCAAAGCCAACGGGCTTTATCGAATAGAACATTTCTATGCTTTCTCTATAAATAAATTATTTGAATTAAAACATTTATCAAAAGCGAAACTGTGAAGTTTCTAACTTTTAACAGGAAACTGGCCATCATGTCAAGCGCGACTGATGGCCATTTTCATTCGAAAAAGAAAAACTCGTTTTCTTTTGCTTTTGCTCGTTTATTCGTACCTTTGCACCATCATTATGACCATCGGCGATAGCAGTCCTCACCGATGGTGATTGTGCTAATTCATCAGATGATAGGTGCCACCGGCCAATGGTCGCACGACGCCTTTCATCTCCAGTTGGAAGAGCATGGCTGTGAGTGAGCCGATTGGGATATTGGTCTTGACAGAGAGTTGGTTCAGTTGCAGGTCAGCCTGACGGAGGGCATTGACGACTGCCTGTTCGTCGGCAGAGAGATCGGGGAAGAGCATTCGCTCGATGCCGTCTGACTGCGCCCGACGGCACTCAACATCTGTCTGCCAGCCCATGGCCATGACGAAATCGGAAGCCGAGGTGATGAGTTGGGCTCCATTGTCACGAATGAGATGGTTGCAGCCCTCGCTGTAAGGTGCTCCTACGGGACCGGGGAAAGCGAATACGGAGCGGTTGTAGTCCATGGCGATGCGGGTGGTGATGAGCCCTCCACCCTTGGCAGCACTCTCTACGAGGATGGTAGCGTCGCACATTCCGGCCACGATGCGGTTGCGGCGCACGAAGTTGACCTTGTCAGCAGGTGTCTCCGACATGTATTCTGTGAGCAGTCCCCCCTGCTGCAGCATCTGTTTGGCCGTGTCCCGATGGCGGGGTGGATAGAGGTCGTCGAGTCCGTGAGCCAGCACGCCCACTGTCTCGTAGCCGTTTTCTAAGGCCTGTCGATGGGCGCAGATGTCGACGCCGTAGGCCAGTCCGCTGACGATGAGTGTCTGCGGGCAGTAATGGTGCAATTCGGCCGTGAAACGCCGGATGAGGTCCTGGCCATAGGCGGTGCAGTGGCGTGTGCCGATGATGCTGATGACGCGACATTGGTTTAGGTTGGCTGTGCCCATATAATATAATAAAATAGGTGCATCTGGACACTCACTGAGACGCTGGGGGTAGTCGTCGCTGCCCAAAAGGAGGGGACGGATGTGGTGTTTTTGGATGAAAGCCATTTCCTGGGCGGCACGAGCGAGGGAGAGGTCCCAGTCTTTCATGGCAGTGGCCAGTCGATCGGTGCTCTCTGGTAGTACGGCTCTGATATCGTGGCGGTGGTCATAGACGGCCTGTGCCGACCCCAGCGTCTGATAGAGATGTAAGGTCGTCTGGAAGTTGAAGCCCGTCATACGGGTCAGGGCGATGGCGTAGAAAACTTCTTGCTCGTTCATTGGATGAATTTTTCGAAGGCTTTATCGTAGTCGTGACTGATGCCCAGTCGTCCATTGACGAGGCAGACCAGTTCGATCTTGCCCCGGAAGCAGAGCGTCTCGTCGCCGGCGCGATAGATGTCCTGATGAAACACATACTTGATGCCCTCCTTCGTCAGGTTGAGCCGTGAGATGATCTCATCGTCGGGCTTCAACGGTACCTTGTATTGCAATTGCATACGAGCCACCACGGCATCGACGCCCTTGCGGTGCATCTCTGCAAACGAGAGACCACACTGTTTGAGGAATAGATGACGGGTGTGCTCACAGTAGTGCACATACTGAGCATTGTTGACGATGCCCTCTATATCGCATTCATAGTCGCGCACCTCCATTCGAGTTTCAAAAATATATTTCATTCTTTATCTTTTAACAATTTCTTTCTTCACTTTTTAATTTTGTCAACCTCTCTTCAGATATTCATAGCCGATGCGACAGCGCAGACAGTCTTTGCGGTCGCAGTACTCTTTCTTCAACTGAATGAGGGCTTGACTATCGCCGGCTGTATGAACCTCCAGCCCGCACTCCTTCCACATACGGATGATGTGGTTCTGCTCAGCCCCCAACTGTTCGAGAAAGTCGAAGGCACGGTCGCACAGTTCCTCCTTCTGGCGATGGCGTCCCACCGCAAAGAGCATCGGAATAGCGGTATTGATGATGAGCAGGTTCTTCGCCGAGAGGGACGTTTTCTTCGGGCTTTTCGTACTCTCCGATCCAAAGGTATAGTGCGTCTCCCAGTAAGGAGTGACATGTGTCTGCAATAGATTGCGCAACTGCTCGAGTGTTTTGCACTCTAACAGCGCGCTCAGTCCGGCCCGTCGCTCATAGTAGAGGTTGGCCAGTTGGGAGATTCGGATATGCGGGAAATTCTGTGGCCGCAACCGGAGGAAGCGCCATACGGCATAGTCTATGGGGGTCATCGAGAACTTGTGCGCCAGATACTGATACTCATTGCGTAGTTTGGCAAAGTAGCCCTCGTTAAGGGCAGTTGCCTGATAGCGTACAGGGATGCTCTGCAGTTCCAGCAGCCCGGCCTGTCCCATGAAGATGGCCTCTATCTGAAACAGGTCATCGCGATGTTTGCCCACTGCATGGAGCGGCACGTTCTTGGCCCACTGTTCGAAAGCCTCGCCATTGATACCGAAGCCATAGTTGCGGGCCAATGTCACGAAATACGCATCTTCCCATGAACCATTGCACTGCTCGACCCGCCGTCTGATAGCCTCCGTCTTCTGTTCCAGCCGCTCGGTCTGTAGTGCAGCCAGCCAGGCGTGAACGGTGAGGGCTGTCAGGTCGGGAATGATTTTATAGCATGGCGGATACTGGTCGGTGTGGAGCAATTCCTCATAGTTGGCCGTCAGCGAGGCAGGAACCGGCAGCACTATCTGCGGCAGGTATTTCTGATCCTGTGTAAGCACGTCGGTATCAGCCTCGCCCACCACATGGAGCACCACATTATTATAGCGCGGATCCCGATCATGCCCATGCCGATACCAGTCGCTGGCCCGCTGGTGAATCTCGACATTGCCTACCCATAGCGTGCCTCCGATCTTCACCTTCGCATTGAAAAAGTCGGGTCCTGCATGCAGACGGTTGTACAACCCTGGATCGACAATCTCCACAAGGCGGCCGTCAGTCGTCTCCAACTCCCTCAACGGCAGCATTTTGTGCTTCCATACATAATGCAGCAGTCGTTCCATCGCAGTCAGGTTTTCCAAATTATTTGTTTGCAAAGATAGTACTAATTCTTTATTTCACCAAACGAAAAGGCACAAAAAGGTGTTAATATTTGGTTATTTGCCCGCTTCTTCGTAACTTTGCAACCCTAAAGACATCATTGACAATGAGAAAAACCTATACGTTGATGGCATTGACCGTTATGACTGCCATAATGCTGACAGGCTGCAAAGGTCAGAAACAAAATGTGCGAGACGAAGCCTCGGAAGTGGTGGCTCTGGCATTCTCGGCCGATTCCGCTTATCACTTTTGTCAGCAGCAGTGCGATTTCGGTCCTCGGACGATGAACAGCGAGGCCCATGAGCAATGCGGTCGGTGGATTGTCAGCAAGTTTCAAGACTATGGTCTGGAGGTCATCGAACAACGGGCCACTCTGAAAGGTTTCGATGGCACGCCCCTGCTGAGCAATAACATCATCGCCCAGTTTCGCCCTGAATGCAGTGATCGTCTGCTGATTTGCGCCCATTGGGATAGTCGGCCGTGGGCTGACAACGACCCGGATGAAGCGAACCATACAAAACCGGTGATGGCTGCCAACGATGGGGCTAGCGGTGTGGGCGTGATGCTGGAACTGGCCCGGCTGTTGCACGCGGCCGACTCGATGCTACGGCCCGACTTAGGCATTGACTTTATCTGTTTTGATGCCGAAGACTGGGGCAGCGACGACCATGCTGACTCATGGGCTCTGGGAGCCCAGCATTGGGCAGCACATCCCCATCGCCAGGGCTACAAGCCACGCTATGGTATTCTGCTCGACATGGTAGGCGGACAGGGTGCTACGTTCTATCAGGAGCGATTCTCGAAGATGAAAGCCCCACAAGTGGTCGACCGTGTGTGGCATGCTGCCCAAGTTGTGGGCTATGGCAGTCTGTTTCTCCAGAAAGAGGGCGGCTACATCACCGATGACCATGGCCCGGTGAACGATGTGGCGGGCATCCCCTGTATAGATATCATAGCCTACTATCCACACTGCGAACAGAGTAACTTTGGACCCACCTGGCACACCGTCGACGACACGATGGACCATATAGACCGTCATACGCTGAAGGCCGTCGGACAGACGCTGGTACAGGTGATATGGAGTGAAAGGTGAAAAAGTGAAAAGGTGAAAAATTGAAAAGGTGAAACGTGAAGAGAAATGGAGAAATATTTTGCTGACGAACTGCGTTACGACGGAGGAATGAAGTATGAGCGCTGCGGACGCTCTGGTGTGTTGCTGCCCAAGGTGTCGCTAGGCTTTTGGCACAACTTTGGAGCCGTGGACGACTACGACCACTGTCGGCGCATTGCCCGCTATGCTTTCGACCATGGTGTGGTCCATTTCGACCTGGCCAACAACTATGGCCCTCCCTATGGATCGGCAGAAGAGACGCTGGGCCGCATGATGGACGACGATTTCCGTCCCTATCGTGACGAACTGTTTATTTCAAGTAAGGCAGGCTACGACATGTGGCTCGGCCCCTACGGCAACTGGGGCTCTCGCAAGTATCTCATGACATCGCTCGACCAGAGCCTGAAGCGCATGAAGATAGACTATGTCGACCTCTTCTATAGCCACCGCTACGACCCGGAGACACCGCTGGAGGAGACCCTGCAGGCTCTTGTCGACATTGTGCGCAGCGGCAAGGCCCTCTATGTGGGTATCTCGCGCTGGCCACTGGAAGCCACCCGCTTTGCCTACGACTACCTGAAGCAGCGCGACGTGCCCCTGCTCATCTATCAGGGCCGTCTGAACCTGCTCGACCGTGCTCCGCAAGAGGAGGGCATCCTCGATTTCTGTGCAGACAACGGCGTGGGCTTTATCTCGTTCTCACCATTAGCACAAGGCCTGCTCACCGATCGCTACCTTAACGGCATCCCAGTGGATTCGCGAATGTCGAAGGGCAAATTTCTTAAAGAGAGTATGCTCACCGACGACCTGCTGCAGCGCATCCGTTCGCTGAACGAGCAGGCGCAGCAACGCGGTGAGACGCTGGCAGAGATGGCCTTGGCCTGGATACTGGCTCAGCGAGGCGTCACCTCCGTACTAGTTGGAGCCAGCAGTCCTGAGCAGTTGCAGAAGAATCTGAAGTGCATCAACGCAGAACCTTTTACTCCAGAGATGAGAGGTGAGAAGTAAGAAACTAGCCAAGCGTGAATAGTGAAACAGATACTACTGATTAACGATATTGCCGGCTATGGCAAGGTGGGTATGGCGGCCATGCTGCCTATCCTGAGTTATATGGGCATACCGGCCTACAACCTGCCGACGGCTTTGGTGTCGAACACTCTCGACTATGGCGAGTTCACACAGTTAGACACCACCGCCTATATGCGCCAGACGTTCCCTATCTGGCAGCGTCTAGGTTTCCATTTCGATGCCATTTGCACCGGCCTGATGTTCAGCGAAGAGCAGGCCAGGCTTGTGGCAGGCTATTGCTGCGAGCAGGCTGCACAGGGCTGCACCGTCTTCGTAGACCCTGTCTGTGGCGATGGCGGACGATTGTACCACGGCATTGGCGAGAAACAGGTAGAACTGATGCGCGAGATGGTCAGTGTGGCTCATCTCACCTTCCCCAACTATACCGAGGCCTGCTATCTGACAGGGATGCCATGGAAAGCCGAAGGCCTCGACCGCGAAGAAGCCTGTCGGATGCTCGACGGTCTGACAAAGATTGGTGCCCACTCGGCTCTCATCACCAGTTGCATCGTCGATGGCAAGAACCAGGTGTGCGGCTTCAACCACTACAGCGGCGAATATTTCTTTCTGGAGTACGACGAGATTCCCGGTTTGTTCCACGGCACGGGCGACATCTTCTCCGCCGTGCTCATCGGCCACCTGCTCAACGGTCAGCCGCTAAAGGAGAGTACACGGTTGGCGATGGATGTGGTGCGGCAGATGATTTGGCGCAACCGCGACACCAGGGACCGCAATCGCGGCATCCTTATCGAGCGTTGTCTTGACCTGCTGTAAAAGGATGTTAATTTTGAGGGGCGGCAGCAAATTCTTCATTATTCACTCTTCACTTTTCACTTATATTTCGTACCTTTGCACCCGCAATTCAAGGGGTGCCCGATGGCTCGGGCTGAGATGATACCCTCTAACCTGATCCGGGTCATGCCGGCGTAGGGATGGATAGTAGGAAGCGTCAACACAAAGAAGTCCCCTTTACATTATTATTAATTATAAGCAAAAGGTACAAAAAAAGCATGAAAAGAATCATCGCAGGAATGGCTGCCCTGGTGTGGGTAGCGGCGGCGGGAGCACAGGAGAGCGACTCGCTGCGCATGGAGAAACTGCAGGAAGTAGTGGTAACGGGTGTGCGAACGCAGAAGAACGCCCCCTACGCCGTGTCGAACATCAAGAAGAAGGACCTTGCGGCCTTCTCAAATACCGGTCGGGAACTGCCCTTCCTCTTTGCCCGCACCCCCGGTGTGGTGGCCTGGAGCGAGAACGGCATCGGCACCGGCACCACCTATATGCGCATTCGTGGTGCCGCCGACTCGCGCATCAACGTCACCCTTGACGGCGTGCCCCTCAACTCGCCAGAAGACCAGTGCGTGTTCTGGGTCAATATGAACTCTTACGGCTCGCTGCTCGGGTCGGCACAGATACAGCGCGGTGTAGGCACCTCCACCAATGGCGACGGTGCCTTCGGCGGATCCATCAACCTGGCATCGAAGACACCCGCCACGAAAGCCGGCGGCGAACTGTCGGCCTCCTATGGTTCCTACAACACGTTCAACGTGGGCGGGTCGTTCTCTACAGGTATGCTGTGGAACCACCTCATCCTCGACGGGGCCTATCATGAGACGCAGACCGACGGTTTCATCCATGGCACTAAGGGTCGCTCGGGTTCTTACTACGGCGGACTGACCTGGATGGACGAAACATTCCAGATTCGTTACAAGCACTTCGGCAACTTCGAGAAGACAGGCCAGGCTTGGAACGGCATCACCGCCGGCAACGGCGACTACTCGCTGATGGACGGCAACTACGACGACGGCTCGTGGGGCTATCAGGTCAAGACGGGCATCAAGAACTATGGCGACCTGTACGACCGCGGTCTGGGACAGTTCAACTCGCTCTATGAACAACTGGCCACCGACGGCAATGGTCTCTTCGTGAAAGATGCCGACGGCAATTACCAGACACAGCGCTACCAGATGCGCGACGGCTCCCTGTGGGACCGCGCCACTGACAATTTCTGGCAGAACCGCCATATCCTCTCCGGTGTCTTCACCTTCAGCGACCACTGGAGTGCCACCGCCTCGCTACACTACACCCACGGCTACGGCTACTACAGCGAGTTCCGCCCGAACAACAAACTGAAGAAGTTCGGACTCAGTGACGCCAACGTCAGCAGCACTGACTTCATACGCGAAAAGGGAATGTCGCAGAATGCCTATGGTGCAGTGGGCAGTGTCAACTATAAGGACGACCGCTGGGACATCATCGGCGGCGTGAATGTGCAACATTTCGAGGCCAACCACTTTGGCTATATCCACTATATCAAGGACCAGGGCCTCGCCGCCCGTCTGCTTGCCAACGGCGACTACCGCTATTACGACTCCGACGGCAAGAAGCAAGACTTCAGCGGCTACGTGAAGGCTGCCTACTGTCTGACGGAGCAGTGGCAGGTGTTTGGCGACGTACAGTACCGCCACGTGAACTACAAGACCGACGGCATCAACGACAAGTTTTACGAGGAAGGCGGTCGCTGGCAGAACCAGGAACTCAACGTGAACGAGAAATACAATTTTGTGAACCCTAAACTGGGACTCTCCTGGCACCAGGGTCCCCACTTCGCCTACGCTTCGGCAGCCCTGAGCCATCGTGAACCGGAGCGCAACAACTTCACCGACAACTACAAGTACCCCTTCCCCAAGGCAGAGCAACTGCTCGACATTGAGGCCGGCTATAACTTTTCCAGTCAGAGTTTCCGCGCAGGTGCGAACCTTTATTATATGAACTATAAGGACCAGTTTGTACAGACCGGCGAAGTCAGTGAGATTGGTGAGTCCCTGACCACCAACATCGACAAGTCGTACCGCATGGGTGTCGAACTGACCGCCGCCTGGGACATCTGCCCCGTGCTGACCATCGAGGGCAATGCTGCCTTGAGCCAGAACAAACTGAAGGATTTCACCGAGATGGCCTCTGTGGACTGGGAGCGTTCGTTCCGCCCCATCCACTACGACAACACCACACTGGCCTTTTCGCCGTCGACCATCCTGAACGGTTTCATCGACTTCCACTATCGCGGACTGCAGGCCACGTGGCACACCAACTTCGTCTCACGCCAGTATCTCGATAATACCGAGAACTGCGACCGCTCGCTGCCTGCCTACTCGTTCACCAACCTCGCCGTGTCGTACACCACGAAGGTGAACAAGGTGGCCCCGCTGAAGGAAGTGGTTGTAGGTTTCCAGGTCAACAACCTGTTCAACGGCCACTACGCCACCAGCGGATGGGTCTACTCCAGCATCCTCGAAGACTATGGACACCCCAACGAGAACCGCTACTACCAGATAGGCTTCATCCCGATGGCTCCCACCACGGCCATGGCTAACCTGACGCTGAGGTTCTAACCCCCTCCCCCAAAGGGGATGGAGTATAAGATAGAATATGAATGAATTTATTGCAGCCCATTGGCTCGACATCGTCACCACCATCCTTGGACTGGCCTATATCCTGTTGGAATATAGGGCCAGTCTGTGGATGTGGGCCGTTGGCTTTGCCATGCAGGCACTGGGCATCGTGCTTTATTACCAGAAAGGACTCTATGCCGACAGCGCGATGGAGTTCTACTATATCTGCGTCACCATGTACGGCTTCTGGCGATGGGTGCGCGGCAACGGCAAGAGCAAGGAAGCCCTGCCCATCCGCCATTTTCCCCGCAGGCTCGTCCTGCCGTGGGTGCTCATCATGGCTGTCATCTGGGGAGGCATCTATTGGCTTCTGATAACCTTCACCAACAGCAACGTGCCCCTGGCCGACAGTTTTACGACAGCCCTCAGCCTTGTAGGCATCTGGGCTCTGGCTCATAAATACCTGGAGCAGTGGTTCATCTGGATTGCCGTCGACATCGTCACCAGCGTGCTCTATTTCTACAAAGACATTCCCTTCAAGGCCAGCCTCTACGCCCTTTACGTCGTCATCGCCGTCTTCGGCTATCTGAAGTGGCGGCGGATGATGAAAAGCACTTATTAATACTCGAACGATGAGCCGCCGAGGAACTCACGCAACAGTGATGTTGGCGGCAGTTGGTCTTCGGCAATGGGGTGGATGTATTTCAAGAACTTACGCAAGCGGTAGGCTTCGGCATACTCCGGACAATTCTCCGGTACCTGTTCGAGTAGCGGTTCGGCCTGCCGCTTGATGACGGCCAGTTCGAAGAGCATGGCCGTATTGAACATCTGGTCGGCATTCTCCTGAAATGGGAATATCCATTTGTTCTCTCCGGCACGTACCGACGGCCAGCGACGAATGGTCTCCATGGCACTGACACCACGATATTTGTGGTCGCGGATGATACGGCGCAACAGGCGGTTGTCTGTCGTAGGTATATAATTATGGTTGTCGAGCAACAGGGTGGTCAGAGCCGAGGCATAGACCCGGAAGATTTGTTCCTGCGGAACAGTAGACATGAGTTCGGGGTTGAGCGCATGGATACCTTCCACCACCAGTATCTCGTCATCGTGAAGTTGCAAGCGGCGCCCGCTCATCAGACTCTTACCCGTTGGGAAGTCGTAGCGGGGCAGTTCCACCTCTTTACCGTTGAAGAGTGCATTCATTTGCTCATTGAGCAGCGGCAGGTTGAGGGCGTGCAGATGCTCGAAGTCGTAGTCGCCACTCTCATCGCGAGGCGTTTTCTCGCGATCCACGAAATAATCATCGAGCGAGATGGGTACCGGTTTGATGCCATTAGTGAGCAACTGTACGGAGAGTCGCTTGCAGGTGGTTGTCTTGCCACTCGACGACGGTCCGGCAATAAGCACCATACGAATGCCTTTCCGGTTGGCTATCTCGTCAGCAATCTTGCCTATCTTCTTCTCTTGCAAAGCCTCGCTTACCTGTATGAGCAGGTTGGTACGTCCATTGTCGATGGCTTCGTTCAGGTCGCCGATGGTGCGCATACCAAGAATGTTCTGCCAGCGATGGTGCTCCTTGAAGATGCCGAACATCTTGTCTTGCATCACCAGTTCGCCCAGTTCCGACGGATGGTCGCGAGATGGTATGCGCAGCAGTAGACCGTCATAGTATTTCTCAAGCCCGAACAGGTAGATCTGCGACGTATTGGTCACAAGTGCACCATAGAAGTAATCAACATAGTCATCTATATCATAATAGGTGGTATAGAGCGAACCCTGTGAGCGCAGCAGTTTCACTTTTGAGTGAGTGTGCAGACTTTCAAACATCCAGATGGCTTCCTCGGTGGTGGTCACATGGCGGTGGATGGGATAGCCGGCATCGATGATCTCCTGCATACGTTTCCGGATGCGCCCGGCATCGTCGAGGGTCACCGGATGGCCGATGTTCAAGTCGACATAGTAGCCGTTGCTCACAGGGATGTCGATACTTACCTTGCAGGGATCGTACAGGTCGTGAACTGCCTTGCAGAGGATGAAAAACAGCGACCGGGTATAGGTACGCTGGCCTGAGGCGGAGGTGATGTCGAGAAACTCCACCTGACTGTCGCGGTAGACACGGAAATGCATGCCTTCCACCTTGTTGTTGACTCGCGCACAAAGAGGGGCGTAGTTCAAGGAGAGGTCTAACTGCTGATAGACCTCATCCAGTTGGCTGCCTGCGGCTATCTCAATAGATTGGTTGTTGTTCAGGCAACGGATGCTCAATTTCTGTTCTGTCATTCTTATTTGATATTAACTGGAGCGTCGTCGAAGGGCGTACCGGCATTGGAGCGAGAAGACTGGTTGCCCTGTCCCTTGTGCTTTTTGTTATACTCCCTCATCAAGTCGCCATAAGGATGGTATGACAGATTGCCTCGGTTGTCGACCACTTTTACAATCTTTGTAAATCCGGAATCCTTAGCCTTCTTGAAGGCAGCCACCTGGTCGGGCTTGATAATCACCCAGATGCCATAATCGCAATACTGTATCAGACGGCGATAGCGCATACGGCCGATATCGGAGTTCTTTGCCAGTTCTACCGAGAAGCCAAATGGCTCCATCCACTCGTTGATTCTTTCCACCAGGTATCTCTTGTTGTTGTCTACCACCTCATCGGCAGCATCATACTGATTGGCTTTGCGCCATTTGAAACCTGACAAATGCCAGAAGTCATGACTGTTGATGGGTAGTTGGTGTGTTAGGAACAGCAGACTGCCATTGTTGTTCTGACCAGCCTTGACCTGGACGGTCATCTTGCTGAAGAAATTCCGGATGGTCTCACGCAACTGTGCTTTGCCGTTGCCGTAGTTCTGCCCCCATACGGGATCCCATCCCCAGTTGCTACTTTGTGCATACACCTTTTGGCGGGTCACCACATAATCACGGAAATCGCCGGCCTGCGCCAAGCAGACCGAAACAGCCGCTAGGGCCGCGATGCTAACAAGTAATCTTTTCATAATCGTCATTTATTAAAGGTTAGTCGCTGCAAATATACAAAAAAAACTGATAATCATTGCCGTTTTAGAATTATTTTTGTAATTTTGTCCCCAAAATCAAATCATTTCATTCTACTTATGATGCTAACGCTCTTTACGATGCTCGGTTCGCTGGCACTTCTCATGTTTGGTATGAAGTCCATGAGTGAGGCCCTGCAGAAGATGGCTGGCCCACAGTTGCGTCACGCCTTGGGCGCCATGACCTCCAATCGCTTTACCGGTTTGCTGACGGGTGCCGTCGTTACCACTTCCGTACAGTCATCGACGGCAACCACAGTGATGACTGTTTCGTTTGTCAACGCCGGCCTGCTCACACTGGCTCAGGCCATCTCCGTCATTATGGGTGCTAATATCGGCACCACAGCCACGGCCTGGATCATGGCTCTCGGCTCGTCGTTCGACATCAGCATCGTTTCTTACGTCGGATTCTTCCTCGGCATCATCCTTATCTATATGAAGAAGCACCGCTATATCGGTGACTTCCTCTTCGGACTGGGACTGCTGTTGCTGGGTCTGACTACACTGCGTGTCACCGGACAGAAGATGAACTTGGGCGAGAACGAAGCCGTGCTGGCCTTCTTCAAGTCCTTCGACATGCACTCCTATTGGACCATTCTGGTGTTCTTGCTGCTGGGCGGCTTGCTCACCTTCTGTGTCCAGTCGTCGGCAGCCGTCATGGCCATCACCATGTTGCTCTGCGGCAGCGGTGCCATGCCTATTGAGATGGGTATTGCTCTTGTGCTGGGCGAGAATATCGGAACCACCATCACCTCGAATCTGGCAGCCCTGTCAGCCAATGCCCAGGCTCGCCGTGCCGCCCTGGCCCACATGTTCTTCAATGTCTTTGGCGTCATCTGGATACTCTGTGTCTACTACTGGTTTGTGGACGGCATTCAGTGGGTGGTAGACTACATCGGCTCCAGCCTGCTGCATCAGGACATGGCCCACATGACGATGGACAAGAAACTGACCTTTACGCTGGCTGCCTTCCACTCCGGTTTCAACGTCATCAATGCCGGCATACTCATCTGGTTCATACCGCAGATAGAAAAGTTTGTGTGTTGGGTCATCAAACCGAAGAAGGTGGACGAAGAGGAGGACTTCCGCCTGCATTTCATTACCGCTGGTTTCATGAAGACCCCGGAACTCTCGGTGCTTGAAGCGCAGAAGGAAATCCAGTCGTTCTCAGAGCGTATGCAGCGCATGTTCGGCATGGTGCAGGAACTGCTCAACCTCTCGTCGAGCCTGCATAATAAAGAGAAGAACAACGAGACCGAGTTCAACAAACTCTTCACCCGCATTGAGAAGTACGAGGGTATCTCCGATAATATGGAACTGGAGATTGCCAAATATCTGGAGAGTGTCAGCGATGCCCACCTGTCAGACGAGACAAAAGGCAAGATTCGTGCCATGCTCCGTGAGGTCAGCGAACTGGAGAGTATCGGCGATGCCTGCTACAACATGGCCCGTACCATCAACCGCAAGTATGCTGCCAAGGAAGACCATTTCATCGAGAAACAGTACAACCATCTGCACCAGATGATGGGACTCACGGATCAGGCTCTGACACAGATGAACCGTCTGCTCGGTGGCCGCAAGGAGGCTTACGACGTGAACCGTACGTTTAATATTGAGAACGAAATCAATAACTACCGCAACCAACTGAAGGCTCAGAACATTGTCGATGTGAACAACCACGAATACACCTACGCCGAGGGTACCATCTACATCGACTTGGTCAACGAGTGCGAGAAACTGGGCGACTACGTGGTCAATGTCGTCGAGGCTCGCATGGGAACCCGTCAGAAAGAGGCATAAGCGTATCTCTTAATAACCGTATCTCTCAAAAAAATGAAAAGACTTTTACTGGCCTTAACGGCCTGCATGGCGCTGACAGGATGGGCACAACAGCGTACCGGCCACAATCCAATACTGCCCGAACTGCATGCCGACCCTGAAATACTGGCCGATGGCGGACGCTACTACATCTATTCGACCACTGACGGAGCACCCGGCTGGGGCGGCTACTACTTTACCTGCTACTCATCGAACGACCTGAAGCGGTGGCAGTACGAAGGTATCATCCTCGACCTCAAGAAAGACACCAAGTGGGCCAAAGGTAACGCCTGGGCACCAGCCATCGAGAAGAAGAATGGCAAGTACTATTTCTATTATAGTGGCGACCGGGGGGGACGGAAAGCCATCGGTGTGGCTGTCAGCGACAAGCCCACGGGCCCCTTCATTGACTTTGGACAACCGATCATCGACCAGCGGCCGGCAGGTCTGAAGAATGGGCAGCAGATTGATGTCGACGTCTTCACCGACGACGACGGACAGAGTTACCTCTTCTGGGGCAATGGCTATATGGCCGGTGCGAAACTCAACGGCGACATGACATCCATCGACACTACTACCATCACACTGATGACACCTCGCGGCGGCACCTTGCAGGACTATAAGTACCGCGAAGGGACCTATGTCTTCAAGCGCAAGGGTATCTACTATTTCCTATGGAGCGTCGACGACACAGGATCGCCCAACTACCACGTTGCCTATGGCACTAGCGACACCCCCCTAGGACCTATCCGCGTGGCCGACGAGCCGGTCATCCTGCAGCAGCGCCCCGAGGAGCACATCTACGGCACGGCCCACAACTCGGTGCTTCAGGTGCCTGGCAAAGACCGCTGGTACATCGTCTACCACCGCATCAACTCCGCCTACATCGACAAAAAAGACGGTCCCGGCTATCACCGCGAGGTATGCATCGATCCGATGGAATTTGAGAAAGACGGACGTATTAAACCAGTTACTCCTACAAACTAACTTCCATTAGTTGAACTATGAAACGGTATTTCATTCTGATAGTGATGGCCCTGATGGCCGTGGCACCCTTGAGTGCCAAGAAAAAACAGGCTGCAGTGCAGACCGACCGCGAATATTGGTGCCAGGAGGCTTATCGCATGGCACAGCCCGTACTGGAAAACATGGCGCGCGGTGAACTGCAGAAAAACATGAAGACCGAATTCTCGCCTTCATTCGACAACCGCAACCGCAAAGTGGTCTATATGGAAACCTTTGGCCGGTTGATGGCAGGCATCGCCCCCTGGCTCGCCCTCCCCGATAGCGTGGTCGGCAGTTCCCCTGCCGACGCCAAAGAGTTAGAGATGCGACGTCAATTGCGTGAGTGGGCTCTGGCCTCCTATAAGAACGCCGTCGACCCTGAGAGCCCCGACTATCTCTGCTGGGGTGTCGCAGGTCAGAATCTGGTGGATGCTGCCTATATCGCCGAGTCGTTTGTTAGGGCCTACGATGCTCTGTGGATGCCGCTCGACGATGTCACAAAGCGGCGCTATTTGGACGAATTCAAGAAGTTGCGCCGTATCGAGCCACCCTACACCAACTGGTTTCTCTTCTCAAGTATCATTGAGAGTTTCATTGCTAAAGCCACCGACCGCAGGGAGTATGACGACTACCGCGTGATGACAACCATTCGCAAAGTCGAAGAGTGGTACGTTGGCGATGGCTGGTATGCCGACGGGCCCGTCTTCGCCTTCGACTATTACAGCAGTTATGTGTTCCACGCCATGTATCTGGAAACGCTCCAGAATATGATTGACGCCAAGGCCCGTACCCGTCTGGAGTACCAGAAATATTACGACCGTGCCCTGAAGCGCGCTCAGAAGTTCAGCATCATCCTCGAACGGTTCATTTCGCCCGAAGGCACTTTCCCTGTCATCGGGCGCTCCACACCCTACCGTATGGCCGCCATGCAGCCACTGGCCCTCATGGCCTGGAAACAGACGCTACCCAAGGAACTGTCGAACGGACAGGTGCGTGCCGCCCTGACACAGGTGATGCACCGTATGTATGACCAACAGCAGAACTACAACGATGCCGGTTTCCTGACTATCGGCTTCTGCGGCCATCAACCGGAGATTGCCGACTGGTATACCAACAATGGTTCGCTCTATATGACCAGCCTCTCGCTGATGCCCCTCGGTCTCCCAGCCGACCATCCGTTCTGGTCATCTCCCGCTGAACCTTGGACTCAGGTGAAGGCTTGGGGCGGGCAGCCCTTTCCAAAGGATCACCGCTGGGCTGATGATATTCAGACCAGAGACAAGTACTAAATACTGACTGTCTGAAGCGACTGTTCGATAAGTTGGCGGAAGAGATTGTTCTGCCGGAGGATGTCTGGATTGCCTACCATGATGGTCTGTTGGCGGGCTCTCGTCAGAGCCACATTGAGTTTGCGGTCAATGGGGTGCCCATCTTCCATAAAGGTGTTGGCTGTCAGGAAGTCAAGTTGATAGTATCGGCTGACGGTGAAAGAGTAGATGATAACATCGCGCTGTGAACCTTGATAACGCTCGACAGTATCGATGGATATCGGCAACGTGACAGACAGCGCGGCCAACGACTCGCGGATGGTGGCTATCTGGTTGCGATAGGGCACGATGATGCCAACAGTGGTGGCGGCATCGAAACGATCGCCGTAGAACCGCTGGAGACGCCTGACAATCTCGGCCACTACACGGGCCTCGGCCTCATTACTCTTGTCGGACGGTGGACGCTCGGCAGGCACTACAGGCAGAAACAGTACTCTGTGGTCAGCCAGCAAGCGGTCGAGAACATCGTCTGGTGATACGTCATAGTGCAGCCGTGTCTCCAATTGATGGTCGCGAGGCACAATCTGCAACTGTGATTCATAGAAATGTTCGTTGGCAAAGAGGGCCACTTCGGGGTGCATTCGGCCCTGGTGGTTCAGCAACCCGATGAACTGCTTTCGTCCTTGACGCACCTCCCAGTTGTAGAGGCGCTGGAAGAAAGACTGCCGGCAGTCGCTGATGCCGATGGCTTGCAACAGCGGGTTGTCCACAAGGGTTCCGGCGGCATCCTGTTGTACAACGGCGGGCAGTTGCTTGTGGTCGCCAATGAGCACGAAACGGTCTATCTGAGTGCTGCTAAGCAGACCGATAAGGGCGGGCTCGAGAATCTGCGAGGCTTCATCGACAATGGCTAGCGAGAAGTGTTTCACTTGGAAGACATAGGGATGGGTCTGCAGCATCGAGGTGGTGCTGACCACGACGGGCATCGTACGGATGAATGTCCTGATAGCCTGCAACTGAGCACCATCCTGCAGCCGGGCTTCCAGCAGATGGTCTTTGTAGCGAGGGTCGCACGACGACTCGTTGCCCAGTCTCAAGAAGTCGATGCCGGCATCAATGAGCATGGCGCAAATCTCATCGACGGCACGGTTGGTGTAGGCCATCAGGAGTATTGAGAATTGGGAATTGAGGGCCTCTTCCACCATGAAGCGGAGGGCCATCGAGGTCTTTCCCGTACCGGGAGGACCGACCAGCAGGAAGTAGTCGCGACTTTGCTTGACACGCAGCAGTATATCGTCGTAGTGTGGACTGTAGGTCTTCGACAGGCGAAGCGTGGTGTCGGCCTGTGGCTCACGCTGGCCTAACAACAGGTCTTTGCGCTCTTGCGGTGCTTGTATGAACTGGTGCAGCCCTCTGATCTGGCTGTTGGCCGAAGCATCGCTGCCGCCATGTTCCACTGCCCATAGATCCTCCGGCGACGGTTGGAAGACAGCCTTATCCTGCTGACCGTCGTTCAGACGAACAATGAGCCGTTCGCCACCTATCTCCTCTAACGTACCTTTATATAATATACTGCGACGCACATCGGGCATCTTCTGATAGTGGTATAGGTAAACCATGTCACCACGACGGAAGTTGCTGTTCTCGCATGGTCCCTGTAAGATTATCATGTCGTAGCCGCCATAGGCCGACGAGCGGCGGCGCTCCGTGATGTGGAGGCCTGCCATGATACAACCCTGCTCTTCCTTCTCGGCCAACGGCATCAGCCATAGGTCCGAGGCACAGCCGCCATTGTGGTGCAGCGTCTGTTCACTGGAACCTAGTTTGCCGGCTCGCTGTTCACGATAGACAAAGGTCATCATCCGCTCGTAGTAGGCCCGCTCTAACGGACTGAGCGTAGAGAGTTGGTAACTCAGGGCATCCATATCGGGCTGCACATAGCGTTGGAAGAAACCGTCGCGCTCTACATCTTTATATATAATATTGGTATTCAGCAGGGGCAGAATGCGACCAAAACCGTCGCGAGCCGCCATCAGGTCGAGGGCCACCACTTGGTTGCGCAGTTTGATAGCCTCCCGAAACAGCGTGCGGTAGTAGTTGACGCTTACCAATCCCCGTGCTGCCTCGTAGCGCGAGTAGAGCAGGCGGGTGTCCACCTGGTCGGCACTCTTGCCGAAGTTATAGTGCAGGATGCCATAGTAGAGCAGCAACTGTACGTAGTGGTCCTCGCGCTGTACACCGTGGGGGTCGTGACTCTGCCGTTCTATCTTCATGTTCTTGCCAGACTTCTGCTCCACCAGCAGACGCATGTCGCTGCTCATCAGGTCGACGCGTCCCTGCAACCCAAGTTTCTCGCAGACGAAAGAGGGTTCGAGGAGAATTGAGAATTGTGTGCTCTGCTGAAGGCCGCTTGCTAACGGAGCGTCGCAAGAATTGAGAAGTGAGAGTTGTTCCACGGCCTCACGGATATGGTCCATCTGGCGCTCGGCATCCTGCTTGAAGTCGGGGGCACTGAAATGTTCGCAGGCACAGAAGCGGAGAGCCTGTTCACGGAAAGACCGGCGCAGGGTGTGGGCCGTTGTTGTCTGGGGGTTATTGATAATATCGTCAAGGGCAGCACCGGCAAAGTTACCCAGCAGCGTGGCCTGGGTGTTGGGCCGGGCCTTCAGTCGGTTGACGGTATAGAGCAGGGGGTGGTGTCCGTAGGCGGTGAAACAGGCGGCTAGCGACGAGATGTCGACGAGGAAGTCGGGCTCTACAACGATGAGGGCAGGGATGACGGCGGCGCCTGGGCTCACATGACAGTCCAGCAGATTGAGTTGCATGCCCTCACGGAGCACCTTCTGCAGATAAGCGAAGTCGCGCCCCTCGTCGGTATTGCCGTAGTCGATGGCGATGTCGCCATCCTCGGTGGCGGCCTGTATTGTCTGTTGGTCAAAAGAGCGCACAATACAACGGATATAGTCGCGGTTATAGGTCAGGCCCTTGGGTTGTGGCTTTAGTTTGACGGGCAGGCAGCGAAGCAGTTGGCCGGGCACGTCGACTGAGAATACTGACGAGATGAACAGCGTTACGGCCCGCAGGTCGTACAGCCAGTCGTCGCCATCGATGGGCCGGCTCATGTTTGAGTGGCGGCGGGCGGTCTGGATGGCGCGCCGCTGTTCGCCTCTCCATCCCAGTTGCTTGCAGAGGAAGTCCACCTGCGAGAAGAGATTGCCGAAGGTGCCGCGGTGTTGCTTGCAGCCCTCGGCAGCGCATAGTGCTATCACCTCGTGCATCTGTCGGGTACCGGCTATCGAGGGTTCCGTCTCAGCCAACTCCCGGCATAACATAAACAGTTCACCGGCTTCCATCAATTCTCAATTTTCAATTCCTCCACATATTCCCATAGTTTCTGATAGAACGGATGTCGGGTCAGCGTAGGCCGGTCGCCCAGTATGATTAGTTTCATTCGGGCACGGGTCATGGCCACGTTCATACGGCGCAGGTCGCGCAAAAATCCAATCTGCCCCTCGTCGTTGGAACGAACCAGCGAGATGACGATGATGTCGCGCTCCTGCCCCTGAAAGCCGTCGACGGTATTCACGCTGATGAAGGAGCGGAAGGGTTTGAAGAACTCACGCTTGCGAATCTGCTGCCGCAGATACTGCACTTGGGCCCTGTAGGGCGAGATGATGCCTACGTCGAGTCGCTCCTGTAGGATGCGCTCTTTGCCTATCAGTTCAAAGTAGGCTTGCAGCGAGAGAATCGTCAGCATAGCCTCTGTCTTGTTGATACGGCCGAACGACTCACCGATAAATTCTTCCTTTCCTTCATATTCAGAAGTGTCAATCCACGTGATAGGCCGGTCGAGGTCCAGTATGCTGCGATGCTGCACCTCCGGGGCTGCCACCATCTGGTTGTGATAGAACCAGTCGCTGCTAAAACGCATGATGTCCTCGTTCATACGATACTGGATGCGTAGCAGCGTCACCACCTCGGGTTTCTCGCTGGCAATACGCTCCATCAGCGTGCGTCCCAAACCACCCTTCAGCGCTTCGTAGCATTTCACGGTGGGAGGCAACTGACAATGGTCACCGGCAAAGATCACACGTCCGGCCCGGCGGATGGGAATCCAGCAGGCGGCCTCGAGGGCCTGTGCCGCCTCGTCGATGAACAGCGTACCGAACTTCATGCCGTCCAGCAGGCGGTTAGCCGAGCCTACCAGGGTGCAGGCAATGACGCGGGCCTCGCCGAAGAGTTCGGCATTGATGCGAATCTCCAGTTCAGTGGCACGGCTCTTCAGGCGGTCCATCTTCTGATGCCAGTTGTCGCTACGCTTACGTTGACTGCGCAGTTCACGGATGGCCTTGCGGATGGCCCACAAATGCGGATAGTCGGGGTGAGCCTCAAAACGGCGCTCGTAAGTGAAACTGAGCATCTTGTCATCCACTCGGGTGGGGTTGCCGATACGCAGTACGTTGAGACCGCGGTCCACCAGTTTCTCCGAAATCCAGTCTACGGCCATGTTGCTCTGGGCGCACACCAGTACCTGACTCTCACGGCGCAGTGTCTCGTAGATGGCTTCTACCAGAGTCGTTGTCTTGCCCGTGCCGGGAGGACCATGCACGATGGCCACATCCTTGGCGCGCAACACCTCGTTGACGGCTCGCTCCTGCGTCTTGTTCAGATAGTCGAAACCCATGTCGGGGAAAGTGAAGGTCGCTGCCTGCTGGCGCGAATAGAAGAGGTCGCGCAGATAGCCCAGACGCCCTTTGGCTCGCATGGTACGCTCCAGAGCCTCGAACATCAGACGGTAACTGGTCTCGTCGAACGACAGTTGTATGCCAATCTGCCCCTCGCTCACCTGCAGGTCGGCCAAAGCAGCGTTGTCGGGCACGCTGACCACCATTCGGTCGCCATCAACGTAACTCACCGTCCCCGAAAAGAGTGCCGTGATGCCTGTCTGGGGCTGCGGCTGGGTCTTGAAGAACTGCACGGGCCGGCCGAACTCGAAGTTATGGTCGGTATCTTCCTCCGTAACATTTCGGAATACCTCTACACACAGTTGGTTCAGCGAGTTATAGTACGACTTGCCGATGCGCACCGGCAACCATGCATCACCGCGACTCACCAGTCGCTGCATGCCGATGGCCTCTTTGTGCTGCATGAAGGTCCTACGCTCTTCTTCATACTCCATCTGCAGCAGCGCCCGTTGACGTTGCAACTCCAATATTGGCACTCCTGTCTGTTCTGCTTTCGCTATCATGCCTGCAAAGTTACAAAAAAGCGAGCAAAATGCAAAAGGATAGCCTGCTTTTCTTTTCATTTCCGAGCGTCAGTAGTTTCGGTGAAACCAGTGTATGAACATTGTAATCATATCGTAATACAATTTTCTTGTCGGCTACAAAGATTGACCGTACCTTTGTGCCCGTAATTCTTTACGATACGACAGCAAAGGTAAAAATAATAATAGAATACACAATGGAAACAAATCAAAACTATCTGATGGCGGCACTTCAGTTGCTCGGTGCTTTGGGCCTGTTGATCTATGGCATGCGAATGATGAGTGAGGCCTTGCAGAAGATGGCAGGACCACAGTTGCGCCACATTCTGGCCAAGATGACAACCAACCGCATGACGGGTATGTTGACGGGAACCCTTGTCACCTGTGCCGTGCAGTCATCGTCGGCCACGACGGTGATGACCGTCTCATTCGTCTCGGCAGGACTGCTGACGCTGGGGCAGGCCATCTCGGTCATTATGGGTGCCAATATCGGTACCACACTGACAGCGTGGATTATGTCGCTGGGCTACAATGTCGACTTGACCAGCGTGGTCTATCCCTCGTTCGTGGCCGGCATGGTGCTCATTTATATGAAACGCCACCGATACGTAGGCGATTTCCTCTTTGGCACAGCGTTTATGTTCTTGTCGTTGGTGATGCTGAGCGCTACTGGCAAGTCGATGGACCTGGAGCATAACGAGGCGGTGGTGGCCTTCTTCGCTTCGTTCGACACGTCGAGCCATCTTACCATCCTGATCTTCCTGGCCATCGGCACTCTCATCACCTGTATCGTGCAGTCGTCGGCAGCGGTCATGGCCATCACCATCCTGCTCTGTTCTACGGGGGTGCTGCCTATATACTTGGGCATCGCGCTGGTCATGGGCGAGAATATCGGCACGACGGCTACGGCCAATCTGGTAGCCCTCGGTGCCAACACGCAGGCTCGTCGGGCCGCACTGGCTCACCTGCTGTTCAATGTCTTCGGCGTCGTGTGGGTGCTCATCGTGTTCTATCCTTTTATTAATATGGTGTGCGGCATCGTCGGCTACAATCCCTCGGCGAGCGGGCAAACGGCAAAACTGCCCGTAGTCTTGGCCATGTTCCACACTTGTTTCAACGTCATCAACACCGCCATTCTTATCTGGTTTGTGCCGCAGATGGAACGTGTGGTCTGCTGGCTGTTACCGGAGAGGAAGAAAGAAACAAGAGAGCACGATGAGTTCCGTCTGCAATATATCCAGTCGAACCTGGTGCAGACACCTGAAATTGCCGTCCTGCAGGCACAGAAAGAGACGGCAGCCTTCGGTCAGCGTGTCGGCGAGATGTTTGGCTTGGTGCGCACCCTGTTCCAGGAAACCGACCCGAAAGATTTTACGGAGTTGTTCCGTCAGATAGAGCACGAGGAAGATACGACCGACAAGATGGAGATAGAGATTGCCCGCTATCTGGAGCAGGTGAGCGACGGCCACTTGAGCGATGATACGAAACAGAAGATCCGCCAGATGATGCGCGAAATCAGCGAACTGGAGTCTATCGGCGATGCCTGCTATAAACTGGCCCGGACGCTTGACCGCAAACTGGAAGCCAACAAGACGTTCACCAGCCATCAAACCCAACAACTGCAGGCGCTCATGGTGCTCTGCGACCATGCACTGACACAAATGAACACCGTGATGCACGGCCATCGCTTCGACCACGACATCCGCGAGACCTATCGCATCGAGAACGACATCAACCAACTGCGCCAGCGGCTGAAGACTGAGAATGTCGCATCGGTCAACAACCACGAATACGACTATGCCGTCGGCACCCTCTATGTGGATATGATAAACGAACTGGAGAAACTCGGCGACTATGTTGTTAATGTCGTTGAGGCTCGATTTGGAAAATAATTTGTACCTTTGCAGCCGGTTATGGAACAAAAACGGATATTGGTCGTTGACGACGAACGCGACTTGTGCGACATCCTGCTGTTCAATCTGCAGGCAGCAGGGTATCTGGCTGAGGCGGCATCTTCGGCAGAAGAGGCACTGCGACAAATAGTTAATAGCAAATCGTTGAATAGTAAATCCTTCGATCTCCTGCTGCTCGACGTCATGATGCCGGGTATGTCGGGCTTCGAACTGGCCCGCCGCATGAAGGCGGATGAGCAGACCCGTCACATACCGATTATCTTCCTGACAGCGAAAGACACAGAGGACGATACGCTACAGGGGTTCTCGCTCGGAGCCGACGACTACGTGACCAAGCCATTCTCGGTGCGCGAGGTGATGGCCAGAGTGAAAGCGGTACTGAGCAGGAGCCAAAACAGTATCGAGGTGCCCACCCTTTACAAGGGGCTCGCCATCAATGTTGCTAATATGACTGTTTGTGTCGATGGCGATCCCATCGCGCTCACCCGTACGGAGTATGAACTGTTGAAGTTGTTGTTAGAACATCGCGGACAGGTGTTCAGCCGACAGCAGTTGCTCGACGGCGTATGGCCACACGACGTCATCGTTACAGAGCGGACGGTGGATGTGAACATTGCCCGACTGCGGAAGAAGTTAGGCCGTTACGCCATTTGCCTGGTGTCTCGCACCGGTTTTGGCTATTCGTTTAAAGAAATAAGAGGTGAGCGGGATGAAGAAACTGTCTGAAGGACGGAAGATGTGGCTGAGCGTCATGGCAGTGTTCCTGGTCTATGCGACGATTTTTATACTGTTTGAGGACTACGACCGCAAGTTCATCATGCCGTTCAACGAAGTCAGCGACTGGCATCTGCTGCTCTTCTCACTCGTCGTCATGGCCGCACTGGGCTTTCTCCTCTTCCGCTATGCCCGACGAATGGACCAGCGTATCAGCCGTGAACAGTCAGAGAAAGAGAACCGTATGCGCCGCGAACTGACCCAAAACATCGCCCACGAACTGAAGACGCCCGTGGCCAGCATCCTCGGCTATACCGACACCATCCTCGACAGTCCTGACATGACCGGCGCGGTGAAGCACCAGTTCATCGTCCGCACCAATGCCCAAGCCCATCGTCTGTCAACTTTACTGCAGGACATTTCAACGCTCAACCGCATGGACTATGCCCGCGACATGATTACCATGGAGCGGGTCGACGTCTCCGGTCTCTTTGCCGACATCGCACAGGAGACGGCCTTTGCTCTGCACAGCCGACAGATGACGCTCCACAACTATCTGCCCGGAAGCATCATCATACATGGTAATTACTCCTTATTATATAGTGTCTTCCGCAATCTGATGGACAATGCCATCAACTACGCAGGGCCGGCGACAACCATCGAAGTCGCTGCCGAACAGCAGTCTGACGGTTGGCACTTCACCTTCCGCGACAATGGTATCGGCATTCCCGCTAAACACCTGACACGCATCTTCGAGCGCTTCTATCGCATCGACAAAGGGCGCAGCCGCCACATGGGGGGCACGGGGCTTGGCCTCTCTATCGTCAAAAATGCCGTCTTGCTCCATGGCGGCAATATCACGGTCAGCACACCCCACAATGGTGGTCTGGCCTTTGAGTTCACAATAAGTCACATTGTTAAATGATGTTGAAGTGGCGGAGTGCCAGCAAGATGCCGTCGTCATCCACCGAGGTGGTGATGTAGTCGGCTTGCTGCTTCAGCGCGTCAATGGCGTTGCCCATGGCAATGCCGATGCCTGCCCCACGAATCATCGAGGTGTCATTGCCGCCGTCACCGAAGGCGATAGTCTGGCCGGGGTCGAGACCGTCGTGGCGGGCAATGGCCAGAATGCCTTTCCCTTTGTCGGCACCATCGGCAGTGATGTCGGTAAACTCCGGATGCCACCGGCCGGCTATGCACTGCGGCATACGAGCCATCAACTGAGGTTCGTAGTCGGCAGGGATGAAGGGCGTCAGTTGCAGTATGTCCTGTTCGAGAACAACCTCCAGCGGTGCTGCCTTGTCGAGATTCTTCACGGCCAGCATCTGGCGGAAGATACGATCGACATCGCCCGTCGGGTCGAGCACCGCTACGTCGCGCCTCCCAACGACAATCAGACTATAGCCCTTCGCCTTTGAGTCGGCTACGATGGTCAGCACGTCGCTTTTGGCAATGGGCTGGCAAGTGACGATTTCTTTGCCGACAAAGCACAGCGCACCGTTGGTCGTGATATATCCGTCGATGAGATGCTCGATGGCTCCCAAGTTTGTAATAATGATCGGTGGGCGACCGGTGGCTATGTAGACGCGGTGGCCGTTGGCTTTGGCCTGTGTCAGGGCAAGAATAGTGGAAGGGGGTATCTCGTGGGTCTTGAAACTGACCAGCGTACCGTCAATATCGAAGAAAAGGGCGTATCTCTTATTCATAATAATATACCGAAAGGCAAAGTTACGGAATAATACTGACAAACGGAAGCGATTTAGAAAGATTAACGCAGTTTATCCCATAAATAAAGGTATTTCGGGGAATGAGGTGTACTGATTTAGGTTGACAGTTTATACTCTTAATTTCAATATAGGTTTACAATCCTATTTGTTTACATTATAGTTACTGTGTT
>OCTX012237831.1_pt1 | contig 30442 bp, 18 predicted proteins | sample 1539691 | NCBI WGS metagenome assembly OCTX01 (sample SAMN02144231, study PRJEB22623) | gut metagenome | biome: sheep rumen | host: Ovis aries | place: New Zealand
AGTAAATACTGTTTTCTTCTGTCAAGTAGATGGTAACACTGTTAAATGAATGACAGCTCCTAAATACAAAATCGATTAATTACTGAAATAATAAAATAAATCGTAAATAGTAAATCGTAAATAGTAAATGAATATATTTGTAATTCCGATTTTTTGTTGTAACTTTGCAGCGGATTTGAAGTTTTGCAAGTCTAGGGGTGCTTAAACTAGTAGGTTTAGGCTGAGATGATACCCTCATAACCTGATACGGGTAATGCCGGCGTAGGGAAAGGTAATCACACACCCCTTTATTATTTTTTTCCTGCCCAAAGCGGGCATATAATAAAGGTATTAATTATGAGAAAAAGATTGTTGCCGCTCGGTGCGGCATTTCTGATGCTGGGCGGTTATGCCTCGGCACAGGATCAGGACTCCTTGTTCATGGACATTGAGGAAGTGCAGGTCGTTTCAACCCGCGCCAACAGTAAGACTCCGGTGGCTTACAGCCATATGGAGAAGGAACAAATTGAGGAGGTCAACCACGGTAAGGACATCCCGACGATTCTCAACATGCTGCCATCTGTCACTACAAGTAGCGATGCGGGCACGGGCATTGGATACACGGGCATTCATGTCAGGGGAACTGACCCGACGCGTATCAACGTGACGGCCAACGGAATACCGCTCAACGACGCGGAGAGCTCGCAGCTGTATTGGGTGAACCTCGGCGACTTCGCATCCAGCGTGCAGTCCATGCAGCTGCAGCGTGGTGTCGGAACATCAACCAACGGCGCAGGAGCGTTCGGGGCTACCCTCAACCTCAAGACGGACAACCTAAGCGCAGAGCCTTATGCTGGAATCGATGTGTCTGGCGGTTCGTATGGCACACACAAGGAGACTGTGCGGTTCTCAACCGGGCTGTTCGGAAAGCACTGGGGAATCCAGGGACGCCTTTCCAACATCGGAAGCGACGGATACATTGACCGCGCCTCCACCAAGCTCTATTCCTATTTCCTGCAGGCAGGATACATGGACGACAACACTGTCGTCAAGTTCGTCACATTCAACGGATGGGAGAAGACCTACCACGCATGGGACTATGCCTCCAAACAGGACATGAAGACCTACGGACGTAGGTTCAACCCGAGCGGTATGTACTTCGACCAGAACGGCGACACCGCTTTCTATAAGAACCAGACGGACAACTACCACCAGCAGCACTATCAGCTTCACTGGAACCAGTATCTCACAAATTTCTGGTCGCTCAACGCCGCGCTCCATTACACCCACGGCAACGGCTATTACGAGCAGTACAAAGAGAGTCAGAAACTCTATAAGTATATGTTCTCACAACTGCCGGGGAGCGAGGCATACGACATGACCAAAGCTAATCTCGTCCGGCAGAAGCGCATGCGCAACGACTTCTACGGCGCTGTGGCAAGCCTCAACTTCGACAACCGAAGCGGACTCACTGCCAACATCGGAGGAGGATGGAACCGGTACGACGGCGACCATTTCGGCAAGCTGGTCAACATCGTCGGATACGACGGCGTGATTCCAGACGGATTCCGCTACTACGACAATAACGCAAAAAAGACGGACTTCAACGTCTATGGAAAGCTGAACTACGAGCTCTTCCGCAATTTCAACGCATTTGTCGACCTGCAGTACCGCCATGTGGGACTCAAGATGGACGGTACATCGCAGGAGTATGACGACCAGGACAAGCAGGTGCCATTCGACCTCAACAGAAAATACGACTTCTTCAACCCGAAATTCGGTATCACCTACAGCCCGGCGAAGGGACATACCGCCTACGCTTCCTATGCCATCGCGCATAAGGAGCCTACACGCAACGACTTCGAGGACATGATGAGCGAGACAGACCAGGTGGACCCGAAGGCGGAACGGCTGAACGACCTCGAGCTCGGATACCGCTTCCAGGCACGGAAATTCACCGCCAGCGCCAACTTCTTCTTCATGGACTACGACAACCAGTTTGTGCTCACCGGTGCGCAGGACTCCAACGGAGAGATGGTGGCCCGCAACATCAAGGACTCCTACCGAATGGGTGTGGAGCTGGCCGCCACATGGCAGCCCCTGAAAGGATTCACATGGGACACCAACGCCACATGGAGCAGGAACCGCGCGAAGAACATGAATGTCACTGTCATCAACGAAGACTGGAGCCAGAGCTATGCCAACGTCGGCACAACTCACCTGGCTTACTCACCCGACTTTATACTCAACAATAAGTTCTCTTACGAATGGAAGGGACTGAAAGCCTCACTCTTCACCAAGTATATCTCTGAGCAGTATATGACCAACTCCGGTTTCAAGGGATACCTGGAGGAGGACGGCAGCACCACCAGCGCCATGATCGACAAGATCTTCACCACCGACCTCGACGTCAACTACTCGTTCAAGTTCGGATGCGTGAAGCGGCTCACCGTCGGGGCAACCGTCTACAACCTCTTCAACGAGAAATACGAGAGCAATGGCTCTTGCTCCATGAACTTCCGCAACAACAACGGAAAAATCGAGGCATACAACGGAGGATGGGCATGGGCCACCTTCTCTGCACAGGCTCCAACCCATTTCATGGCTTACCTCAGCATCAACTTCTAACGTTATCAGGAGTATTTTATGACTATCAAACCTCTTGACGTAATCACAACCATCCTCGGACTTCTTTACATCTTGTTGGAAGTCCGGGGAAGTTGGTTGATGTGGGTCGTCGGTTTCATCATGCAGGCGCTCGGCATCGTGCTCTATTACCAGAATGGTCTTTATGCCGACTGCGCCATGGAGTTCTATTATATCCTCATGACCATCTACGGATTCATCGTATGGAAAACCGGATGGAAACTCTTCGGCAGCAGGAAATCGGTGGACAGCAAAACGTCTGAGCAGCGAATCACCTCCTTCCCAAAGCGGATGATTCTGCCGTGGTTGATTGGCATCATGCTCATCTGGGCGGCCATCTACTGGATCCTGGTCACTTTCACCAATTCCAACGTGCCACTGGCCGACAGCTTCACCACAGCGCTGAGCATCGTCGGCATCTGGGCGCTTGCACATAAATATCTTGAGCAGTGGCTCATCTGGATTGCGGTGGATATCGTCACCTCTGTCCTCTATTTCTATAAGGATATTCCCTTCAAGGCGTCTCTCTATGCCTTGTACGTGATTATCGCCATATTCGGCTACTTCAACTGGAGACGCAAAATGAAGGCTGACAGGCAAACAAATGTTGACCCCGTTGACACATTTGTTGAAAACTGCTGATTTTCCCCGCTTTTCCGTGGCAGATTTAAAGAAAAAACGTGTTAGGCAAACTTTTTTTTATTAACTTTGCAATCAGATAACACTTTATTTTTAAATCTGACAATAATGAATATCCGTAATTTTCTTTTCGCAGTCGCGGGATTATGTGCCGCAACTGCCAACGCGCAGAAAATCGAGTTCTTCACCCCATCTATCGTGCATGTCGTGAAGGAGAAGGGGAGTGCCCCTGAGTTCAAGTCGGAAGTGGTCATCGCCAAGCCTCAGCAAGTGAAGGTGACGGAGAAGACTTCCGCAGGTGTCACAACTTATAAGTCGGCTGAGCTCACTGTCACCGTGGCCGACGGGAAAGTGGCCTTTGCCGACAGCAAGGGCAACGTGCTCCTGAAGGAGGGCGACCATCAGTTCACGCCCATCAACGAAGGCATCGACAAGGGGGCGTTCAAGGTGAAGCAGTGTTTCGCCATCGACAAGGATGAGCCGATCTACGGACTGGGACTGCTCCAGAACGGGAAGATGTCGCAGAGAGGCGAACACCGACGGATGATGCAGTCCAACCTCGAGGATTTCGCACATTTCTTCCAGAGCATCAAGGGATATGGCATCTACTGGGACAACTATTCTCCCACGCAGATTGACGACAACGCCACGCTCGAGTTGGAAAGCGAGGTGGGCAACCGAATCGACTATTATTTTATGTATGGCAAGGATGCCGACGGGGTCATCGCGCAGATGCGGTTCCTTTCGGGCAAGGTGCCGATGTCCCCGCTGTGGACTTATGGCTTCCATCAGAGCCGTGAGCGCTACAAGAGTCAGCGCGAGCTGCTTGAGGTGGTACGCAAATACCGCGAGCTGAAAGTGCCTTTCGACGGAATCGTGCAGGACTGGCAGTACTGGGGCTCCAACTACACCTGGAACGCCATGGAGTTCATCAGCGATGAATTCCCGAATCCACAGCGCATGATCGACGAGGTGCATCAGAACAACGCGCATATCAGTATCTCCATCTGGGCATCCTTCGGACCCCAGACCAAAGCCTTCCGCGAGATGAAGGAGAAGAACATGCTGCTCAGCTTTGAGACTTGGCCACAGAGCGGACTCTCTTTCTGGCCACCGCGTATGGACTATCCCAGTGGAGTACGAGTATACGATGTCTATAACGACGAGGCTAGAGACATCTATTGGAACAACCTCAAGCGACTCCACGATATGGGCATCGACGCATGGTGGATGGACTCCACGGATCCCGATCATACCAGCTTCAAGGAGAGCGACCTCGACGAGCGCACGGCAATGGGGTCCTTCCGAAGCGTCAGAAACCTCTTCCCGCTCAAGACCGTGGAGGGAGTCTATGATCACCAAAAAGCGGTGGACAAGCAGAAGCGCGCTTATATTTTCACAAGAAGCTATTTCGCAGGACAGCAGCGTACTGGCGCACAGACATGGAGCGGGGATATCGGCTCCTCATGGGACAGCTTCCGTAAGCAGGTGCCTATCTGCCTGAACTACACGCTCACCGCCAATCCGAATGTGAACTGCGACATCGGCGGCTTCTTCGCCGGCTCTTACAATACGAAGGGGGCGAACTCCGCCACGCGCAATCCGCAGTTCCAGGAGCTCTATGTCCGCTGGATGCAGTTTGGGGCTTTCATGCCGATGATGCGTAGCCACGGAACGGATGTCTACCGTGAGCTCTACTATTACGGAAAGAAGGGCGAGCCGGTGTACGACGCACTGGTGGATGCAGTCAAGTTGCGCTATCGTTTCCTTCCTTATATCTATAGCACGGCATGGCAGGTGTCAAACAACGACGACTCCTTCATGCGTGCCCTCTTCATGGACTTCAAGGACGACAAGAACACTTGGGACAACGGACGGGAGTATATGTTCGGACGCAATGTGCTGGTCTGCCCGGTGCTCGATCCGCTCTACACCAAGGAGAAAATCGTACGTACTGACGAGATGTCGGGATGGAACAAGACTGACAACAACTCGTCTGCAGAGTCCGACCCGGAAGCCAACTGGAAGCTTCCCAAGACTTACAGCGTGTACCTCCCGGCCGGGACCGACTGGTATGACTATTGGACAGCGAGGAAATTCACGGGCGGACAGACCGTAGAGGCCAACGCACCGCTGGCTCGTTCGCCGCTCTTCATCAAGGCGGGCTCCATCCTCCCTCTCGGCCCCGACGTGCAGTACGCCAACGAGAACAAGTTCGCCGACATCGACATCGTCATCTATCCGGGCAAAGACGCACAGTTCCTGCTCTATGAGGACGAGGGCGACAACTATAACTACGAGCAGGGAAAATACTCCACCATCCAGTTCTCCTGGAAGGAAAAGTCGCGCACCCTCACCATCGCACCTCGTAACGGCTCGTTCGAAGGCATGCCGCTCGCACGCACTTTCCACGTCCGTCTGGCTGGTACCGCTCCGAAGGACGTATCATACACTGGCGCTGCCGTCAACATCAAGTTCTAACCAAAAAAACATCATAAATTCCAACCGTCTTCGGACATTTCCGAAGACGGTTGCATTATGTTGTAGGAACGAAAATATCTGATTTTTGCGCAACAACGCTCCTGATACGTATACACCCAAATACATGATATCATCATCTGTTGTACGTACATCAATCGTCCTACTTGTAAAAACAGATTTTTCACCTCCTACAACTCCGTTGCACCACTTGCCGGGCCAGTCCTACGTGTAGGAACGAAAATATCTGATTTTTGCGCACTCACGTTTCTGATACGTTCTATCTCCATCCACAATATGCATGATTATGTCCAACGTACCTGCACCCTCTTACATGTAAATAATCTCTAATTCTCTGATTCCTATTCACTTTTCCCTTCCATAATCTCCTCTTTTTCCTTCAGCCGTTTCTCTATTTCCTTCTCCAACGCCTCGTTTCCGGGATATCCGCTGAACTGCTTCGTGATCAGCCCGTCCCAGTCCACAACGAGATAAGCGGGGATGGACTTCACCTTGATATGCTTGCACAGGTCGTTCCACTGACGGTCGGTAAGGTAGAAATGTTGCCCTTTGATATCGGGAATCAGTTGTCGCCAGGTGTCCTCTGAAGAAGTCTCGCCAGTCACATAGACAAACGTCACCTTGTCCTTATAGGCCTCCTTCAGCGGTTTCATGTTCTCCATCGCCATCCGGCAGGGCATGCACCAGGTGGCCCAGAAGTCCACCACCAGCAGCCGTCCTTCGAACTGCTCCATGATGGCATGATAGACGTCCTTTCCCTTGATGTCGTCGTCGATATACCGGATGTGGTACATCGGATTACGCAATGCCTCGCGGTTGCGCTCACGGAGCTTCTCGTTTCGGGTCTCTACCAGCGTTGCCAGCTCTGGGGTACGCTCCCGAATCGCTGCCAGCTGACGCTCGTTCAGCAGGCGGTTGTCTGCGAGGTAAAGCATCCCTTTGTGGGCATAGTCGATGCGGTCGAGAAACTTGGGATAGGTGAAATGGGCACCACGCTGCTCGTTGCAGATGGTGGCATACTGCTTCAGACGGTTGCCCATCGGGGTGTAAAGCAAGGCGTTGAAGCGCAGGAAGTCCCCTTTCACCGCCTCTTTGTAGAAGTCGTGGCTCACGCTGCGGTCCATCCCCCGCTGAAGGTATTGCTCGTTCAGTGTCATCGCGTAGCCGCCCAGCAGTTCCAGGAAATAGAGTTTGGAGCCCAGGTAGTTGAAGGTCTTCACTTCATCGCACACGTCGGCCTCTTTGATTCGCCGCTCCAGCTCTGCCTGACGGTGAATCACGTCTTCCTTGAAGCGGAACTCGTCCTCGTCTTCCGTATAGCGTCTCCACTGGCGGATCACGTCGTTATACAGGCTGTTGAATCGGAGGTCGGCAGGCAGACGGTTCATCCCGTTGTTCCACTCTGAGTGGGCACCGCCGAAGCTCCAACGGAGCACAGGGTCTTTCGTCTTCTCATTCAGCGTCAGGGACGTGGTCTCGCCAGGCTCTACGAGCAGATAACCCTCCACTTGCTTGCCGTGCATGAACGACACTGCGGTGGTGCTTCCGCTGAGAATCTCAAAACGGAACCGACCCGTGGAGTCCAGCTTGGAGTACATCGTGAATCCTTCTTTCCCTATCAGGTCGAATACGTAAACACGCACCGTGTCCGTATAGCTGTCTCTCGCTTTTGTCACGATGCCCTCCAGCACGGCTGACTCCGAACTCAGCGTCGGCTCTGCCATGTCCACAATTTTCTGCTGGCTCCATGCCGAAGCCGGCCATAATGCCGAAAAAAACAATAATATGACTAATCGTATCATCTTTGTTCTTAACTGAGGTTAAAAAATAACTTGCTTCACCTTCCAGTTGATTGTAGGGTTTCTGTCCCCCGATAACGGGGGAACCGAAGGGGGTGTAAAGACCATAGATTACTTCATGTATGTCAGTCAGTTGACTATCGTCTTGTCTTCTCGTCTTCCTGTCTTCTCGTCTTCATCAAAACGAGGCAACTTTTTTTTACGGTTACTAAATTTCGTGCAAATATACATAATAATCAGGATTTATTAATGGATTTGACTGTGGAAAATCTCTTTTATCCATTAAATAAGTGTTATACTTTCTCGTTTTAGAATTATTCTTATATAGAAGGTTAAAGAAAGATTTTCTTGAATTTATATAGAAAAATAAAAAAATATTTGTATCTTTGCCATCTGATTATAAATTAGTAAGAAATATGAATTCTGTGTCTTTAAATAATCTTTGGATTTATCTTAAGGGACTTTCCCTCACTGCAAGTAACCAACGATGGTTGGGAAAACGTCTTTTAGAAGCTTCCGAATCAAACGAACTTGATTCTGTTGAGTGTGAGAAACTAAATAAACTCAATGCGTTGTTTGGTATTTGGGCAGATAACGACGATGGAGAGAAGATTGAACAAGCCGTCAAAGAGGCTCGTAATGCTGAATACGACCGTGAAATAGTTTCATTGGATGAATAGGAACAAATGAAAAAGTATTTACTTGATACCAATATCTGCATTTTCTTTTTGAGAGGAAAATTTGAGATGAACCGAAAGATTGCTCTTGCGGGTATTGATAATTGTTATTTGTCGGAAATAACAGTTGCCGAACTATATTATGGAGCAGAAAACAGTAACAATCCTGTCAAAACAATGCGTGAGACAGAAGAATTTATTAGTCTTTTCAATGTTGTACCATTCAGCAAGTCTCTACATACCTTTGGAAGGGAAAAAGCTTACCTGACTTATGTTGGTAGGAAAATAGAAAACTTTGACATGGCAATTGGGGCTATTGCTAAAAAACATAATATGGTAATGGTCACTGACAACGTTGACCACCTTGGGAGAATTCGTGGAATAGAAATCGAGAACTGGAAAACGGATGAGCCGAAGTAAATTGGTTATATTACGGTTTTTTCCTTCAGAATCATCATCCAAATTTAATTTTTGTCGGTCAACAATCTTTTTTCTCGTTTATTTTTCGTAACTTTGCGTAATAAACACAAAAACTCATGAGCGACGAATTAACAGATAACAACCTGGAAAACCAAGAAGAATTCAACGAAGACGAACTGCAGGACCAGCCGGATGACTCGGGCTACCATCAGCCGCCGAAGTCGGACTACGACCCGACGAAGATGACCGACTCCATCACTCACCACCTCTCGGGCATGTACCAGAAGTGGTTTCTCGACTATGCCTCGTATGTCATTCTCGAGCGGGCTGTACCGCATATCATGGACGGACTGAAACCCGTGCAGCGACGCATCCTCCATTCCATGAAGCGGATGGACGACGGCAAGTACAACAAGGTGGCCAACATCGTGGGACATACCATGCAGTTCCACCCGCATGGCGATGCCTCCATCAAGGACGCGCTTGTGCAGATGGGGCAGAAGGACCTCCTTATCGACTGTCAGGGCAACTGGGGAAACATCCTCACCGGCGATGACGCAGCCGCGGCACGTTACATCGAGGCACGCCTCTCCAAATTTGCCCTCGACGTGGTGTTCAATCCGAAAACCACCGAGTGGAAACTGTCCTACGACGGACGAAACAAGGAACCGATTGCCCTCCCCGTGAAATTCCCACTCCTCCTGTCGCAGGGGGCAGAGGGAATCGCCGTGGGACTGTCGTGCAAAATCCTTCCACATAACTTCAACGAGCTCTGCGACGCGGCCGTCTCCTATCTCCACGACGAGCCCTTCCAGCTCTATCCCGACTTCCCCACTGGCGGCAGCATCGACGTCAGCAAGTATAACGACGGTCTGCGTGGCGGGGCGGTGCGTGTCAGGGCGAAAATCGAGAAACGGGATGCCAAGACCCTGGCCATCACCGAACTGCCGTTCGGTAAGACCACCGGCTCGCCGCAGCATCCATCCCAGTTTATCGACTCCATCCTCAAGGCGGCGGAGAAAGGCAAGATTAAGGTGAAGAAGGTGGAGGACATGACGTCGGCTGGTGTCGAAATCCTGCTGCACCTCATGCCGGGCACATCCTCCGACAAGACCATCGATGCACTGTATGCCTTCACCGAGTGCGAAATCAGCATCTCGCCCAACTGCTGCGTCATCGACGACCGCAAGCCGCAGTTCCTCACCGTCAGCGACGTGCTCAGACGCTCCGTCGACAACACGAAGGAACTTATCCGCCTCGAACTGGAGATTCGCAAGGGAGAGCTTATGGAGCAGCTCCATTTCCTCTCGCTCGAGAAAATATTCATCGAGGAGCGGATCTATAAGGCCAAGGAGTTCGAGAACGCCAAGAACATGGACGCGGCATGCGAGTACATCGACGAGCGGCTCACCCCGTTCTATCATCTCTTCGTGCGGGAGGTCACCAAGGACGACATCCTTCGCTTGATGGAAATCAAGATGCAGCGCATCCTGAAATTCAACAAGGACAAGGCCGACGAGATGCTGGCGCGCATCAAGGCGGAAATCGAGGACATCGACCGCGACCTCAACAACCTCATTGAGGTGACGGCGCAGTGGTTCCTCTTCCTCAAGAAAAAATATGGAGCCGACCATCCACGTCTCACGGAAATACGCTCCTTCGACACCATCGTGGCGGCCAAGGTGGCGGAAGCCAACCAGAAACTCTATATCAACCGCGCCGACGGATTCATCGGAACGGGCCTGAAGAAGGATGAGTTCGTAAGCAACTGCTCCGACATCGACGACATCATCCTCTTTTATCGCGACGGTACCTACAAGGTCATCAAAGTGGCTGAAAAGGTGTTCGTCGGAGAGACGGAGAAAAGCAAGCGCGAAAAGCGCAAGGCGGAGATTATCCATGTGGCGGTCTTCAAGAAGGACGACAAGCGCACCATCTTCAACGTCTGCTACAAGGACGGTGCCTCGGGCGTCACCTACATGAAGCGCTTCAACGTCTCGTCCATCACGCGCGACAAGGAATACGACGTGACGATGGGAACACCGAAATCGCGCATCACCTACTTCACGGCCAACTACAACGGCGAGGCGGAGGTCATCAAGGTGACGCTCAAGCCGAAAGAGAAGCTCAAACGGCTCGTCATCGAGAAGGACTTCAGCGAAATCGCCATCAAAGGACGTACGTCGAGAGGCAACCAGCTCACCAAGCACGACATCTACCGCATACAGCTCAAGTCGCATGGCGGATCCACGCTCGGAGGACGTAAGGTGTGGTACGACCAGGACGTGCAGCGCCTCAATTACGACGAGCAGGGAATATTCCTCGGAGAATTCCACAACGACGACCGCATCCTTGTGGTGATGAAGAACGGCGATTTCTACTCAACCGACTTCGACGTCAACAACCACTTCGACAAGGACATCCTCGTCATCGAGAAATACAAGGCCGACAAGATATGGACGGCGGTGCTGTTCGATGCCGACAACGACAACTATCCGTATATCAAGCGATTTGCGCTGGAAGCCACGAAGAACGTGCAGAACATCATGAGTAATCCTGACTCCAAGCTTGTCATACTCACCGACACGCCGTTCCCCCGCTTCCAGTTCACATTCGTCGAGCCGGACACCGACAAAGGACCGCTCGAGGTGGATGCGGAGGAGTTCATCGCTGTCAAAGGATTCAAGGCGAAAGGAAAGCGTGTCAGCACGTATGGCATCGACCAGGTGGTGGAGCTCGAACCAACGCGTTTCCCCGAACCTGAAGACGAGGATAACGGCGACGACAGCGGCGAGACTGATGACGAAGACATCGACGAACCGGACAACGACGGATCGGACAGCGACGCTCCCGCAACGCCACGCTCCGACGACGACAAGTCTGACGACGAAATCCGCGACGAACTCACCGGGCAACTACGCCTCTTCTAAATTGAAATCTTGAAGAATCGAAATGTCGAAGAGCCGAAATCTCGAAGTCTCGAATTTTGAAAAAATCCTCTCATGTGCCAAGAAAAAATCGCTTAATATCCAAATAAATAGTAAATCGTAAATAGTAAATCGTAAATCTCTTTGTTTAGACTCCCCATACTTCTCCTTCTGCTGCTCTGGCCGCTCATGTCATTAGCCCAGCAGCACAACGAGCGCTCTCACACTTTTTCTGTGGGAGGGGGAGTGGCCAATGTGCTCGACACCTATCTCTCGCCCTATGACTACAAAGGTCCGGCAGTGCATCTGCAGCGACAGACAGAACGGCAGGTACGTGCGTTCGGCATCGGCAGCCTTACTTTCCAGACGCTCACTGACATCGACTGTGCCTTCACGGAGAACCCGGCAGGAAATGTCGACGGATATGCGGGGGGGTTACGATATGGATTGGCTTGGCTGAAACCGCTCGGACGGCTGACCTTCTCGACCAACCAGTCGGCGCTCTCTTTCTTCGCCGGACCGCAGGCATCTGCATATATCGGTGCAGTCTATAACGAACGTAATGGAAACAACCCTGCACAAGCAAAGGCCGACGTTATGATTGACGCGACAGCGAAGGTGAAATGGGATTTCAACCTCTTTCGCAGGCGGATGTCCCTTGGCTATCAACTCTATGTCCCTGTCATCGGACTTGCTTTCTCCGAAAACTACGGGCAGTCGTATTACGAGACTTTCCAACTCGGACATTACGACCACAACCTCGTCTTTGCGCATCCTGGCAACATGCCCTCGATGCGCCATCTGCTCAGTCTCGACATTCCGCTGCGCAAGTCGTCGAGGACGGCACTCCGGCTATCGTATGCCGGATACTTCATGCAGTCCACCTTCAACCACTTACGTTACCACTCTTACACCCACTCATTCATGATTGGCCTTACATCCTCTTTCTTGAGGCTATAAGCGCTCCTGTTGACTGTGGGGACTTACTTGATGTGTGTCCGAATGATTGGTGTTCGAATCAATCCACTTCAATCACCTTATAAATCTATCAGCTCTACATTTGTAAAAGCAATTCGTTAAGATTCGAAAAAAATACCTTTGTTCAATTCGTGAGAAAACTATTCTACATATTATCCATCGTTTTGTGTATCTCCTGCGTAAAGGAGGAGGTGACTTCCTCCAACACCCGTCAGGGCAACTTCGAGGCGCTCTGGCAGCTGATGGACCAGCGCTACTGCTTCTTCGATTACAAGAAGGAGCAGCTCGGAGTGGACTGGGACGAGGTGCACACCCGCTATGCCGCCATGGTCAACGACAAGATGACCAACCAGCAGCTTTTCGAAGTGCTCTGCAATATGATTGGCGAGCTTCGCGACGGTCATGTCAACCTCTCCGCCGTCTACGACCTCGGACGAAACTGGTCGTACTATGAGGACTACGACCGCAACTACGACGCGGAGCTTATCGTGCATTACCTGGGAAAAGGAAACGACTACCAGATTGCCTCATCGCTTAAATACCGCATTCTCGACGACAACATAGCCTATGTACGTTGCGAGTCCTTCAACAATCCAATAGGAGACGGAAACCTCTCCCTCATGCTCGACAACCTCAAAGGCTGCAACGGCCTTATCCTCGACGTCAGGAACAACGGAGGCGGAAGCCTGGTGGAGTCGGAGAGGCTGGCAAGACGTTTCACCAACGAAAAGACACTCGTGGGCTACATCTATCATAAGACGGGAAAAGGACGTAACGATTTCTCTTCGCCAGAACCGGTCTATGTCACTCCTTCCGACGGAGTGCGTTGGCAGAAGCAAGTCGTCGTCCTCGCCAACCGCGAGACCTTCTCAGCCGCCAACGACTTCGTCAAATCCATGAAGCGGTTCCCGCTTGTCACGGTCATGGGCGACCAGACCGGCGGAGGCAGCGGGATGCCCTTCAATCAGGAGCTGCCCAACGGATGGGGACTGCGTTTCTCCGCGGTTGTCTTCCTTGATGCCGACAGGCAACATATCGAGTTCGGAATCAAGCCCGACATTCCCGTCGCCCTCTCCCACGATGACGCCCTCAAAGGCAAAGACTCCCTCATCGAGGCAGCTCGTGCCTTCCTCAGCCAATAGCTAAGCACCCTCCTCCGGAATTTCTGGATTATCCAGAATCTCCGAGCTATCCGAAATCTCGGAATCTCCGGAATCTCTCCATCCCCCGGAGTAATTCTAAATTTCAAATCTCAAACTTCAAATTTCAAATTTTTTTTGCTTCAGCTCGACCAAGACATAAAATTCATTCAGGGCGTCGGACCCAACCGGGCCGACCTGCTCAAGAAAGAACTCGACATCACGACCGTTGGCGACATACTGAGCTATTACCCTTTCAAATACATCGACCGCACCAAGTTCTACCGCATTTCTGAAATCAACGGCAACATGCCGTACGTGCAGCTTGTTGGGCAGATTTTGTTTTACGACAAGGTAGGCGAGGGCCGCTCACAGCGACTTGTCGCCAACTTCACCGACGGGACGGGCACCATCGACCTCGTATGGTTTCAAGGCATCAAATACATCCCGGAAAACTACAAACCTCGAACCACCTACATCATCTTCGGAAAGCCGCAGGTCTTCAAAGGACGTATCAACGTGGCGCATCCTGAAATCGAGCCGGTGGACATATCGCAGTACGGCGACACCACCGCCATCGCTTTTCAGAACTATCAGCGATCGCTCTTCGATGGCGACGACGCATCCGGCCAGCAGCAGCAACATCGGTCGGCGTCGGCCCTTCAGACTCTCCGTCCGGCTTACAACACGTCTGACCGCATGAAGAAACGGGGACTCAACTCCAATCAGATGGCTAAAATCGTGGCTAACGTCATGCGGATGATGGATCGGCCGCTGCCGGAGACGCTGCCGCCCTTTCTCATCCAGCGATATGGGTTCATCTCTTATGACGAGGCTGTGCGCAACATCCATTTTCCATCCGATCCCGACATGCTCCGCAAGGCACAGGCACGCCTCAAGTTCGAAGAGCTCTTCTATGTGCAGATGAACATCATCAAGTACACGAAGGACCGCTCTCGCAAAATCCACGGAATCATGATGCCGCATGTGGGGGAACCGTTCAACACGTTCTACTTTCAGCATCTCCCTTTCCCGCTGACCAACGCGCAGAAGCGCGTCATCAAGGAGGTGCGTGAGGACATGAGGTCCGGAAAGCAGATGAACCGTCTGCTCCAGGGAGATGTGGGCAGCGGCAAGACGCTCGTGGCCCTCATGTGCATGCTCATCGCCATAGGCAACCGCTATCAGGCCTGCATCATGGCGCCTACGGAGATCCTGGCTGAGCAGCACCTGCAGACCATACGCAATTTCCTCGGCGACATGACGGTGAGGGTGGAGCTGCTCACGGGAACCGTGAAGGGCAAGAAACGGAAGGTGATTCTTGAAGACCTGGCTGCCGGCAAGATCGACATCCTTGTGGGCACGCATGCGGTCATCGAGGACAATGTGGTGTTCGCCAAACTGGGATTCGTCGTCATCGACGAGCAGCATCGGTTCGGAGTGGCTCAGCGTGCCAAGCTCTGGACCAAGAGCGACACGGCTCCACATGTGCTGGTGATGACAGCCACACCGATTCCACGCACCCTGGCCATGACGCTCTATGGCGACCTCGACGTCAGCGTCATCGACGAGCTACCGCCCGGACGCAAGCCTGTACATACTGTCCATCAGTTTGACGCGCATCACAAGGCGCTCTATCAGCGGGTGCGCCGGGAAATCGACCAGGGACGTCAAATCTACTTCGTCTATCCGCTTATTCAGGAGAGCGAGAAAATCGACCTCAAAAACCTGGAAGAAGGGTATGCCACAATCTGCAAGGAGTTCTCCGACTGCAAAGTCTCCAAAGTCCACGGAAAACTCAAGCCGGCAGAGAAGGACGCGGAGATGCAGCGGTTTGCAAGAGGCGAGACACAAATCATGGTGGCCACCACGGTCATCGAGGTGGGAGTGAACGTGCCGAACGCTTCGGTCATGGTCATTGAGAACGCCGAGCGCTTCGGCCTCAGCCAGCTACACCAGCTGCGGGGAAGAGTGGGGCGGGGAGCTGACCAGTCCTACTGCATTCTCGTCACCAAATTCCAACTCACCACAGAGACGAAGAAACGAATCCAAATCATGGTCGATTCCAACGACGGATTCGAAATCGCCGAGCAGGACCTCAAACTCCGTGGGCCGGGCGACCTCGAAGGCACCCAGCAGAGCGGAATGGCATTCGACCTACGCATCGCCAACATCGCGCGCGACGGCATCATCCTACAGATGGCACGCGACGCGGCCGCCGAAATTGTCGATAACGACATCGACCAGCAAAACCCTGCCTATGCCATCGTCTGGAAACATCTCCGCGAACTACGGAAAACCCAGATGAACTGGGGGGCTATATCATAATTGTCTGAGAAATTGAGAAATTTGAGGCTGATTCAAGTAATTTCGCCTGAAATATTTGCATAAGAAAAAATTTTTAGCTAACTTTGCAACTTGAAATCCATTACACATTCATAAATTGTTACCAGCAATTTTGTAAATTATTAAATATCAATAAAATAAAATGAAAAAAGGTATACATCCGGAAAACTACAGACCGGTTCTTTTCAAGGATATGTCGAATGGCGACGTATTTCTCTCTCAGTCAACTGCGAAGTCGAATGAAACAGAGGTTTATGAAGGTGTGGAATATCCGCTTATCAAGCTTGAGATTTCTTCTTCTTCACACCCTTTCTACACAGGTAAGGCTAAGCTCGTCGACACTGCTGGACGTGTTGATAAGTTCTTCAACCGCTACAAGGTTGCTACCAAGAAATAAGCCGTACGACAAAAGACGAATCTTGACTTGCTTGCCTGATTGGGTTGGCAAGTCTTTTTTTTATGCGTATCCGTCGTGTCTGTCCATCTAATCCCTCAAAGATTCTGCAGCACTGTTACAGTACAAAGCAACTTAGTAAGATAAAAATTATCCCACACCTTCTTTCCCGTTGAAATGACTATCGTCTTGTCTTCTCGTCTTCTCGTCTTCTTGTCTTCCTGTCTTCATGAAATCAAACCAACTTACTTAATTTTCCACAATGAAATATAATAATCGTTAAGTTTTTTTCTGATTACCATTTTTTATATCTAATTTTGCATATCAATTCATTCATTACATTTATAACTACACATTTTAATTACGATTAATATGCTTCCTGTAGGATATATTTTAAAGGAGAAATATCGCATCTTGGGGCATATAGCCTCAGGAGGGTTCGGAAACACTTACCTTGCTGTCACCTTGGCTAACAATGTGAAGGTCGCGGTCAAAGAGTTCTTCATGAAGAACATCAATGCCTATGACAACAATTTCAATGTGCTGGTCAGCAATAGGAACAACGAGGAGATATTCCAAAAGCAGATGAGGAAATTCTTCAACGAGGCGCAGACGCAGGCTTGCATCACAAATGCACATGTCGTACACGTCACGGAGTCTTTCCTGCTCAATCAGACAGCATTTTATGTGATGGAGTATGTAGACGGACATACGCTGGCACAAATCATCAAGGCCAACGCGGCGCCTCTCTCTGTCGACAGGGCCACGGATATTTTCCTTCAGGTGATTGACGCACTGTATGCCATTCATCAGAAGGGTATTCTCCATCTCGACATCAAGCCGTCAAACATTATGGTCGACAAGATGGGGGTGGCAAAAATCATTGATTTCGGTACGGCGAAATTGTTTAATGAGGGTACCGACACCATATCCACCTATACTCCGGCATATGCGCCCATGGAAGTCCATCAGCAAAGGCCCGACGCCATCGGACAGTGGACCGACATCTACTCGCTTGGCGCTACTTTCTATTATATCATTACGGGAAAACGTCCACCGCAGGACACGGACATTGTCGACTATGGCGAAAATGCCTTCCGATTCCCGGCTGATGTTGACAGCAGGACGCGGAATCTCATCATCTGGATGATGAAGCCGGCGAGAAAGGACCGGCCTCAAAACGTGTTGCAGATTCTGAAGTTCTTGGAAAACGGGATTATACCTGGCAGCCACGACGAGGAGGAAGTCACGATTGTGGGCGACGACAACACATCTTATGCCACTGTCTATACGAAAGACGGACGTAACGGAATGGCTGACAGAGATGGTCAAGATGATGACGACGATGACGATGGCCGTGACTCCGGCGCTTATCGTCCAAAGAAGAAAAAGTCTTATGCCGGATGTTGGATTTTCCTTTTGCTCCTGGCTTTGTTTGCCGGAGTGGGTTATTATCTGTATGCCAACGGAATGCTCGACCGGTTCCTGACGAAAGGACCCGTTGAGAATGTGGTTGAGGATGACTCCCTTCAGGAGGTCACGGACTCTCTCTACCAGCAGAGCTTGCGTCAACAGCAGGAAATCGACTACTACGACCAGCTTTATGCACTCATCGACGAGACGGGAGAAAAAGTGAAATTGGCATCGTCCGCAGAGGAGCTGGATTCGCTTTCAGCGCTGTTTGAAAGTGATTGGACCCGTCTGAACCGCAAGTTCGACGGGGTGGAGCTCAGCGAGAAGCATGAGACCACGCTCGTCAAGCTTATAGACAAGCTGGAGACTCAAATCAAGGAAAAAACCACAGAGCTGCAACAAGACGACCTGATTGACATCATCTCATCGGTGTTGACGGGAGAGGAAGATGACACCACCATGCACGAAGACTCCTCTACAGAGGGCAATGACTCTGTTGCAGAAATCGGGGCTGAGCCTGAGACCGAAGAGGAATACTTCGGCTCGGACAATGTCGAGTCTCCCTATTAGCAGACTTGCAGATGTTTCTTCCAAACCTCAAAGCATATCCGTCCGCATGGCTAAATTTCAATTTCCGTGCAAGCGAGTGCAGAATGAAGCTCGCTTCAATTTTGCCGAGCGCAGCCGAAAATCATGTCAATAAATTTCAAACCTCAATACTCCATCAGCCATTTCATTTTGCGGAATCTCGTCAGGACATCGCACTTGCTCATATAGGCAGGTGCGTTTTCTTTATGATTCTCATAATAGTGGTTCAGGGCGTCAAGGCACGCATATTTCTCTGACATCGGGTTCGGAATCATCTCCATCTGGTCTTCTTCGATATATTCGTTTTCGTCAACATCCTTTGGCTTCAGCCAGTTGTCCGTGGCGATAAAAGCCAGCGCATACAGGCATTTGCCAAGAAGCTTGTCGTCTTTCGTGTCCAGACACGAGCGGAGATACACCTCACTGCTCTTGATAAAGTCGTTTTCCCCGGCGTGGTCCTCTTCAATCACGTAGGGATTGCTGCTGTTTTTATAAGATATCAGCCACCAGCAGTCGCCTTTGTAAGAAGCCTGGAAATAGAGTGTGGCTAATTGGTAGGCTATGTGATTGCCTTTCTCTCCCATGCTGTTTTTGCTATAGGCTTTCTGGAGGTTGAGGACCTCACGGCAATAAGACAGACGGGGGTTGCTGTCAAACTTGATGTTGCGCATGCCTTCATTGCCGTAGTCGTCTTTTTTAGACTGGTGGGTCAGCCATCGTTCCTTATTGTAGTCACGGCTGTGCATATAGTGACTTATGTTCAGGTTGCTCAGGTAGCTCAGGTCCACTTTTTCCAGAAAAGGGATTGCGTCGGCAAATTTTGCTTCTGCCATGTATTTCGTCCCGATGAAGTCGTAGAAGAAGTTTTTGTCCTTGTTCACACGTGAGCATACAAAACGGCTGAACACGTCGTCATGACTGCTTGTGATATATTTGTAGTAGGACTCGCAGGCGGATGCTGAAAGGTGGTAAAGATTGAGGTTCATGAACTCGTTCTGGTAGTCCTCGTTCCATGTGCACTCACCCCGTTCCTCATAGTCGTAGCGGGCGCTGCGGTGGTGTGAGGTGCTCTTCTGCACTTCCATCTCATTGTACATGCCCAAAACTGCCAACGACAGGTTTGCGTCGCCACGACGGCGAATCATCGGGCTCAGCGTGTTGATGACGATACGCTCATAGGCATTGGTGAAGCAATAGTCGGACTCGGTCTCCGCCTTGCATTTGCCTTCCAGCCATTGAAGCTCACTGGTCAGCCAGGTCAGGTTGCAGCTGGTGTCGTTGCTGGCAATCAGCATGTTCACACAGCGGCAGTTGTCTTTCGTGCGGTTGTCACCGGGCAGGCCCAACGCCCTGTCTACCGACTTACGGGCTTCCTCCTGCTTGTTCAGTAGGTGGTAAACCATCGACTGGCTCGTGCCCCACATGCATGGATTGCTCACTTTGCCTTCGTCCAGCACGCTGTCGGCAAAGGCGCAGAACGAAAGGGCATCGGGGCTCGGAACTTCGAAAAAGTCCTCTGCGCCCAGTACGCCTGTTTCCATCTCCTGGTCTATCGTCTCTTGCACATTGTTCACGAAGTCCTGAAGCAGGTAGGGGAGACTGGGGGAGTTCGGGTTCTGGGCGTATATTTTGCGGATGCCAGCCAGCCCGCGGTATTTACGCATGCTCCAGCGGATGCTGGCGTTGTCGCCCTGGCGGGAGAAGATGGCGAAGGCTGGCTCTGCCTCGCCTGTGTGGAACAGTGCGCCGGCATAGATGTTCTCCATCATGTTGCGGTAGACGCTTTGCGGCAGACGTCTGGCTGTGGAATGCCAATAGCTTTTAATGTCATCCCATTTCTTCATCAGCATCAGACAGCGCATATGCAGAAGGTGGTACTGACTGCGAAGACGGGTGCCTTTGTATTTTTTGCTGCGTTCCTGTAGGTTGAGTATCAAGGAGTCACGCATCTCCAGCTCTTCCTTGTCGGGATAGTCCCATGTCTCGGTGAAGAACTCGTTGCAGATGTCCAGGTAGTCATTCAGGTCTTCCACGTAGCTCAGCATCTCGGCGTCGTTCTTGTATTGGATGTAAGCACGTAGTCCGGTCACGTCGTATGTAGGGTAGCTGTCGTATTTCCCTTCTGTGTACGTGTGCCAGAATGTGTTCAACTCCTTTTGGAAGGGGGCGCTCTCCAGTTTTCGCTCCACGAAGCTCACCATATAATAATTATGAGTGGTGTGTTCGTCCAGACAGCAATATCCCTTCTGGCTGAAGAGCAGCCATACAAGCAAAGAAAGATGTAAAATATGTACTTTCCTATTTTTCATCTATGACTTTTTGTTATGTGTTTGCAATTCTCGTTGCTATTTCTCCCTTTGCCTCAGTATTGTTTCCACCCGTATTGCCAAATTTCAAACTCTTTGTCCGCATGGCTCAACTTCAATTTCCGTGCAAGCGAGAGCAGAATGAAGCTCGCTTCAATTATGCCGAGCGCAGCCGAAAATCATGTAAGTAAACCTCAAACTTCAAAGAATCTGTCCGGATGGCTAAACCTCAATTTTCGTGCAAGCGAGAGCAGAATGAAGCTCGCTTCAATTATGCCGAGCGCAGCCGAAAATCATGTAAATAAACCTCAAACTTCAAAGAATCTGTCCGGATGGCTAAACCTCAATTTTCGTGCAAGCGAGAGCAGAATGAAGCTCGCTTCAATTATACCGAGCGCAGCCGAAAATCATGTAAATAAATTTCAAACCTCAAATCTCAAACTTCAAAGTACTAGTTGTCCGAAGTAAACTCCTGGTCCATCATCTGAAGTCGCTTGTGTGGCCCGCTCACGTCAAGACTCACATCCCATGAGTTGTTGCTGTCGTCGTAGAAGTACATCACGGCCTTGTTACCTGAGATTTGGTTCACCTCCATCTCGTTTGTCATTGCCTCGCCGTTTTTCAGCATCACGTTGCCGTTGTCGGTGAATGTGATTACGTCAGTGCTTACAGGATCTACGAATCGGTTGGAAAGCAGCATGTTGCGGACGGACTGCTCGGTCTTCAGCATCACTTGCGGGACGGGCTTCGGAGCAGGAGGCGCGCTGTATGTCGGCTCTGTCTCCATCTCCTCCTCTTCATCGTCTGAGTCCCAGCGGTCGTCTGGCTGGGGAGCGGGAGGTGCGGGAGTGGTCACTCGGACCTTTGGCAGCTCGGGGGACAACAGGCTGATCTCGTCCTGGTAAATCGTGTCGTTCTGATGAATCTGACCCAGTGAGTCGTCGAGGGTGTAGTCCAGATATTGCTGAGGACGCTCAGAGGGGAGCGACTTCATCGGCTTCTCTTCGGGCAGGTTGGCTTTTTTGTAAATCAGCCAAAGCATCAAGCTGAGGATAAGGGCCAGAAAAATGAAATAGCCGATATGATAGTTTTTCTTCTTTTTCTTTTTCTTTTTCTTTGGTTTTCTGCGGACAGCGTCATTCGAGACGGCCGTGGCAGCTGCGGCTGCGTTTCCTGTTGTGTCTGGCTGGGCAGACGGGGTGTCTGTGGATTCTGCAGTGGGCAGTTTGTGGCCGCAGTGATAGCAGAATTTCGACTCCTCAGGTATCTGTTCCCCGCAATTAGGACAATATTTTTGTGACATCTGTATGGGTGTTTGGCACTGCTTCTCATATTTTTGGGTTAGCAGTGGGGTTGGTTTTCAAATTTCTTTGCAAAGATACGGCTTTTTTCCATATCTTTGAACCTAATCAACAACAATTTTCTACTATTTTTTTTCTACGTGTTAAAAAAAATGAAAAAATAGTGGTTATTTCAATATTCTTTGGTAAATTTGCTTTCCGTTAATAAAGAAAATCGATTAATACAAAAATAAATCTGATGGGAAAACTATTTGTCGTGCCAACGCCGGTGGGAAACCTGGAGGATATGACCTTCAGGGCTGTCAACACGCTCAAACAGGTGAAGCTGATACTTGCCGAGGACACACGTACCTCAAGTGTGTTGCTCAAGCATTTCGACATTCACAACGAGCTCATGTCCCACCATAAGTTCAACGAGCATCAGACCATCCACCATATTGTACAGCGTATGCTGACGGACGACATTGATGTCGCACTCATCTCCGACGCAGGTACACCTGCCATCTCCGACCCGGGATTCCTCATCGTCAGGGAGTGCATCCGCAACGACATCGAGGTATGTACCCTGCCAGGACCTACGGCTTTTGTACCGGCTGTCGTCTCTTCAGGACTGCCAAACGACCGTTTCAGCTTCGAGGGGTTTCTTCCACAGAAGAAAGGACGTAACTCCAGACTCCTCGAACTCCAGGAAGAAAAGCGGACCATGATATTCTACGAGTCACCCTACAGGGTCAGAAAGACACTTGAGCAATTTGCCGAGATATTCGGACCGCAACGGATGGCGGCCACCTGTCGCGAAATATCTAAAATTCACGAACAGTGTGTCAGGGGGACAATAGCCGAGCTGATTGACTATTACAGACAAACGGAGCCAAAAGGTGAGTTCGTCATTGTCGTGGCGGGTAAAGAGGAACAGACTGGCGGAAAGCAGTCTAACCTGTCGAAAAATAAATACAAAAACAACGACAAGGAAGATGATGCTTGATGTATCCAATTAAGATTATTCGTCAAAATTCGTCCCGATTCGTGTTCAAAAAAACTATTTTGTGTTATTTACACATTAGTTAAAATTCGTCCCGATTCGTGTTCGAAAAAATCATTATTGGTATTAATAAATCATTTGAAGATATGAAAAAAGTATTGTTCTTAACAATTTCGAGTATTCTTTTCCTGGCATGCATGCCTGAGAAGAACAGCAAGGAGCAAAAGGCCATCGACTCTCTTACTGTGGCCAACGAACAACTCAAGCACGGATATGAGGATCTGCTTTCCGACATCAACGACATCAATGCGGGGTTCCAGCAGATGTCCGAAACGGAAGAACGCATCAACTCCATCTCTTTCGATGAGAACGGAGAGACGAAATCTAACGTGCCTACACAGAACATCAAGGAGAATATGGAGTTCATCGTCCAGCTCCTTGAGGACAACAAAAGCAAAATCGCCTTGTTGGAAAGCAAGCTGGCCGACGCCACCTACAGCTCGGAACAACTGCAGACCATGGTAAACTCTCTCAAGCAGCAGATGGAGGAGAAACAACAGGAAATCATGTCGCTGAAAAACCTGCTTGTGGAGAAGAATGTGCAGATAGGCAAGATGGGCACGCAGATCGACAATCTCGTCAAAGAAAACACGTCTGTGAAAAATGAGAATACGCAGATTAAGCAGGAAAACGAGCAGGTGAAGACGGAAAATCAGAATGTGAAGGAGGAAAACCAGATGGTCAAGAAGGAAAACCAGGACGTGAAAAACGAGAATGAGGCGGTCAAGTCTGAAAATCAGGTTGTCAAGTCTGAGAATGAGAAGGTGAAGAAGGAGAACAAGGAAAAAGAGACGATTCTTGCCAATCAGGACGCACAGATCAACGCTGCTTTTTATGCAATCGGCACAAAGAGGGAGCTGAAAGAAAAAAATATTCTCTCGGGAGGAGAAATCCTCACGAAGTCGAATTTCGATAAAAGTTATTTCACCAAAATCGACATCCGTAACACCACCACCATCAAGCTTAACGCCAAGAGGGCTGAGCTCCTGTCCAATCATCCTGCCAGTTCTTATGCTCTCCTCAAGGACGCAACAGGGGACATCACCCTTAAAGTCAACTCCCCTTCTGAATTCTGGAGCCTCACGAAATATCTGGTAGTCAGAGTCAAGTAAACTCCTGTACATGCCGGCATCTGTTTATGTATGCCCGAAATCCGGTATAAAAAGCTCTTTTGCGTCTTGTAACGATTAACAATCTCTCATCATGAAATCAAAATTTTTTCTTTTTGCATTTATCTTCTCTTGTTCTTTCCTACTCACTCTGCCCATTCTGGCACAGGACAACAACAAGGAGAATGTCACCCAGACCGACAAGGACTGGCTGCCCACGGGTGAGTGGCCTTTCGTCAACCGACGGTTCGAGCCTGCCACGATTGTCACAGGATTCATCAACAAGAAAAAGACGGTTTATCCATGCAATATCCATATCGGAAAGCAGACGCTTATGTATGTGCTCAACGATACGCTCATGCAGGCCAGTCCGGGCAATGTCAATTATGTGGAATTCCGTAACGGCGACAAATATGTGGCATTCGGCAACACTTTTGCTAAGGTCGTGCGTGAGGACTCTGTAGGACGGGTACTGCGTGTGCGCCTCGTGGACTATGAGAAATTAAAGGGCAGCGAGAAGGACGCCAGCAACATGAGTTCTTTCACTCTTGGAGGAGACTTTGGAGAACTTAATATCGACTTCAGCGGATCTTATATCGTCAATCCTGAGGAGGAGCCTCTCCCCACGATCGACACCTACTACCTCAACTTCAACAAGGAAATCTTTGAGGTGACCGACAAGAACATACTCCAGCGCATCCGCCAGGACCGACGCAAGGAATACCGCGGATTCACCCGCTCTGCTGAGATTATCTCCCGCAACGAGTCGTCCGTCCTCAAAATCTGGGAAACCTTCTTCGTCAACTATTAGTCTCGGTTTATTTCTCAACCCCGCCAACGTCCCCGGTGTCGGGTGTCCATTGCAATAACTAATCTCTCTCTAAACTCTCAACCCTAAACTCTCAACCCTCAACTCTCAACTCTCAACTCTCAACCCTAAACTCTTCCGAATGACCCGTAAAGAAATCACATTCGACCGATTCATACGCATCCTTTTCGGACTTGCACTTTGTGCCATCGTCTATTTCCTCTTGCGCAAGCTCAGCGGGGTGCTCATGCCGTTTGTCATCGCATGGTTCATTGCATATATGCTCAACCCTTTCGTCAAGTTTGTGCAGAACAAATGCCATGTGCGTCACAGGTGGCTCGCCATCGTCATCACCTTCATCCTCTTCGTCGTACTCGTCGGAGGGCTCTGCTGGATGATCATACCGGCGGTCATCAACGAAATCGCCACGCTCAAGGATATCGTCGTCAAATACGTGAAGGACAACAACCTGCCAGACCTCTTCACGGAGTATATCATGCCTTATATCTCCTCTACTGAGGATGTGGGCGAATATTTCTCCGTCGGCGACCTTACCACCTTCCTTGACACCATGCTGCCGAAGATATTCTCCCTTATCTCATCATCTATCAGCGCGATATGGGGAGCGGTCATGTTCTTCATCACCTTCATCTATCTTTTCTACATCCTCATGGACTACGAGAAGATGACCAACAGCTACATCAAGTTCGTACCGAAGAGCAAACGGGCGTTCGTACAGGGGCTTGTCACAGACGTGGAAGAGGGCATGAACTCCTATTTCCGTGGCCAGTCTCTTGTGGCACTATGTGTCGGAATCCTCTTCTCCATCGGATTCCTCATCATCGGATTCCCTATGGCTATCCCTCTCGGACTCTTCATCGGATTCCTCAACCTCGTCCCTTACCTGCAAATCCTCGGTTTCATCCCTACGGTCATCCTCTCTCTTCTCAAGGCGTATGAGACGAACCAGAACTTCTGGGGAATCCTTGTGGCGGCACTGCTCGTTTTTGCCGTCGTCCAGATCATACAGGACGGATTCCTTGTACCGAAAATCATGGGGAACGTGACGGGACTCAACGGTGCCGTCATCCTCCTTTCCCTCTCCGTCTGGGGTGTCCTCCTCGGTTTCGTCGGACTCATCATCGCGCTTCCTCTCACAACATTGCTTATCTCTTATTATAAAAGGTATGTAATCGGAATCACAGATGACACCGAAGAACCGCAAAAGCCAAAACTCGAAAGTGTGTCCGAAATCACGGACGCTGAGACGTAGGCGCTCTATTTGCCTTGTGCTTTGCCCTTTGTCTTTTTAAAGGGCAGCATCTGAGTTGTCTTCTATGCTGCGTTATCACGCAGACCATCCATGCCGTAGCTCTGCTGCGGCATTTTTGTAACAGCCATGTTTCATTTCTGACATTTTTTGAATCATCCTAAACAGATTCCTTGCGTTTATTTTCGTAAATTTGCAACTTGAATATATATGGCATCTAAACAACTAATTAATTATACCTACTTATGAACAAACAATTCTCTTCACTGTTTTGCGCGCTCATGCTCTCGGCAACAGCTGCGTTCGCGCAATACGGCAGCACACCGCCGCTGCATGTCGAGGGCAAGTACTTCGTCGACCCGCATGGCAACAAGGTGGTGCTACACGGAGTGATGGATACGCCATCGCCTTATTTCAACAGCTACAGATGGGGAAATAGTTGTACGTCTACAAATATTTCGCCTTGTATCGCCTATTTCAACAAGCTTTTCACGGCCATCACCGACACTGCCAGCGGAGCATGGTGCGACCTGTTCCGACTCCATCTCGACCCATGCTGGACCAACGACCCGAACAAGCAGGCCACCAACGGGGGAGGAGAGAACGACATCAGCCGGTTTAATCCCACCCGTTTGCGCACCTATCTCCGTTCGCTCTATTTCAAGATTGCGAAAAACGCCATCAACAAAGGTCTTTATGTCATCATGCGTCCGCCAGGAGTCTTCCCTGAGACCGTCAAGGTGGGGGATGAGTACAACGACTACCTCATGACCGTCTGGGACATCGTCTCGCAGAACGACTCCGTGCGGAAGTATTCTGGGCAAATCATGCTCGAGCTGGGCAACGAGCCCGTCAACCTTCGTGCAGCCGACGGAAAAGACTCGCCGGCGGCCCTCCACGATTTCTTCCAGCCGATCGTCGACAAAATCCGTGCCAACGGATTCACGGGCATCATCCTGCTGCCTGGCACGGGGTGGCAGTCGAACTACCGAAACTACGCCACCAACCCGGTCAGCGACTACAACTACGGATATGCCGTGCACGACTATGTGGGATGGTACAACACAAACGACAACTCTTACAACAAATCGGTGGCGCTCAACAGTTTCAAGGAGGCAGTGCCGGTGGTGGAGGAAAAACCGATCGTCATCACGGAGGTGGACTGGAGTCCGGAGAAGGCCGGTTCCGGCCACTACAACGAACATGGCGACTGGGTGGTCGGTAACTACGGTACTTGGGCCACCGGAACCACCTCGAAGTGGGGCAGTGCCTTCAAGGCTGTGCTCGACCATTTCGGAAACATCAGCATGACGCTCACCGGTACCGGCGACTTCATCGACATCGACTCCTATATCAACAACCGTAAGGTCGTCCCTGCTTTCGAGGCTGCCATGAAGGCTAACGGCTATCCTGACGCCAGCGAGGCGTGCAGCGGTGCCTGCTTCAAGTGGTACAAAGAATATGCGCAGGACAAGAAGGCTCATCCCGATTTCCAACGGAAATACACGGCTGACAATGGATTCGGTGGGTTCACCAATCCGCTTATCAACGCCGACTTCCCGGATCCCGACGTCATCCTCGTCAACGACACCTACTACATGGCCTCCACCACCATGCACCACTTCCCGGGGGCGACCATACTCAAGTCGAAGGACCTCGTCAACTGGGAATACTGTGCCAACCCGCTTCAGCAAATCGCCGACAACGACGCATACAACCTGCTCAACAACGCTAACCGCTATGCAGGCGGACAGTGGGCACCGTCACTACAGTATCATAATGGCAAGTTCTACCTCAACTTCATCGCCTTCGGACGCGACGGATTCGACGACGGAGGTGACTGGCTCCTCTCGGCCACCGACCCGGAAGGGGAATGGACCATGACGCGTCTCGACGGATTCTACTACGATGCGGGATTCCTCTTCGACGACAACCGCGACCAGCTCCACGGACTCGGACCGGACGGTGAGAAGAACGGAGACGGATTCCTGTATGTCGCTGCAGGAATCGACCACATCACCGTCCATAAGCTCAATGCCAGCACGTTCAAGGAAATCAGCAGCAAGGAGGTCATCACCGTAGGCAACGGTTGCGAGGGATCACACATGTACCATATTGGTGATTACTATTATATCTATGCCACTTACGGCGGAACGGAAGGCTCCCAGACTATCTTCCGAGCCAAGGACCCGATGGGACCCTACGAGGAGCATAACGGACGCGTCTTCGCCAACCAGAAAATCCATCAGGGTGGCATCGTGCAGACGCAGACTGGCGAATGGTGGACCATCCTCTTCAAGGACGCCGGTACCATCGGACGCATCCCGTTCCTCGAACCGGTCAAATGGGTGGACGGATGGCCCGTCATCGGAAACAACGGCATCGACGTCACTTCTGCAGGAAAAGCCTATGCAAAACCGAATGTAGGAAAGACTTACCCGAAGACTTATCTCCCTACCAACGACACCTTTACAGACCCGAAACTGGGACTCCAATGGCAATGGAACCACAACCCGGATGATGCGGCTTGGTCACTCTTCGAGAGCCCGGGCAACCTGCGCCTCCACACCGTCTCCATCACGGACAACCTCAAGCAGGCGCGCAACATGCTCACGCAGCGCATCTTCGGATATAATATCGCCAACACAGCCGGCGACAAGTATGCCGACAGCTACGGAACTGTCTCCATCGACACGAAAGGAATGCAGGACGGCGACATCGCAGGACTCTGTGTCTTCCAGGATCCTTACGGCTATATCGCCGTCAAGCAGACCGACGGAAAACGCTATATCGTGCAGTACCGCAGTGCCTACGACAGCAACCAGCCACAGGAGACTGTAAGCTCCACTCCGATAGACTTCACCGACGGGGAGAAAGTCTTCCTCCGCGCCATCGTCAACTTCGGCACGAACAAGGCGAATTTCTATTACAGCACCGACAACCAGACATGGACGAAGTTCGGCAACGAGATGACCATGCGATATATTCTATCTGTCTTTGTGGGTAACCGCTTCGGCATCTTCAACTACTCTACAAAGCAGCTGGGAGGATATGTCGACATCGACTGGTTCTCTACGGAGAAGGAGTTTACGGAGGACCGCTTCTACGGCGAGGGCATCCTCAAGACGTTCACTGAAGAAGACCTCACCATTGAGTCGCTGACGGCTCAGAAGGAATATACCCTCATGCCGGGGGCTTCCAGATCGATCGACATGACGGCTACGTTCAAGTCGGGCATCACGTCCAATGTGGCGTCCCAATGTATATATAATGTGGAAAATCCCAAAATCGCCACTGTCATCGGCGGAAAACTTATCGGACAAGGGGAAGGCTCAACAAAGGCGACGGCTACATACACCGATATCCTCGGAAATGAGCAGACCGTGGAGTTCAACGTCACGGTGGCGATGTTCCCGCTTACTGAGGATGCCGTCAATCCTTCTATCTACGGAAGCGGCTCGTTCAAGCAGACCACTGGTGCCCTCACCACCTCGCAGTATGGATTCGGTGGATGGGAATATGGTGCGGGTGTGGACCTCAGCGCATACGACAAGATTGTCATCAAACTGCGCAGGGCAGCCACCAACAACGCTTCCTTCCGGCTCTTCGACGAGAACAACTATTGGTCGTCTCCTTTCATCTACGAACTCGGCAACAAGAAGACTATTGAGATCAGCCTCAAAGACTTGAAGAAGGAAGACGGCACGCCGTTCAACCTCTCCCACGTCTACATAGCTGGATTCTGGACCACAGGCGGATCGGCCATCTACATCAGCGACATCCATCTCGAGCGCTCACTTACCGGCGACGTCAACGAGGATGGGCAGGTCGACATCTCCGATATCGTGGCGGTCATCAACCAGATTGCCGGTACAGTCCAATATCCTAAGGCCGATGTCAACGCCGACGATAAAGTCGACATCTCCGACATCGTGGCCATCATCAACATCATTGCAGCGCAATAATATCACAATCTCACATAAGCTTTAGTATTATCAGGATGCAGCCTCTTTGGTTGCATCCTTTTTTTTGAGTCCTCGTTCTATATTCTGCAGTACGTATCAGGAGCGTCTTACGTGTAAAAACGGATTTCATTTCATAGGATTCTGTCGCGACTCGGCCATTTAAAAGCAAGCTTTTATGGCTCTCGCTGCTCCAGAAT